>Ga0364894_10343_pt1 | contig 21142 bp, 16 predicted proteins | sample ExccelJu500001D4_FD_206942 | JGI IMG/M metagenome (GOLD analysis project Ga0364894, IMG submission 206942) | Enriched cells from Trout Bog Lake Hypolimnion, Wisconsin, USA - BchlTB.July16.5000.01.D4 | ecosystem: Environmental > Aquatic > Freshwater > Lake > Hypolimnion/Profundal zone | place: USA...
GCGCGACCTTGTGACAATGAACGAACTACAGTTGAGTAACCAAACATCTCAGCCAACGGCACTTCAGCGCGAATTACTTTGCCTGATGCATTGTCTTCCATACCCTGAATCATTCCACGGCGTGAAGACAAGTCTCCCATTACATCACCCATGTAATCTTCAGGCGTTTCAACTTCAACGGCCATCATAGGCTCAAGCAAAATTGGATCAGCCTTACGCATACCATCTTTAAAACCGATTGAAGCCGCCATTTTGAATGCGTTTTCATTCGAGTCAACATCATGGTATGAACCATCAAATAAAGTTACTTTAACGTCAACCACTGGAAAGCCTGCCAAAATACCTGATGGTATTGTTTCACGTAACCCTTTTTCTACTGCAGGAATAAATTCACGTGGGACTGTACCGCCCTTAATAGCATCAATAAACTCAAAACCTTTACCTGGTTCATTAGGTTCCATTTTTAGCCATACATGGCCATATTGTCCCTTACCACCAGATTGTTTAACAAATTTACCTTCAACTTCAACAGATTTTTTAATCGCTTCACGGTATGCCACTTGCGGCGCACCAACGTTGGCTTCAACGTTAAACTCGCGACGCATACGATCGACTAAAATTTCAAGGTGTAACTCACCCATTCCTGAAATAATAGTTTGATTAGTTTCTTCATCTGTTTTGACACGGAACGATGGATCTTCTTGTGCAAGACGATTTAACGCAACACCCATTTTTTCTTGGTCAGCTTTAGTTTTGGGCTCAACAGCAACGTGAATTACTGGCTCAGGGAATATCATACGCTCTAAAATGATTTCGTCATTTACGCTACATAATGTATCACCTGTAGAAGCGTCTTTTAAACCAATAGCAGCTGCAATATCACCAGCACGAACTTCCGTTAACGGCTCACGTGTATTTGCATGCATCTGGACAATACGACCAATACGTTCCTTCTTACCCTTAATTGGGTTGTAAACTGTATCGCCAGCATTAATTACACCAGAGTAAACACGGAAGAATATCAGCTGACCTACGAATGGATCAGTCATGATTTTAAACGCTAATGCTGAGAATTTTTCGTCATCTGCAGCTCTTAAGCGAATTTCATTACCATCGCCATCTTCAGCTTTAGTTGGAGGAATGTCTGTAGGAGCTGGCATTAATTCAATGACTTTATCCAACATTGCCTGTACGCCTTTATTCTTAAAGGCTGAACCACACACCATAGGTACTATTTCAAAAGCAATAGTACGTTGACGTAAACCAGCTAAGATATCTTCTTCCGATAAATCACCTTCTTCAAGGTATTTATTCATTAATTCTTCAGTAGCTTCAGCTGCAGCTTCCACCATATTTTCACGCCATTTATCGCACTCTGCTTTTAAGTCAGCAGGGATTTCGCGGTAATCAAACTTCATACCTTGTGAAGCATCATCCCAATAAACAGCTTTCATTTTGATTAAATCAACAACACCTTCGAACTTCTCTTCAGCACCGATTGGCACTTGCAAAGGAATTGGATTGGCTTTTAGCCGTGAACGCATTTGATCGTACACTTTAAAGAAGTTTGCACCTGCACGGTCCATTTTATTGACGAACGCTAAACGAGGTACTTTGTATTTATTGGCTTGACGCCATACTGTTTCAGATTGAGGCTGAACACCACCAACAGCACAGTAGACCATGCATGCACCATCTAACACTCGCATTGAACGCTCTACTTCAATAGTAAAGTCTACGTGACCTGGAGTATCAATAATATTAATACGATGCTGTTCGAACTGACCAGCCATACCTTTCCAAAAACAGGTAGTCGCAGCTGAAGTAATAGTAATGCCACGTTCTTGCTCTTGCTCCATCCAGTCCATGGTAGCAGCGCCGTTATGCACTTCACCAATTTTATGATTCACACCAGTGTAAAACAGGATACGTTCAGTCGTCGTTGTTTTACCTGCATCAATGTGTGCAGAAATACCAATGTTACGATAGCGTTCAATAGGGGTTATACGAGCCACAGCTATTACCTTTGCTTAATATTATTGCTTAAAAATCTTAAAGAGCGATGCACTTAACCCAAGCTTTCATTTAGGCCAAGTAACTACATTCAGTACTTAGAACCTGAAATGTGAGAATGCTTTATTCGCCTCTGCCATACGGTGAACTTCTTCACGTTTTTTCATTGCTGAGCCACGACCCTCAGAAGCTTCAACTAATTCAGCTGCTAAACGTAAACCCATTGATTTCTCACCACGCTTGCGTGCTGCATCACGTAACCAACGCATCGCCAAGGCACTTCGACGACTAGGACGTACTTCAACTGGCACTTGATAGTTAGCACCACCAACTCGACGGCTTTTAACTTCTACCAATGGACGTAAGTTTGTTAACGCTAACGTAAAAACTTCCAAAGCGTCCTTGCTAGTTTTAGCTGTTACTTGATCAAACGCGCCGTATAAAATACGCTCAGCAACAGATTTTTTACCACCTGTCATTAACACGTTTACAAATTTAGACACTTCTTGGCTACCAAATTTTGGATCTGGCAAAATGTTACGTTTGGGTACTTCTCTACGTCTTGGCATAATTTTTCTCTATTCTCTACTTATATTTTGCTAGCGATTTCTCGAGCAAGGCTATTAATTAGCCGCTATGTAATAAAACCTATTACTTGGCTTTTGCTTCTTTTGGTTTTTTAGCACCATATTTAGATCGTGATTGTTTACGATCTTTAACACCAGCCGTATCCAAACTACCACGCACCATATGGTAGCGTACACCAGGTAAATCTTTCACCCTACCGCCACGTAACAATACAACACTATGTTCTTGCAAGTTATGGCCTTCACCACCGATGTAGCTAATGACTTCATAGCCGTTAGTAAGGCGCACTTTGGCAACTTTACGTAAAGCCGAGTTAGGCTTTTTAGGTGTAGTTGTGTAAACACGCGTACAAACACCACGTTTTTGTGGACAAGATTCAAGTGCCGGCACTTTACTTTTTGTTACCACTTTAGCGCGTGGCTTACGTATTAACTGATTGATGGTTGGCATTGCCTATAACCTCTAAATTATGTTCTCTAAATATTTCTTCATTATGACGCTTGCAAAATAATTCTCTGCAAAACAAATCAGGATGGCAATGTCGATTATGACAATTACACCATCCTGAAAAACCAAGCATTCTATTTAGCCTGACTTTGCTTGTCAAGACTTAAATAATTTGCCTTTACTCTGCAGCTGTTTCGCTACTTACTTCTACTGTTGATTCTTCCACCGCTAAAAACACATCTTCAGTTGCGACTTCTTTAGCAGGAACACCTCCCGCAATGGCCGCACGCTTACGTGCTTCGTGAAAAGCTAGGCCTGTACCAGCAGGAATTAAACGGCCGACAATGACGTTTTCTTTAAGTCCACGCAATTCATCCCGCTTACCTAGAATAGCAGCTTCAGTTAATACGCGTGTTGTTTCTTGAAAAGATGCTGCTGAAATAAATGAATCAGTAGACAATGATGCTTTAGTAATACCTAGCAGCACGTACTCAAATTCAGCTGGACGCATATTCTGTGGAACTATCTTCTCGTTTTGCGCCAATAAATCTGCACGCTCAACTTGCTCCCCCATAATAAAGTTAGTATCACCTGCATCAGTTACACGAACTCGACGTAACATTTGACGCACAATAACTTCAATATGCTTGTCATTAATCTTCACGCCTTGTAAACGATAAACGTCTTGTACTTCATCAATAATATAGCGGGCCAAAGCCTCACGACCTTGTAAACGTAAAATATCCTGTGGGTCCGCTGGTCCGTCGACAATACTTTCACCCTTAGTAACCACTTGACCGTCATGCGCTGTCACGTGTTTATCTTTAGGAATTAAGTATTCGTTACCTACACCATCTAAATCTGTAATTACTAAACGTTGTTTACCTTTAGTATCCTTACCGAACGATACGGTACCCGTTACTTCAGCTAACATTCCAGCATCTTTAGGTGAACGAGCTTCAAACAACTCAGCTACACGTGGAAGACCACCCGTAATATCACGTGTTTTTGATGACTCTTGTGGAATTCGGGCTAATACTTCTCCAACACCTACTTCTTGGCCATCTTTAACCGTAATAATACAACCTAGTTGAAACGTGATATTTACCGATTGATCGCCACCAGTAATTTTAACTTCAGCCCCATTAGCATCTAGTAGCTTTACCTGTGGACGTAAGCCTTTTGTTTGACCAGCACGTTGTTTAGGATCGATTACCACTAATGATGATAAGCCTGTTACATCATCAATTTGTTTTGCAACAGTAATACCTTCTTCAACGTTTTCAAATTTAATCTGACCTGCATACTCAGTAATAATTGGACGGGTATGTGGATCCCAAGTAGCAATTGCTTGACCAGCTTTAACCATTTTTCCATCTGTAGTTTGCAATGTCGCACCGTACGGAACTTTATGACGTTCACGCTCACGTCCATTTTCATCTGCAATAATTACCTCACCGTTACGGGAAATCACTACTTGCTCATTACGTGCATTAGTCACATAACGCATAGTTGAAGTGAAGTTTAAAACACCGTTTGACTTACCTTCGACTTGTGACACTGATGCTGCACGAGATACCGCACCACCGATGTGGAATGTTCGCATAGTCAACTGAGTACCAGGTTCACCAATAGATTGTGCAGCGATAACACCTACCGCTTCACCCATGCTAATAAGTTTTCCACGACCAAGATCTCGGCCGTAACATTTAGCACAGATACCATATCGAGTGTCGCATGTTAGTGCTGTTCGCACCTTCACTTCATCAATACCTAAAGCATCAATATGCTCAACTTCATCTTCTGTAAGTAGCGTACCTGCAGGGTAAATTACTTTTTGTGTTTCAGTATTAATGACATCAAGAGCGGCAGTGCGCCCTAAAATGCGATCATGTAAAGGCTCTATGACTTCACCACCTTTAACTAGGGCTTTTGTAACTAAACCATCATTAGTACCACAATCATGCTCAGTTACAACCAAATCTTGCGTAACATCAACTAGTCGACGAGTTAGATATCCCGAGTTAGCTGTTTTCAATGCTGTATCTGCAAGACCTTTACGTGCACCGTGGGTAGAAATAAAGTACTGCAACACATTTAAACCATCACGGAAATTAGCTTTAATCGGCGTTTCAATAATGGAACCATCAGGTTTAGCCATTAGGCCACGCATACCAGCTAATTGTCGCACCTGTGCTGCTGATCCACGAGCGCCAGAGTCAGCCATCATATAAATAGCATTAAATGACTCTTGACGCATTGGCTTACCAGTTTTATCTTTCACCTGATTACCATCCGCATCCAATACATTTTCTTCGCGCAATTGTTTCATCATTGCATCAGCTACCTTGTCGCCTGCACGACCCCAGATATCTACAACTTTGTTGTATCGTTCACCTTGAGTTACTAAGCCAGAAACATACTGATCTTCAATTTCTTTTACTTCACCTTCGGCAACTGCAATTAATTGCGCCTTTTCTGGCGGCACTAACATGTCATTAATGCTAATTGAAATACCCGCTTTAGTTGCGTATGTGTAACCTGTGTACATCAATTTATCGGCAAAAATAACTGTTTCGCGAATACCTACCTTTCGGAAGCTTGCATTAATAAGTTTAGAAATTTCTTTCTTTTTAAGCGCCTTATCAATATTGCTAAAAGCAAGTCCTGCTGGAAGAATTTCTGATAGTAAAGCACGACCTACGGTAGTTTCATAACGCGTCGTTTTTTCAGTTTTAACACCATCAATATCCAGATCATATTCTTTAATTCGAACAGTAATTTTTGCATGGATATCGATTAAGTTCTGATCAAAAACACGTTGAACCTCTTTAACATCTGCGAAACGCATACCTTCACCACGCGCTAAAACTTTATCGCGCGTCATATAGTAAAGACCTAACACGATATCTTGCGACGGCACAATAATAGGTTCGCCGTTTGCTGGTGATAGAACGTTGTTAGAGGCAAGCATTAAAGTACGAGCTTCCATTTGTGCTTCTAAGCTCAATGGAACGTGCACTGCCATTTGGTCACCATCAAAGTCGGCGTTAAATGCAGCGCAGACTAGAGGGTGCAATTGAATTGCCTTACCTTCAATCAGAATCGGCTCAAACGCTTGAATACCTAAACGATGCAATGTTGGTGCACGGTTAAGTAAGACCGGATGCTCACGAATTACGTCCTCTAAAATATCCCAAACTTCTGGCCCTTCTTCTTCAACTTTTTTCTTAGCCGCTTTAATCGTTGTTGCTAAACCCAAAACTTCTAATTTATGAAATATAAATGGTTTGAACAATTCCAAAGCCATTTTTTTCGGTAGTCCACATTGATGTAATTTAAGCTGTGGTCCGACCACAATTACTGAACGACCAGAGTAATCTACACGCTTACCAAGTAGGTTTTGACGGAAGCGTCCACCCTTACCCTTAATCATGTCAGCTAATGACTTTAATGGACGCTTATTAGCACCAGTCATTACTTTACCGCGACGACCATTATCTAAAAGTGAATCTACAGCTTCCTGAAGCATACGTTTTTCGTTGCGTACTATAATTTCAGGTGCTTTTAGTTCTAGTAATCGCTTTAAACGGTTATTACGGTTAATAACGCGACGGTATAAATCGTTAAGGTCAGAAGTTGCAAAACGTCCACCATCAAGTGGTACCAATGGACGTAGCTCTGGTGGTAATACAGGCAATATCTCTAGAATCATCCACTCTGGCTTAATACCAGATTTCTGGAATGCTTCTAGTACTTTTAGACGTTTAGCGATTTTTTTGATTTTCGCTTCTGAACCAGTTGCGCCTAAATCTTGACGCAATTGAACGATTTCACGCTCAATATCCATTGTACGTAATAGTTCACGCACAGCTTCAGCACCCATAACCGCATTAAACTCATCACCGTATTCTTCAACTTTAGCTAAGTAGTCATCTTCAGTCAGCAATTGACCCCGAGTTAAGGGAGTCATACCTGGATCGACAACAATAAATGCTTCGAAATACAATACACGTTCTATATCACGTAAAGCGATATCCAACACCATACCTAAACGGCTAGGCAAGCTCTTTAGGAACCAAATATGTGCTACTGGTGATGCTAAGTCTATATGACCCATACGCTCGCGACGTACTTTTGATAATGTAACTTCAACGCCACATTTTTCGCAAATCACACCACGATGTTTAAGACGTTTATATTTACCACATAAACATTCATAATCTTTTATCGGGCCAAAAATTTTGGCACAAAACAAGCCATCGCGCTCAGGCTTAAAAGTACGATAGTTGATAGTTTCAGGCTTTTTAACTTCGCCATATGACCATGAACGGATTTTTTCAGGTGAAGCGAGCGCGATCTTAATAGCATCGAACTCTTCTTCTTGGGTTACCTGTTTGAATAAGTCTAATAGAGCTTTCATGTGAATTCTCCTCCAATGCGCTTAAAGCGCATACTTTGAAATTTAGTTACGGTCTAGGTCGATGTCGATTGCAAGTGAACGAATTTCTTTCACCAACACATTAAATGATTCCGGCATACCTGCATCAATTTTGTGTTCACCTTTAACAATGTTTTCATATACTTTGGTACGACCAGTAACGTCATCAGACTTCACTGTTAGCATTTCTTGCAAGGTATATGAAGCACCATAAGCTTCTAATGCCCAAACCTCCATCTCACCGAAACGCTGACCACCGAACTGAGCTTTACCGCCAAGGGGTTGTTGCGTTACTAAAGAGTATGGTCCAGTTGAACGGGCATGCATTTTGTCATCAACCAAGTGATGCAATTTCAATACATGCATATAACCAACTGTGACCGGACGTTCAAAAGCATCACCTGAACGACCATCAAATAGTTTTACTTGGGTTTTACCCGCAGAGAACTGTAATTGTTTAGTCCGTGGGTCATTATCTGGGAACGCTAAATCAAGCATGGCCTTAATATCGGATTCAGCGGCACCATCAAATACTGGCGTTGCGAAGGGAACACCATTTTTTAGGTTTTTTGCCAACTCAAGAATTTCAGTATCACTGAATGATTTAATATCTTCCTTCTTACCAGTGCTATCGTTGTATATTTGATCCAGGAATTGACGAATCTCAGCAACCTTAGTCTCAGCTCGAAGCATTTCACCAATACGAAGACCTAAACCTTTAGCAGCCCAACCTAGATGTGTTTCTAAAATTTGTCCTATGTTCATCCGTGAAGGAACTCCAAGTGGGTTCAACACGATATCCATAGGTGTACCATCTGCCATGTAAGGCATATCTTCAACAGGTACAATTTTTGAAATAACACCTTTATTGCCGTGACGACCAGCCATCTTATCGCCTGGTTGAATACGGCGTTTTACTGCCAAGTAAACTTTGACCATTTTCTGTACACCAGGCGGCAATTCATCACCTTGAGTAAGTTTACGTTTTTTCTCTTCAAAACGACTATCAAACTCAACTCGTGCTTGCGCTAGACTGTCTTTTAATTGTTCTACTTGACGCGCAGTTTCTTCATCACTTAATCGAATATCAAACCAATCATAACGACCCACTGACTCTAAATAGTCAGCAGTTAGTACATCGCCTTTTTTAAGTTTGTTTGGACCACCAGTAGCAGTTTTTCCTTCAATCAAGCGTCGAATACGACCAAACGCATCATCTTCCACAATACGCATTTGGTCAGCTAAATCTTGCTTGTAATGTGATAGTTGATCGTCAATAATTTGTTGTGCACGACTATCACGATCAATACCTTCACGCGTAAACACTTGTACGTCAATTACAGTTCCGCTCATACCTGATGGTACACGCAAAGAAGTATCTTTAACATCTGAAGCTTTTTCACCAAAAATTGCTCTTAACAATTTTTCTTCAGGTGTTAATTGAGTTTCTCCTTTTGGTGTTACTTTACCAACTAATACATCACCAGCCTCAACTTCAGCACCAATATAGATAATACCTATCTCATCTAAACGTCCTAACATACGCTCACTTAGATTAGAAATATCTTGTGTTATCTCTTCAGCACCAAGCTTGGTGTCACGTGCAACTACGGTCAGCTCTTCAATATGGATTGATGTATAGCGATCGTCTGACACTACACGCTCAGAGATTAATATAGAATCTTCATAGTTATAGCCGTTCCAGGGCATAAAGCCCACTAACATATTTTGACCTAGAGCCAATTCCCCCATATCAGTTGAAGCGCCGTCAGCAATAACATCACCACGAGCTAAACGATCACCAACTTTAACTAACGGACGTTGGTTAATATTAGTATTTTGGTTAGAACGTGTGTATTTAGTCAGGTTGTAAATATCAACACCCACCTCACCAGCTTTAGCTTCAACATCGTTAACGCGGACCACAATACGACCAGAGTCAACATAATCAACCAATCCGCCGCGTCGCGCTTGAACAGTCGTTCCAGAGTCAACTGCAACTGTTCGCTCAATGCCAGTGCCGACTACAGCTTTTTCAGCACGTAAACAAGGTACAGCTTGTCGCTGCATGTTTGCACCCATCAATGCCCGGTTTGCATCATCATGCTCCAAAAATGGAATTAGTGATGCTGCAACTGATACAATTTGTCCAGGAGCAACATCCATATACTGAACGCGTTCTGGTTGAGTCATTGTAAATTCATTATGATGACGTGAAGAAATCAAGTCATCAATAAACATATTTGTATTATCTAAATCAGTATTTGCTTGCGCAATCATGTACTGACTTTCTTCAATTGCTGATAGATAATCAATAGTGCTTGAAACTTTATTACCTTCGACTCGTCGATATGGCGTTTCTAAAAAGCCATACTCATTGGTACGAGCATAAAGAGCTAGAGAGTTAATCAAACCAATATTTGGACCTTCAGGTGTTTCAATTGGACACATACGACCATAATGAGTTGAGTGTACATCGCGCACCTCAAAGCCGGCACGTTCACGAGTTAAACCACCAGGGCCTAAAGCAGAGATACGACGTTTATGGGTAATTTCAGATAATGGATTAGTTTGATCCATGAACTGTGACAATTGGCTAGAACCAAAGAATTCACGTATTGCGCTTGAAACAGGTTTAGCATTAATTAAATCATGTGGCATTAAATTATCTGATTCAGCTTGAGACAGACGTTCTTTAACTGCTCGTTCTACACGAACCAAACCTGTACGGAATTGATTCTCTGCTAATTCACCAACAGAACGTATGCGACGATTACCTAAGTGATCAATATCATCGATTTCACCACGACCATTACGTAACTCAAGCAAAACACCAATTACAGCCAATATATCGTCATTAGATAAAATGTAAGCGCCTTCAGCGCCACGCGCACCTTTTTCTTCATAGAATCTGCGCATCCAATTAGATTGGCGCTCTTCAGCCTTCACTGGAAATGCGCGACGGTTAAATTTCATGCGACCAACGCGTGATAAATCATAGCGGTCTTCATTGAAGAATAAGCCATTAAATAATGCTTCAACTGAATCCTCAGTTGGCGGCTCACCTGGACGCATCATGCGGTAAATTGCAACACGGGCACTGTATTGATCAGGAATTTCATCGATACGTAAAGTCTGAGAAATATAATCACCATGATCTAAGTCATTTGAATAGATCGTGCTAATTGTTGCAATATTAGCTGCAACTAATTTATCTAGCAGTACTTCTGTAATCTCATCATTAGCATTAGCAACAACTTCACCAGTTTCTTGATCCACAATATTGTTAGCAATTGCACGGCCTAAAATAAAGTCTTGCGGTACCGCAATTTTGCTGACACCCGCTTTTTCCATATCACGAATATGCTTAACTGTAATGCGCTTGTCTTTAGCAACAATTACATCACCATTTTTCGCAACTATATCAAATTTTGCAACTTCTCCACGAAGGCGTTCTGGCACAACGGTAAATTCAACACCAGATTTACCGATTGTAAATGTATCAAAATCGAAGAATGTACTGATAATCTGCTCAGGCGTATAACCAAGGGCTTTAAGCAAAATAGTCACAGGCATTTTACGACGTCGATCAATACGGAAATACAAGTAATCTTTAGGATCAAATTCAAAGTCTAACCAGGAGCCGCGGTAAGGAATGATTCTCGCTGAAAAAAGTAATTTACCTGAGCTATGGGTTTTACCACGATCATGTTCAAAAAATACACCTGGACTTCGATGCAATTGAGAAACAATCACACGTTCAGTACCATTAATAACAAACGAACCGTTTTCAGTCATTAAAGGCAATTCGCCCATGTAAACTTCTTGCTCTTTAACTTCTTTGACAGTGGGCTTTGAAGCCTCTTTATCCATAATGGTTAAACGAACTTTAACGCGTAATGGAGCCGCGTAGGTTAAGCCGCGCTGCTGGCACTCTTTTACATCAAAAGGCTCAGCGCCAAGCTGATAACTAACGTAATCTAAACGCGCATTACCAGAGTGGCTAACGATAGGAAATACCGAACTAAAAGTTGATTGTAAACCATCTTCCGTGCGCTGGTCCGCAGGGATATTTTCTTGCAAAAAGGCAGCATATGATTCCAACTGCATTGCTAGTAAGTAAGGGATTTCTTGAACACTTTCGCGTTTAGCAAAACTTTTACGAAGGCGTTTCTTTTCGGTGAAGGAATAGCTCATTGCATCTCCTGGTGTTTGAAGGCAGAAATAAAAATACTATTTAAAAATATTAAGTACTTTAATTTCTAACTTCATAAATTAATACGGAATTATTTACATCTTGTAACATGGCCCGTCTTTAAAAACGGATAAGGCTGACGGTTTCCCATCAGCCTAATTCAACCCAAAACTAAATTTTATTTGATTTCGCCAGTTGCGCCAGCTTCAATCAATTTCTTCAAAGCTGCATCAGCATCAGCCTTAGAAACGCCTTCCTTAATAGCTTTAGGAGCGCCATCAACTAGGTCTTTAGCTTCTTTCAAACCTAATGCTGTTAATTCACGCACTGCTTTAATCACGCTAACTTTTTGCTCACCGGCCGTTAAAAGAATTACGTTGAATTCAGTTTGCTCAGCAGCAGCTGATGCAGATGCACCACCTTCAGAGGCTGCAACAGCAACTGCAGCAGCTGAAACACCGAAAGTTTCTTCGATTTCTTTAATAAATGCTGTTAAATCTAATACTGACATTGCACTAACTGTCGCTAAAATATCTTTGTTTGAAACTGCCATTTTGAATATTCCTTAAAATTAAATAATGTAGCTGAGTGATTAAGCAGCTTTAGCGTCACGAACTGCCGCAAGCGCACGCGCAAACTTAGTTGGCACTTCATTAAGCGTACGAGCAAACTTAGCAAGCAATTCTTCACGACTAAGCATAGATGCCAAAGCTTGAACGCCTGCAACATCTAATACTTGGCTTGGAACTGCGCCTGCTTTAATCACAAACTTATCGTTTGTTTTTGCAAAATTGTTTAATACCTTTGCTGCAGCCACTGGATCTTGGCTCATGCCAAATACGAGTGGACCAACCATGTCATTTGCAAGACCAGCAAAAACTGTGTTTTCTACCGCACGACGCACTAATGAATTCTTTAGAACGCGAACAAAAACGCCAGAATCTCTAGCACTAGCACGTAACTTAGTCATATCAGCCACACCTGTACCGCGATATTCTGCAAGCACAATAACTTGTGATATTGCAACTTGTGCGCTAACTTCAGCTACAACTGCTTTTTTTTCTGTAAGATTTAGACTCAAAGTCTTTACTCCTTCCGTTAAAATCTCTGTTTTATCACTAAAACAGAATTTGCTTTTATATATAAACCTAAATATAAAAACCATTTTACGGCGATCATTAAGCAGGAATTCCTGTTTTAGGGATGCGCCATCTGCGTAGGGTTCAGTCTAATTAAAGCAGAGGTTAAAGTTAAATATACTTTTTCACCCACCTTAATTTACTTACATTAAATCCTTACGGACACCTACGGTCTTTGATAACCTTACTACTATTGATTTTGTAAAAAATTTCAAAACCATTAGCAATAAGCCCAAAGGCCTTTACGATTGAATCTAGTTTAACTAGACCCAATCATCATTCTATTTATAAGGCTAAAGTTGATTGATCAACTCTAACACCAGCACCCATAGTGCTTGATATTGCCAATTTCTTGAGATAAACACCCTTAGTTGATGCAGGTTTCGCTTTATTTAAAGCATCTACTAAAGCTACCAAGTTACCTTGTAACTGCTCAACCGTGAATGATGCGCGACCAATTGTACAATGTACAATGCCGCCCTTATCGGTACGATATTGCACTTGGCCTGCTTTTGCATTTTTAACAGCAGTTGCAGCGTCAGGAGTAACAGTGCCAACTTTCGGATTTGGCATTAAACCACGCGGACCTAAAATTTGACCCAAGGCACCCACAATACGCATTGCATCAGGGGTTGCAATCACAATGTCAAAATCCATTACACCGGCTTTTACTTGTTCTGCTAAATCTTCAAAACCAACCACATCTGCACCAGCAGCTTTAGCCGCTTCAGCTTGAGCACCTTGTGCAAAAACAGCAACACGCGTTGTCTTACCTGTACCGTTCGGTAAAACTAGAGCACCACGTACAAGTTGATCAGATTTACGAGCATCAATACCTAAGTTGATTACTGCATCAACGGACTCATTAAATTTTGCTGTTGCATTTTCTTTAACCAAAGATAATCCTTCAGTTACAGGGTACATTTTATTACGGTCAATTTTCGCACGAAGTGCGGTAATACGTTTAGATGATGACATGTTATACACCCTCCACTTCAATACCCATACTACGCGCACTTCCGGCAATAGTACGAACTGCTGCATCCATATCTGCTGCAGTTAAGTCTGGTCTTTTTGTTGTAGCAATATCTTCAGCTTGCTTGCGAGTAATCTTACCTACTTTGCTACTATGAGGCGTCGCTGAACCTTTAGTTATATTTGCTGCTTTTTTTATAAGAATGGTCGCAGGAGGCGTCTTCATTATAAAAGTGAAGCTCTTATCAGCAAATGCTGTAATTACTACAGGAATTGGCAAACCAGGTTCAACACCTTGAGTTGCAGCATTAAATGCCTTACAAAACTCCATAATATTAAGACCGCGCTGACCTAATGCTGGACCGACTGGTGGACTTGGGTTAGCTTTCCCCGCAGGTATCTGCAGTTTAATATAGCCAATAACTTTCTTTGCCATGCTATAACTCCTATTGTGGGTATTAACGCTTAACTATGAATTAAGCTCCCCGTTGATAAATCCTACTTTAAACTTCTTTTTCGATCTGGCTAAATTCAAGTTCTACAGGTGTTGAACGTCCAAATATGACAACAGATACACGTAATTTACTTTTTTCATAGTTAACATCTTCAACGTTACCAGAGAAGTCTTTGAACGGACCGTCTGTAATCCGAACCGACTCACCCTTTTCAAAGGTAAGTTTCTGCGTTGGATTACTTTTACTTTCATCTATGCGTTGCAAGATGATATCTACTTCTTTATCCTTAATTGGTGTGGGTCTTTGGGCACTACCACCAATAAATGCAGTTACACGCGGGGTACTTTTTACTAAGTGCCAGCTTTCGTCAGTCATTGCCATTTGAACTAGCACGTAACCTGGATAAAGCTTACGCTCAGAAATTTTCTTTTGCCCTGCCTTCATCTCAATAACTTCTTCGATAGGCACTAAAATTTGTCCGAATTGATCTTGCAGTCCTGAACGAACAATACGATCTTCTATGCCTCTTTGTACTGATTTCTCAAAGCCCGAAAAAGCCTGTACCGCGTACCATTTCATACTCATTACGCGCTCCGTCCCATTAACCATTGCACCATGTAGGCAAAACCAATATCAACAACTGCCATGAAAGCGGCCATAATGACTACCAAAACAAAAACAACTAGTGTAGTTTGAATGGTTTCTTTCCTGGTTGGCCACACGACTTTACGGGCTTCTGCAACAGCTTCGCCAATAAAGTTAAGTGATTGCTGACCCACAGGTGTCATCCACAACATAGCTACTGAGGCACCAATACCAACCAACACGGCAAAGATGCGAATTATCATTGGCTTGTCTGCAAGCAGATAAAAACCAGTAACACCTGCAGCAAGTAGCAAAAACGCCACCAACAACTTAATTTTGTTGATCATAATTTACTTAATAGTGACTAAAAATTTATACTAGACTTAATCAACATTGAATTTAAATTCAACCCTAAAAAGTCTTTACTCCAAATTTGGCAGGCCAAGAGGGTTTCGAACCCCCAACCCTCGGTTTTGGAGACCGATACTCTACCAGTTGAGCTATTGGCCTATTGCTTACAACCTAAAAAGCTACGCTAGTTTTTAGCGTAGCTTTTGTGCATTGTTAATAACGATATTAACAATGCATTCATAAAAAACTATTACTCAATAATCTTAGCAACCACACCAGCACCAACAGTACGGCCACCTTCACGAATCGCAAAACGCAAACCGTCTTCCATCGCAATTGGAGCAATTAACGTTACAGTAATTGAAACGTTATCACCTGGCATGACCATTTCTGTACCTGCTGGCAACTCTACTGCACCCGTTACGTCTGTTGTACGGAAATAGAACTGTGGTCGGTAACCTTGAAAGAATGGCGTGTGACGGCCACCTTCATCTTTACCTAACACGTAGATTTCTGCGGTAAATTTTGTGTGCGGTTTGATAGAGCCAGCTTTTGACAATACCTGACCACGCTCAACTTCTTCACGTTTTGTACCACGTAGCAATACACCTACGTTGTCGCCTGCTTGACCTTGATCAAGTAGCTTACGGAACATCTCTACACCAGTACAGATTGTTTTGATTGTTGGCTTGATACCTACAATTTCAATTTCATCACCAATTTTTACAATACCACGCTCAATACGGCCAGTTACCACTGTACCGCGACCTGAAATTGAAAACACGTCTTCAACTGGCATTAAGAATGCACCATCAATTGCACGTTCTGGCATTGGAATATAAGTATCTAAAGCTTCAGCTAATTTCAAAATCGCTGGTTCGCCGATAGGTGATTGGTCACCTTCTAAAGCTAATTTTGCTGAACCGTGAATAATTGGCGTATCGTCACCTGGGAAATCGTATTTGCTTAGCAATTCACGCACTTCCATTTCAACTAATTCTAACAACTCAGCATCATCTACCATGTCTGCCTTGTTTAGGAATACTACAATGTAAGGTACGCCAACTTGACGCGCTAACAAAATGTGCTCACGTGTTTGTGGCATAGGGCCATCAGCTGCTGAGCATACTAAAATCGCGCCATCCATTTGCGCTGCACCAGTAATCATGTTCTTTACATAGTCAGCATGGCCTGGACAGTCAACGTGGGCGTAGTGACGATTTGCTGTCTCATACTCAACGTGTGCAGTATTAATCGTAATACCACGTGCCTTCTCTTCCGGTGCCGCATCAATTTGATCGTAAGCTTTTGCTTCACCACCAAATTTCTTTGAAAGAATTGTCGTAAGTGCTGCTGTTAATGTTGTCTTACCATGGTCAACGTGACCAATCGTTCCAACGTTAACGTGCGGCTTGGTCCGCTCAAATTTACCTTTTGCCATTGCTTAAGTCCTTTACAATATTTTATTAACTATAAGTTTTATTAAAATTAATAAAACTTGTTCAAATTTTAAAGTGCTACTTGTTACAACAAAAAATTATACTTTAATGCTTATGGTGCCCATGGCGGGAATCGGACCCGCGACCTCTCCCTTACCAAGGGAGTGCTCTACCACTGAGCCACATGGGCGCTTAATTTATAATTAAGGTTTTGCGACTCAAGCGCTTGGAGCGGGCGACGAGACTCGAACTCGCGACATTCAGTTTGGAAAACTGAAGCTCTACCAACTGAGCTACACCCGCGCACCCATCAAAACCAACACCTTCAGACTCAAACTATTTCCGTTACGACTTTTCTTTACAACACGATGCAATACAAATAATGGTGGAGGGGGAAGGATTCGAACCTTCGTACTCTGAGAGAACGGATTTACAGTCCGTCGCCTTTAACCACTCGGCCACCCCTCCAAACCGAACCCGCGATTATGCTGACAATTTGACTCGCTGTCAAATGTATAAACAGAGCAGTTGCTAAGAATTTGGTGCCGGATGTCGGAATCGAACTGACGACCTTCGCATTACAAGTGCGCTGCTCTACCAACTGAGCTAATCCGGCGTTTAATTGAGTTGCGTATTATACTGACTTTTTTGTAAAAGTTAAGCTACTTTACAATAGTTAATGTAGGTTTTTTGTTTATGACCTTAGATGAGGCCTTTAAATCCTTACCCAGATTGGGTTTGGCAATTTCTGAGTCATCAGCATTTAGTTCTGAATTCTTAAAGTCAGTATCTATTTCAAAAAACATACCTTGACCGTTCTCGCGAGCAAAAATACCTTTAACTGCTTGCATAGGTACATATAAATTTTGCGATATGCCACCAAACCTAGCTGAAAAAACTATTGCTTCATTATCAAGTGTTAGGTCTTTGGTAGCGCTATAACCTAAATTAAGCACAATTTCACTATCTTTTACATAAGCCATAGGTACGCGTGTATTAGAATCAACCGCTACCAACAAATGTGGCGTTAAGTTGTTATCCATACACCATTCGTGTATGGCGCGGACTAAATATGGCTTAGTTGAAGTCTGAGTAGTCATAATAAAATTTAGTTGGTTTATCAAAGCATATTTTTACTATGCTTTGATAAGTTTTATTTACGCATTGCTTTTTCTGAGGGCGTCATTGCATCTGCATATAATGGTCTTGAGAATAAACGTTCTGCATATTTCAATATAGCAGTTGCTTGGTTAGGCAACTCAATTCCATAATGCCCCAATCGCCAAAGAAGCGGAGTTACAGCAACATCGAGCATTGAGTAATCATCGCCAAGTAGATAATTTTGCTTGGAAAAAATTGGAACTAACTGCGTCAAATTGTCACGAATAGTTGCGCGCGCTTTTTCTGACTTTTCTTCATCATCAGACTCAATGTCTTTTATATGATCAAACAGATCTTTTTCAAAACTATATAAAAACAAACGAGCACGCGCACGCATTACCGGATCAGGCGGCATCAATTGCGGGTGAGGAAATCGCTCATCAATGTACTCATTAATAATATTAGCTTCCGATAAGACTAAATCACGTTCAACCAAAACGGGCACTTGGTTGTAAGGGTTAATTACCGCCAAGTCTTCTGGCTTATTTGCAAGGTCAACATCAATAACCTGAAAGTCCATGCCTTTTTCAAACAAAACAATTCTGCAGCGGTGGCTGTAGGGATCTGTTGTCCCTGAGTATAACGTCATCATTTAATGTATATCCTTCCAATAAGCTTTTTTGAGTTTGTAAGTAAGTACCAACAACACTCCTAAAAACAGTAATACAAACCAGCCTAAGTGATTACGCTGCTGCTTTGCAGGTTCAGCCATATAGGCCATGTAATTGACTAAGTCTCCGACAAAGGCATCATATTCTGCTACGCCCAATCGACCTGGCTTATTTAGAGACAACACATGCGTTTCGTGATTCATCACCTGCTCACCTTGAAGCTCATAGAGAACATGCGGCATTGACACTTTACAAGAGTTAGGATCAAACACGCAATTGCCCCAACCCGTAGTACTAGTCTCATCACGATAAAAACCGCGCAAATAGCTATAAATCCAATCAGCACCACGTGCACGGACTTCTACAGACAAATCTGGTGGTGCTACGCCAAACCATTTTTTCGCATCACCTTTATTCATCGAAACCTTCATCGGATCACCAACCTTGCCATCGGCAAATATCAGGTTATCTGTAATTTGCTTTTCTGTAAGTCCGATATCAACAAGTCGGTTGTAACGCATGTAGTTTGCACTATGGCAATTTAAGCAATAATTTACAAAAGTTCTTGCACCTCGCTGAAGCGACTCATGATTAGAAGAGTCAATAGGCGCTTTATCTAAACGAATCTCAGCATTAGCAAAGGCTAATGAAGGTAATAGAGCGACTAATAATAGTAATTTTTTCATTTTTTATCCCGTTACCCTTTCTGGTACTGGCAAGGTCTTATCTTTCTTTGTGTACCAAGGCATCAACACAAAAAATGCAAAATAAACAGTAGTCGCAATTCGTGCAACTACAGTGGCGCGATCAGCATGGCCCAACCAACTACCAAACTGCCCCCATATATTTGACGGTTCAGTACCCAGGTAGCCTAATATTAAAAAGCTAATCACAAAAGCCGCAAGCCATTTTTTATATAAAGTGCCACGATAACGAATAGATTTAACTGGGCTCTTATCCAACCATGGCAAAAGGGCAAACACCATAACCGAAAGACCCATTGCGGCGACGCCTGGAAATTGCGAATTAAATATTGGCGGTACCGCACGCAACACTGAATAATAAGGTGTGAAATACCACACTGGCGCAATATGCGCTGGGGTAACTAGCGGATTAGCAGGCACGAAATTATTAGCCTCCAAGAAATAGCCACCCATTTCCGGTGCAAAAAAGATAACCACTGAAAACACAATCAAAAACACCGCTACACCCACCATATCTTTTACTGTGTAGTAGGGATGGAAAGCAATGCCATCTAGAGGAATACCAGTTTTCTTGTCCTTTAACTTCTTAATCTCAATCCCATCTGGATTATTTGAACCGACTTCATGCAAGGCAATTAAGTGCGCAAACACCAAGCCCACTAAAACAAACGGCAAAGCAATAACATGAAAAGCAAAAAATCGATTGAGCGTGGCATCTGATACTAAGTAATCCCCGCGCAACCATTCTGAAACATCAGGACCAATAAATGGAATCGCAGAAAATAAATTCACAATAACTTGAGCACCCCAGTAAGACATCTGGCCCCAAGGCAACAGATAGCCAAAAAACGCCTCACCCATTAAGCATAGAAATATAGCCACACCAAATAACCACAGCAACTCTCGTGGCGTACGGTATGAGCCATAAATAACGCCTCTAAACATATGTAGATAAACCACTATAAAAAACATAGACGCACCGGTTGAGTGCATGTAACGAATTAACCAACCCCATGGCACATCACGCATAATGTATTCCACAGAACCAAAGGCCAATTCAGCATCAGGCTTATAATGCATCGTTAGAAAAATGCCTGTAAGTATTTGTAACACTAACACCATCATGGCTAACGAGCCGAAAAAATACCAGAAATTGAAGTTTTTCGGCGCATAGTATTCAGTCAAATGCGCCGTAACGTTGCTAGTGAGTGGGAATCTTGCATCCACCCAAGTTAATGCAGCCTCTAACTTACTACCCGCAGGTGATTTTTTAGTATCTGTCATAATTAGGCTTTCTCTTCAGTATCAACGCCAATAAGCAAGGTATTATCGGTCAAATATTTGTAAGGTGGCACTACCAAGTTAATTGGAGCTGGCGAACCTTTTAGTACGCGGCCAGCTAAGTCAAATTTGGAACCATGACATGGGCAGAAAAATCCGCCAGTCCATGTAGGGCCCATATCTCCATTTGCCTGCAATTTAGCAGTCGGTGAACAACCCAAGTGCGTACATATACCGACAATTACAGCTAAATTAGGCTTAATAGCACGATTTTGATTCTTACAGTATCCTGGCTGCTGGGAAGTCACCTCACAATTTGGATCAGAAAGTTGATCATTATGATGAGATAATTCTGCCGTCATTTCATCCGTGCGATTAATAATCCAAACTGGTTTACCGCGCCATTCAGCAGTAATCATTGTTCCCGGCGCGATCTTGCTAATATCCACTTCAACCGGTGCTCCAGCAGCCTTAGCCCGCTCACTCGGCGTCATACTTTTAATGAATGGAACAGCCACTGCGACAGATCCCAGCGCACCTAAGGCCGATGTTGCAATTAAGAACTTACGTTTTTCCGCATCCACCTGTGAAGCTTTTTCATTTACTGAGCTCAGTTCCAGCTGGTTATTTTGTTTGTCTGACATGTTTTCCTCATTAACTAAAATAGATGAACTGCTTTCACAATTTCATCTTTTAGGGACTTGCACCAGGTTTCTATTCACAAAATTACCTAAAATATTGATGCAAAATAACAACG
>Ga0364894_10345_pt1 | contig 21082 bp, 20 predicted proteins | sample ExccelJu500001D4_FD_206942 | JGI IMG/M metagenome (GOLD analysis project Ga0364894, IMG submission 206942) | Enriched cells from Trout Bog Lake Hypolimnion, Wisconsin, USA - BchlTB.July16.5000.01.D4 | ecosystem: Environmental > Aquatic > Freshwater > Lake > Hypolimnion/Profundal zone | place: USA...
GGTGAGAGATTCCACCAAAGAGATAATTATCGCCCTACCGCCCTGTAAGCTTCTAGGCATAAGGTTTTAATTTACTACTAACTCGTCATAGGTGGTACAAATAGGTGGTACATCACCATTTAGGCTACCTTGTCCAAAACCCCAAAGAAGCGCAATCCCCTCCATCTAGAACAGCGTAATGGCTTATGGTTTGCCGTCCTAAACATACCCAAAGAATGTAGACCAAAGCTGGGCAATAAAGTTAAGTTTATTAAGTCACTTGAGACCCATAATCAGAGGGAGGCAGTAAATAACTCTTACAAGTTTATTGCTCAGTGGAAATCTGAAATAGCCTTTGCTAAAGGTTCATTTACAAAGCCACTCCTAGAGAGGGCATCGGAGCTCAAAAAGCGGTTCGAAGATAAGACTGAGGATGAGCTACTGCGAGATCCTGAGTGGAATAATTATCTAAAGACCTCTACCCTATTTATTCCAAGTAAAGAGATTACAGAGTTCCATGCTGAGGTTGCTGGAGCATTAACTCGACTCGCTCCCCATAGGGATGGTTGGGTTGCCTCCTTAAAGCAAAAGGCTAAGACTAAAGATCAGATGATTAGGGATGTAGACAGGTTCCTGGGTGTCTGCAAAATGTTAGAAGACATAACAGCTAAAACAATTAAGAAGTGGACAGACGAGCTAATAGGTCTAGGTGCGACCCAGTCATCTATCAATAGAATCCTAATCTCATGTAAGTCCTTCTACAAGTATCTAAAGGTAGCTGGTGAGTTAGCGCATAACGCAGAGAATCCATTCACAGGTCTTGCTGAGGTGGTTCGTGAGACTGTTAAGAAGAGCAAGAAGTCTAGGTCTAACTGGACTGTAGAAGAGGCTCTCAAGTTATATGAAGAGGTTAAGGCTACCAAACATCCAGCCATGCTTAGCCTATTCATCATTGGTGCATACACAGGCTGCCGTATCAATGAGATAGCTGAAATGAAGAAGGAAGATGTAAACCTTAAGGAGAAGTTCTTCTACCTACCCAAGTCTAAGACTAAGGACGGAGTGAGGGAAGTGCCTATTCATAATGCAATCCTCCCTCTCTTCAAAAGGCTATACGCAGAGACTAAAGATGAGTACATAATTGCCTCTACAGCAGAGAACCAGTACGGCAATAGAAGCGCTCCACTAAGTCAACGATTCGGTAGGATCAAGTCTTCATTAGGTTATGGTGAGGGGCTTGTATTCCACAGCTTTAGAGGGACTGTAGCAACACTTCTAGAGAACGCTGGGGTTGATGAGACTGTGGCTGCTCACATAGTTGGGCATAAGATCAAGACAATGACCTATGGTCTGTATTCAAGTGGTACGAGGATGTCTATCAAGCTGAAGGCTATAAATAAGATTAGTTACCCAGCTCCCTTCAACCAGTTTGCTTAAGAAATAAACGACTATGCAAAGAGGGCTGTAGAGGAGCTAGGGCAGAATTGGTTAAGTCCAGCCCCCCTAGTTGTTTGTGTGAAGTTAGCTGCTTAGGCAGACTATTCCATAACTACAGCTCTCGAAGCACCCTTAGCCACTCAAGATAGCAGCAGACTAATAAGGAATCAGAATGAACGCACCAACTAATTACAAACCCTTCATCTCCCCCGCTAGAGAAGATGCAAGGATCATTAGGAATAAGGCAAGGTACGAGGCTAATCAACAAGCTGGTATTTGTAGTGATTCATTCCAAGATATGCAAGGGCTAAACGATGCCGAGTACTGCTACTTCCTTAAGGTCGGTAACTTCATGCCAAGTAAACCCCTAGAGGCTCATGATGGAACTATGAATGGTGACCCTTCTAGGCATGACATTAATAAGATGCTACAGAATTATGATCAGTATCAAGATAAATAAGACTTTACTAGACTTAACCCCCTACCTCTGCCTTCTATAGGGAGTATTCTTTATGGATCTTATAAAGGTTGAACATGAAGAAGATTCGCGATTTACCACTCATTTCTACTCAGCTAAATAGAGGGAAGAATCAGTGTTAATAATTGTAGGTATCGTTGCCGTCCTTGCAATATTCATTTTTGGCGCTTGGACATCTAACTTTACTGGCTTTAAAGATCAGTTAATGAATGCTTTTATATCAGATGGTATGAGCTATGACTATGCCAATGAGCTTTACTATAAGCATTCCAAACTAGCAGCCAAATTACATGTAAATGGAGCGAGCTTAAAAGAGATTGTTAGAAGGGTTAGGTCTGAGAATGAAAACTATCAAATTGATGCCGTCAAAAATAGACTCTCTGCCGCTGGAGAGCAAACACCCCTCCAGAGGGCATTCTCCAATTTAACAAAACTTTCTGAACTTATTCAAAAAGAATTTCCCCCCAATCGCTCCACAAGTAATGCGTTTTTTCATATGGAGTTTATTAATATTATTAGTGCTTTTATCCTCAATCAAAGGGATGTAGAAAATTTTGAGATTGAAGAGGTATCAAGGGGTCGGGAAATGTTTGCGCCAAACATTGGGATGGCTAAGACTATGGATTATTCAAATGATATGCTTAAAACATTCCATGAAATGCCAAATGCCATGACCCGTCAAGAATTCCTTTTCTATCAATTTTGGCCTTCTATTTATAACAAAATAGCCAAAGAGATTCTTGACGAGAATAAAAATAATTAAGCAAAACTACCGAATGAATGATGTTGAATTCCTAGGCAAAGTAAAGGGTCTAATGACTTTCAAAGAGCATGAACAAGCTCGTCTATTGCGCCACATGGTTGTCCCAGCCAGTGAACTTGCAGCAAGGAAGCAAGCTGAGATAGATAGTGCCAAGGAGTTCACAAGGTCAAGCGAGGATGAGTCCTTCTATGCTCGTACAGAGCCTTCAGTGTCCCCAGTTGACCCTAGCCCCATTGGTCAACGAGTTGGCATTGTAATTAGAGTCCCATTCGAGGAATTACCATGACCACCTCGGATGAACAAGAGAAAAAAGTATTCGGCTATATCTATCGAATCTATAACCCTAAACTCCTCACAATAAATGAGCATAGTCAGCCCATCGAGCTGTCTTACATTGGTAGAACTGAAAAGTCTGTTGCAAGTCGATACCTTCAGCATAAGAGAGATGCCAATAAATTCAAAGGTAGTGAGAAAGGTGGCGATGGAAAGCTTCATGCCATCATGTGGGCGCATGGTCTCAAAGACTTTATTTCTGTTGAGCTAGATAAAGCCTATAGCCCTGAAGAGCTATCGAATATGGAGACTCTTTACCAAGAGAAATATCAGTCTATTAAGTATGGCTGGAATAAGATTGCTGCCTCCACTATCAATAGAATTAACTCAGACCAACTAGAAGTAATGGTGAATGGATCATTACAAAAATTCTCCTCGCTAGCTCAACTATGTAGCCAACTTGGCATTAGTAATTCAACGGTGACCTTTGGTATCAGTAAAAAGAAATTAAGTCTTGAAGATGCCGTAGCCTCTGCCCTAAAAGCCAAGAAGAATACTGAGGATAAGAAAAATACCCCTGTCATCATTTATAGGACTCCATATGCAACTCTGAATGATGCCGTTAGGGATAAGAAACTCAATAAGCATGAATTAAACGAGAAATCTCTCAGGACTCGTATACGCAATGGGATGACTCTTGAAGAGGCTTTCTCTACCCCTCCAATTAGGGGAAGAAATACTGAGGTAAAAATCACCACACCCGATGATGGTGTTACGCATACCTTTACCTCACTTGCAGAGGCACATAGAAACTTGAGTTCAACATATAAAGTACCCCCATATTCTTCCGTAGTAACACTATGCAAGGAGCGTGGTTTAACTCTTGAGCAAGCCTTTGGATTTACTAGTAGACCTTGGGAAGAGAAGTATGAGGAACTTGAGGCATTAATCAATAACGAGGGTTATACCTTGGTAGGCAAGAAGTCACCCTATGGTGACCCAGTGGTACTTCACATTACCAAGGAAGTCTTCTCAACAATCAAAGAGTTTGCTGATAGTTTTGGTTATGACTACACCACGATTGCTGAAGAGATTAAGAGAGGTATTACCCCAGATCAGATTCTTGTTAAGAGAAAGCATCATCTAGCTAACAAAAAGGATTAGGAATATATGAGGCTAATCCCACTTGTTCTAGTAGTTTGCCTTCTAGTCTCACCACTAGTCCACTCTGCATCACCCTACGCTGGTAACCAAGGTCATCCCAACATAACTCCTGTCCATGGCTATACGAAGAAGGATGGAACTGTAGTTGCCCCCTATCAACGCACTGCTCCCAATGGGACACAGAAGGATAACTGGAGTAGTAAGCCCAATATGAATCCCTATACTGGGAAAGATGGGACTAAGGAGCCACAGAAATGAAGTTAAGCGAGAGAGCTCATATCTGAAGGTCTCCACTCGACCCTAAGCAGACCCTCGCGAGCAACATAAAACCCGCTCGAAAGCGGGCCTCTTATTGAAGGCTGAATTAATAGCCTTATAAACCCACCGTATAAGTTGCCATCACTGTAGTTGTCGAAACGGCTTGATAAGCTTCTTGACGATAGATGCCAGTGATACCTAAGCGCTGATTCTTCACAATGTCATAGTAAGCACCCAAGGTTGCCGTTGGACGTGTCTTGACAGGATTGGCGTTAAAGTTGATTGGAGTTAAACCAGTTACACCTGTAGCAATGTAAGTACCGTTAGCCGTATTGGTATCGGTCTCCACACCAGCACTGGCAAATACGGTTGCTTTAGGAATAAAGCGATATGAGGCGCCTACACCAGCTAATGCTGTAGTCGCGTTGGTATTTAATGCGCTGTAAGTAAGTGGTGCAGTTACTGTGCTAGATGCACCTTCTGTGTAGCCACCCATATTATTTTGGCTATAACGCACTCCGACATAAGGTGACACGACGACATTTTCAGCGAGACCAAATCCATACTTAACCGTTACCTGAGCACCCTGGCTATTTAACTGTGAGGAGCCAGAACCTGGTTCAGACGTTCCCACTACAGAGCGAGTCACTGTAGTATTTTTTTGACCATAAGCGGCTGATACCTTGACTTCTGTACCAGTGCCATCTAAACGCTCATTCCAAGCGCCAAAGAGTCCAATGAGTGGTGTGTTGTTACCCAAGTTCACTGTGGAGCCAGCATTGTTCACTGAGAGGTTCTGGTCTGCGTAAACACCAATACGCACCGTAGGTATTACACGATAAGCAGCAATCAATAAAGCGCTGGTGTTATTCAAACCATGAGCGGCTGATACAGCAGTATTACGACCACCAGCAGAAACACAAACATTGTTCTCACCAAATACAGAGCAGTCATAGCTAAAGCTATTGGCTAGAACCGAGTTTTGAAGGGCAAAGGTATTTTGAAGGACGGTAGCAGTGTTAACAAGGGACTGTTGGGTGTCAGATACATTGGGAGTGAAGTATAGGTAAACATCATTGGCATCGTAACCAAGGGTATAACCTAAACGGGTATAAGAGGCGATGTTGGTGTTTAGTGCGCCAAATGTGCCAGTAACGCCATTGGCTGTTAACAAAGTGTATTTGCCAGCAGTGTAAGCGCCTGAACTAGCACTCAGTGACAAGCCACCAGCTAATACTGCAGCACCAACCACATTAAGCTGCTGAGTATTGGTAGGTGCCAAGTTCATCGCCAGAGTACCTGTCGCACTTTGGGTGTAAGTAGCTACAGAGACATTGGTGGTTTTGCCCGTGATGTTAAATGCGCCGTTATTCGTCACACCACTCGAAGTAGCAATCGAGCCACTTCCCGACAATACCAAAGTAGAACCCGCATCAATAATGCTAGGTCCTGTGTAGGTATTGATAGCTGTTAAGGCTAAGGTACCGCCGCCAGCAACTTCTATATCGCCAGTACCGGTAATGGGGGTAGAAACAGTAAATGTTGTTGAAGGGGCTACGCTGATAATAGGATCACCGGTAACACTAATAGCATTTGCCATCGTCATATCGGCAGTAGTTGTCAAAGTAGCCGGAGTTGAGACACTGCCCACCAAAGCTAAAGCACCAGAACCAATATTACTTGCAGAGCTAATGGAGAGGTTGGCACCAGCATCTACTTCTGTGCCACCTGAATAGGTATTGGTACCAGATAGAGTTACTGAACCGGTTGTACTACCGGGATTGGTAATCGTCAATTTTCCATTAACACTGCCGGCACTGTTAATGATATTTCCGCTTAAGTTAGCGGCGGTACTATTTTGATTGATCGTGCCATTATTAGCAGTAATACTGAATGCCGTTGAATTTGGACCTGCCACGTCCATCTTTAACACTCCACCATCCAATATAGGATTCAGTGTGCTGCCGACGTTACTCAGAAGATTTGTAGATCCTGAGAGGATGTTAGTTGCAAGTGGGGCAACTACCAAATTCCAAGTTGTTGAATTTATCCCAGACACCAACTCCCATTTATATGAACTATTAAAGCTAGTCCAAGCGTTATAGATTGATGAGTAATTAGTAATATAAGAGCTCGACAGTCCACTCAAAACGGTCGTATAAGTATTATTTGTGAGAGTAGATGAAGCATCAATTCCGAAAGTTAAGCTGCCAGATATGGATGATGCCGATAACTGACCAAAACTTGTAGGGCTATTAACAATAATGTTGTAGTTGGTGGGCAACGCACCTGTATAGGCTAAGGCAGAGCTTGAGGCTCCCTGCGAGTTGTTGAGGGTAGCAATTGTTGGGGGCATCATAAATCCCTGGTTAATAATTCCTCCAATTGTTCCAGTATTGGTGAGAGTCGTAATTGTTCCGGAGTTGTAAATACCAAATCCAGTGCCAGTAATCGTGCCTGTATTGGTGAGAGTCGTAATTGTTCCGGAGTTGTAAATACCAAATCCAGTGCCAGTAATCGTGCCTGTATTGGTGAGAGTCGTAATTGTTCCGCGGTGCGTGTTATCAATGCCAAATCCACCGCTGCCAGTAATCGTGCCTGTATTGGTGAGAGTCGTAATTGTTCCGTCCTGGTTAAAAATGCCATCTCCACCGCTCCCAGCAATCGTGCCTGTATTGGTATTGGTGAGAGTCGTAATTGTTCCATAATTATTCCAAATACCAGCTCCACCAGTAATAGCGCCCGAGTTCGAAATAGAATCTACTGTAGGACCCGAATTAACTTGTATTGAAGCATTAGACCCAGCTGAGATTGCCCCGCCCACGTCAATCGTAAATGTTCCGGAAGTTAGTGTGCAAGTGTTTGTAACCGTTACACCGTTCGTAATTTCAGTACTTGGGCAGGCCTGCGCATGAACCTCTAGAGAATGAAAGGTAACCCCCACAAGAAATGCACCCATCAAGAGTGTGTTGCTAAATTTACAAACAAGGCTTAGTCGAAAGTGTGCTGTAGTCATAACGCCCGCAAGAATTGAACTGTGTTCGAAATCTAGGGCGGTAGTCTCAACAGGATGTTAAGACGGCTCGAAGATGAATAGTAGGATTCTACTATTAACCAACAACACGTAAATAATAAGTAATGACTGCTTCTGGCCGTTTTGAGCCACTGCTTGAAATATTTTGGTAGAAATTTTCGTTTACCCATCGATCAATAAAGTCCACGCAAAGCCCCCCGTGACCCCCTCGAAAAAGTCTTCAAATTCACCCGTAGATCAATCATTCTCAAGAGATCCTCCAGTTAATCCTAGGATCACTCAGGACACCACGCTAGATCATTCCAATGAATGGTAGCCACTCTCCTTATCGTGCCTCCTAGAGCTTCCTAGTGGCTTGTATTCATTGTCTATTCTCATACCAATAGGCTCATAAGTTGTAAGTATTGAGCTATACCATAAAGTAGCTTAAAAGATAGCTTTACAGGGGTTATTAGCTAGGTGCATAATTGACACTATCTTATGAGCCAGATAAAGGATCAAAACCCCATGAGCAAAGTAGCTTACTTTCGTGTCAGTACCAGTGATCAATCAATAGCATCCCAAAGGTCAGCCCTACTTAAGGCGCTAGACCTCACCAAGTTTGATAAAGAGTTCTCTGATGTAGGTATCAGTGGTGCAACCTTAGCCAACAGTAGGAAAGGCTTTGGTGAGCTAAAGGCATACCTGCGCAAAGGAGATACGCTATGCGTCTACTCTATTGATCGCTTGGGTAGAGATGCAATCGATATACAGACAGTGATTAGAGACTTGCTACAAGCTGGCATCAATGTTCATGTGGTTGGTCTAGGGCTATTGACTAAGGGGGCTGGTGAGATAGTTGTAGCTGTCCTTGCACAAGTAGCCCAGTTGGAAAGAACCAGGATCAACGAGAGAACATCGGCTGGTAGAAAGATCGCAAAGGAGACCTTAGCTAAAACTGGGAAGACTCACAGAGGCAAGGAGTCGCTAGGTAGACCCAAAGAGATAGATTACAAGGCAGTTACCAAATGGAGGACGGCAAATGCAGCCTCCATAGCTGTTACAGCAAGTCACTTTGGAATCAGTACTGCTAGTGTAAAGAGAGCTGCCACTCAATAATCTATTTTAATTTTTCCATCCCTCTGACAGGGTGTGGCTCTCCCAACAATCATATATGAGAATTAATAATGTCCTTGAATGAAACATTCCGCTGGAGGTACATGACATATCAAATTGATAGTATTAATTTAGCTATAAATAAAAAGCAGATTACTCCAACTCTAATTGAACTGGATCTAGAGTTTATTAATACCTACTGCCACTATTACTTAAATAGAGAATTTCCAGAACCGAGACCACCTATTCATTTTGACCTAGATCACGCTTTATCACTCACGATAAAAGATTTATCGTTACCAGTATTATTAGCACACGTAGGGAAGCAACAAGGCTTGGTCAGACTTGAAGATAGTGAAGAAAATAATTATGTAATTATTGACGGTAATCACCGCCTATTGGCAGCCAGAAGACTGAATCAACCACTAAAAGCGTATGTTTTGATTGAAAACATGCTTGTTGCATATGAGATTGAGGAAGGTTAATTTGTCAAAGAGATTTAATGCCTCTTTACTGGGTTCCAATTTAGATATAGTAGGATTACTCTATGAGCAATATTAACGAACTAACCCTAAAACTGATCGCCTTCCGGGATGATAGGGATTGGAAACAGTTTCACAACCCAAAAGATCTGGCAATCGCCCTATCCATTGAAGCATCGGAGCTTTTAGAGGCTTTTCTCTGGAAATCACATGAACAGGCTAACCAAGAAAAAATCAAGGAAGAGCTTGCTGACGTCTTAGCCTATGCTCTCCTCTTGGCTCACTCATGCAATCTAGATGTGACTAAGATCGTTGAAGAAAAGATCGAGAAGAACAACCTAAAGTACCCTGTAGATAAATCCAAGGGTTCATCCAAAAAATACAACGAAATTTAAGCTTTGAGTTTCAACATACGCTCGAAGTAAGCTTGTGTCTCAGAATCTGTGCAATAGATATAGCAACCCCTCATCCCCCTAGTCATTAAGGTCCTGTAGGTATTTCTAATGATCTCGTCTGCCCTCTTTTTGGCTAACTCAGGATCCGTCTTCAATTGCTTCTTATATCCACTCAATGATTTATCGGTCTTAGCTCTTGCATCTGGATTTGTTAATGGCACTCCATCACGAACAATAAAATCGTTACCAATAATTACGCCAATGTAATCAACCTCTAAACCCTGACAAGTATGGATACATCCAATTTCAGAAACTGAGGTGGGTGATTGAATCCATAAAGAGCCATCTTGGGTTAGGTTCCACTTCATCTCAAAATCAAGCTCAGGAAATGCAATATCGTAGGAGCCAGGAGAATTCTTACTAATCCAATTCCAACAATAACCAGCGACTATTCTTGCCTTGTTGTTAGTTTTATTTTTCTCATAAATCAAGTCTTTTAGTTCATTAGGGTCTGAGAGAACCTTGAAGTCGTAATCTAGCCCTGCCAAAGTAATATTTGCGGTATCCCTAATCCCCAGAATGTTATCAAGCCAGGCAAGATAACCGTCTGAACCATTACATCTGAACTGTGATTCAAGGGCGAGGTTATGAACTGCTGCCCCAGATAAGGATGCCCATTTCTCAATTTCCTCTTTGCTACCAATGTCACTAAAGGTAACTTTCTGATTCTCATCAATAAAGAAGACGGCAAGGGGCGTAGCCTCAATAATCTCCTTGATCTGATTCTCACCCAGGTGCTTAAACATTCCAGACTTAGCATTAAGACGATGGGCTTCATCTACAAGTAAAACCTGGAAGGAGTTAGGTTCAGCGGCATGGAAAGAACCTGACCCAGTAAAAAGATTAGAGATTGCTGTCTTTGTCATGCTACCTGTGAGCTTTGCCTCATAGACCGCCCTAGGTGCTGCATTCTTGGTGACATACTGAGCTACCACTTCTTGTTTTTTGATTAAGTCAACCAAAAGGTTAACAGCGACAACTGACTTTCCAGTACCAGGTCCACCTTCCACAATTAGGACATTCTTATTTGTACTGGTGGAGCTATTAGCTAACTGCAGCGCTGTCTCATAGACCAACTTCTGTTCATCAAGCATGATGAACTCAGGATTTCCTTGGAGCATCTTTGCAAGAGCATCAGCCAGACTTTTTGAAGGCTTTATCTTTCCATTCTCAATTCTTAGCATTAGGTTGGTTTTGTCACCATGCTTCATAAATTGTTTAATAAATAGCTTTAGCCTCTCCTTCTCATCCTTTCCCTTTAGAAAGACTGGAGCCTTGTCGAGATAAGTCTGATAAAAAGGATTGCGGATAACTGAATCATCAATGTAGTTATGTAAATAAGCACAAGGAGTTAATTGAATACCATCTGTGTAGACAGTTTCATTAAGTTGATTTAGCAACTCACTGTAGGACCAAGCTTGATAGCTCGGGTGGGGAGCCTCACCAATTCCATGTTGGTACCGAGTCTTAACAATTGCATCCTTTGTTGTGATCTCAGCTGACTCCCATTGCTTGAGTTCGATGATGATGATCTGATCTTTTTTTTCAGCATCTTGACCACTCAAAATAAAGTCCACTCTTTTAGATGTCTGTGGAATATGAAACTCCACGCTTACCCCAGCATCAATTGGAATCTCTTGATCCTCAAGCACGGCACCCATAAATCGCATAGATTCTTGCCAAGATCTGAACTCGTTTCGAGCTACTTTATGCCCTGTCTTTTCCAAGTAAGTCGCCGCTATAACATTATGTATCTCATTGGATCGAACATCATCCAAGAACCCGCCCTTGCTAGCCTGATAGATGATCATCCCTGAAAATGCTCTGCTTTAAATTTCTCAATATCATCCAAGCACCCTGAGCGATGAACCATGCGATGACAATTCGCACAAAGCACAGCAAAATCCTTCACTGGATCTAAGGCAACCTTAGTACCCTTTAGAGAAGATATGGGTTTTAGATGATGGGCTTCGATGTACTCTTTTCCAATATCACCATAAGTCTTTTCAAAGTTGGTGCCGCATACCTGGCAAACGTATCCCTGTCTCTTCTTGACTTCTTTTGATAGGTTGGAGTTACGCTCTATCCGCTTATGAATACGAAACTTGGTTGCATCCTCATAATGAAGTTCAACTGGCTCATCACCCTCGCTAGGAACGCTAGAAGCATCGCTTGTCTCGCCTTCCAACAAGGATTGATACAGCTGGAGCATATTGGCAAGATCAGAGATAAGGACAGCTTCATTGGGAACCTGACCTGCTGGGTAGAACTTTGCACAGATATTTCCTGCTTCATAAAAGGCGGTATCGTTAGACTGAGCTGAGGGTGATAAGTCAATCGTGAGATCGGGAAACTGCGTAATCCGGGATCCCAACATAGCTCGGTAGTTTGCAGCTCTGGCACGAAGTGCAGTCTTCGCATCTGACTTATACAAAGCCTTCGCCTCAGTCATGCCCTGGTTAAGACTCAAGTACACCCCATGCATATCTTCACAAAATAAGTAAACAGGGTAATAACCACTTTGAGGTGTGGTTGTTATGAGGGGATCAAAGATTCCCACCCAGGGACCCTTAGCCCAAACACCTTGTCCTGCGCTACCCTTGTAGATAAGTCGGTCATGCTCACCAGCCACGCTCACCAAAGAATCGGGGAAATCATGACGTAGAAAGTTAGCAACGGGGTTTGCCTTGAAGTCTTCTTGAGAAGCCTTAAGATAACTTCCAAGAACAAATTCAATGGATTCTTTAAGTGGCATTTAAAACCTTCAAACGAATAGTTATTAGATTAATTATCAGTTTAGTCACTTAAAACACTTTTATTAGATTATTTTCTTTTAGATATTGGAATATCCTGCCCCCACCTTCCATGCCTTAATATAGGTTATTGGCAAGAGCTATTAAGAATCCAACCAGGATCTTGAGTTGACTACCTGCAGCAACCACTAGGTAACCATGGCTCAACCACCAGTATCCTTACGTGAAGCAAAGATGTCCCAGGTCTATGGGCGTGAGTGTCAAATCACTGGATGCTCTCAACTAAGAAAGATGGGCAAGAAGTATTGCAGCAAACACGAGCATGGATTTCACCTCAAGGGAGATCCAATGCAAGTCTCCATCAAGATTAGTAGTCTCCAAAGGTCAACCCAGGAGATCCAAGAGTTACTTGAAGCAAACAAGAGTAACCCCTCTCTTCATGACCTCAAGTTAGCCTTGGGGGAACGCTGGGCGATCCTGGGGAAATCTGTGGATAAATACCTGAAGCAACAAGCGGACGGACTGGCGGGTATCAAAGGTCAACGTAAAGGCTACCAGGTGATACAGAGTCTTCTAATGAATGTTCCCATGGATGAGGCGTTGATACTATGGGCATCCTTCCAGCGCTTTGAAGATAGCACCCCTGGGATCTTTGTTAATCAGAGGTCTTACAAGCATCAACTGGTTAAACACGTGAGACGTATCAGCCATTTTATTGACCCCGCCCTGATCAACAAACGAACTGGTAAGCAAATAGTTAAGTACGTAATTGAAATGGGAGTGCCTGAAGTTAATACCGTGTATGACCTTCTCAATCAGGTCTTCGGTGTATCGGGGTATCAATTTAGCAAAGCTATTGCCAAGCGAAAAGACTCAAAAGATGAATTGGATAAGCGCATGAGAACAGCACTACTGGGGATAACGTAATGAAACCAGGAGACCCAATTGAGGCTAAACCCAAAAGGATCCCAAAGCCTAATGCTCCGCCTCCCCACATAGTAATAAGTGAGTTAGAAAATTTAAAGCTGGAGAAGCAAAAACAGCCCCTGATGCGTCATAGGTGGATTAAGCAAAAGATAGCACTGGAAAATGCGATAGAGCATGGGTTGCCAACACCTGTTGAGTCAATTGAGCAACTTCCCGCAAAGGAAATTCTTAGGAATGATTTGATCTTCCAGCACCGACTTACAAGCAAATGGATTTCAAAACGGCATACGGAAGGCCTTCTTAAGTCTCTCAGGGTATCTGGTGGCAAACCATTTCCACCCCTAACAATTTTTTGGGATGGGGCGCAGTGGGTATTGGTAGATGGTCATCATCGCCATGAAGCTTATATCGCCTATCAAAATGAACAACAGTTACCGACAATGGTTGTCCCCATCAGCATCTTCAGGGGGACTTTAGATGAGGCAATCGGCGAAGCTCTAAAAGGAAATAGTAGGGATAAGCTTTTAATGACATCCCTTGAAAAATCAGAGGGAGCCTGGAGATTAACCCTAGGAACCAGCCTTTCATTTAATGAGATCTCAAAGTCCTCCACTCGCTCAAGGAGCACAGCAACAAATATGAGAAGAGTGATGAAGGTAATTCTACAAACGCACTCGATGGAAGAACTTCTTCAGTTATCGTGGGTTGAAGCTCAATTGGTTCTCAAGGGAATTGAAGTCAAGAGGGAATTTAATGAAGACAGAGTCACAGAACTAGCTCAACGCATGGCAAATAGTCTATTAGAAAAATTTGGGACTACTCTAGGTCGAAATCCTGAAGTTGTCTTTGAAGCCCTATGCATCTACGACTCAACATTACTTCCAGCGCTAATGGATCTATATAGGGAACCTGATGATGATGAGCCAGAGGTCTATACAGGCAACTTAGGCGGCTTTGCCAAGGACGATAGTCCTTTTTAGATACTTGCTGGTGTAATCCTATTAAAGAATTTCTGTACTAGGAGGGGGTGTAATTGGACTACCTGTGTGCAAGATAAGGCAATACTTAAATGAATATTATGGTGGTAAATGTTAGTGGTAAATAAGAGCAAAAAAATCTCTTAATTCTTCTATAACCAATTGATTTATATAGATATTTTAATAACTGGCGGAAGAGGTGAGATTCGAACTCACGGAGGACTTTCATCCTCGCCAGTTTTCAAGACTGGTGCATTCAACCGCTCTGCCACTCTTCCTATGCGTATTGAGAGCTAGATTATAAGGAAATCAGTAAGCACTTTCAGAAAAACGCATTTCTCCTGACTTTCGCGGTTTTGTTCTGTTGATTTAATGCGTCACAGTCATGTTCTATTCTGCTAAAATAGTCAGATATCTAGTCAGGAGCAATAGACATGAATAATCATTGGGCAGTACAGGATGCCAAAGCAAAATTTAGTGAGCTACTGAATGCTTGCTTAGAACAAGGGCCTCAAGTAGTTACGAAGCGCGGTCACGAAACAGCGGTTCTCATCACCATTAAGGAGTGGAATGCATTGAAAAAGTTAGCCAAACCCTCGCTTAAATCCCTTCTTCTATCAGAAGAAGCCAGAGGAGAGCTAGTTGTGCCAAAACGCGGCCAAGGCGTATCTCGCAAACCAGTCAAACTGTGAGCACCTGCATGTACTTACTTGATACAAATATTATTTCTGAATTACGTAGACCAAAGCCACATGGAGCCGTGTTGGAGTGGTATAAAAATATTGCCGAAGAAGATCTCTACATCTCAGCAGTTTCGATAGGCGAGATTCAAGCGGGCATTGAGATAACTCGCGAGCAAGACAAGAAAAAAGCTGAGTCTTTAGAATTATGGCTACAAAGTATTGCTAGCATTCATAATGTTTTACCAATGACTGGTACTACCTTTATCTTATGGGCAAAAATGATGCATGCCCAATCAAATACCGTCAGAGAAGATGCCATGATTGCGGCAACAGCCATTGAAAAAAAACTGACAGTAGTTACTCGCAACACCAAAGACTTTAAACGCTTCAGAATTCCACTACTAAACCCATTTGATGCTCTGCATTAAAAACTTTAAAGCGAGTCTTTAATTAATATCTCTAAATGCTTAGCAATTGCTAAGCTGGAGGTTAGGCCTGGGGACTCAAAGCCATATAAATTAAAGAGGCCGTGCAAAGAGTGCTGCTGCGGGCCATCAAAATAAAAATCCCCTGCTGGCGCATTCGAGGGCACAATTTTTGCCCTCACACCAGAATAATCAGGCTGCAAAGCGCCATCTTTGAGGCCGGGCCAATAGCGACGAACCGCAGCATAAAAGCCCTCGCCTCGTTTTGAGTCAACGGTGTAGTCAATTTGATCTTCTTGCTCAATATCGAGCCATTCCACATCGGGGCCAAACTTAGCTTGTCCACCCATATCAAGAGTGAGATGCACCCCTAAGCCACCGGGCTCAGGGATTGGATAAATCAAATGACTAAATGGAGATTTGCCTGAGAGCGAAAAGTAATTGCCCTTAGCAAAATACGCCTTCGGAATTTGCTCCTTTGCCAAGCCTTCAATTTTTTGAGCAAGCGCTGGCGCACTCATGCCTGCACAATTAATGAGTAACTTTGTCTGAATTTGCATCCCATCGGCGCCACCAATTTCCAACTCAAAACCACCCTCTGCATCATTGCCAATGGGCTTTGCACTGATTAATGGGGATTGATAGGCAACCATGCCGCCTGCATCTTCAAAGCCACCCAATAAAGACAGCATATAACCGTGACTATCCACAATGCCAGTGGATGAAGACAGAATGGCGGCTGAACATTGCAGGTTTGGCTCTAATGCTTTAGCGGCATCCCCGGAAATCATTTTGATCTCAGGTACGCCATTATTTTGAGCTTTATAGAGAATCGCTTGCAGGTCATCGATTTGCGTTTCATCGGCAGCTACGATGAGCTTACCGTAGGATTGAGTAGCCACTTGATGACTGCGGCAGTATTCATACAAGAGTCGATTACCTTGAACGCAAAGCTTGGCTTTCAGAGAATCCTTGGGGTAATAGATGCCAGCATGAATCACTTCACTATTGCGAGCGCTACTGATGGTGCCAAAAGCTGCCTCACGCTCGAGCAGAATCGTCTCACGGCCTTGTAAGGCCATTTCTCTGGCGACCGCTAAACCCACTACTCCGGCCCCTATAACAACGCAATCTAACTGCTCCATCTAGGACCCTTGTACCCGTCTTTTCTGATGCATCTTCTTATTTCGCCCTGTCTTTTTTAGTAGCAGCCTACCCCTATTACTGAAATCGTAACATTTTCAGTGATTTACGGCCCTCTAACGATGCTTATTGCTAAAATCACCTGATGAATTTAAGCGCTGATCCAACCGTCACCATGACACATCACAATGCACCTAAAGGCGCTCATAGCGCCGTCAATGTTGTACTAGATACAGCTTATCAAGGTATCGGTGCAGCTCAGTGGAAAAAACTCTTTACCCAAGCTCGCACTGCTAAGTTAGAGCAATTCATTGCAGACATGTTTGCTGGTAAACATGTCAATCAAAGCGAAGATCGCCCCGCCCTACATTCGGCATTACGCAATCTCTCTAAGTCACCAGTTTTAGTAGATGGGCAAGATGTGATGCCTGCCGTCTCCGAAGTATGGCAACGGATTGATGCACTCTGCAATAAATGGATTGGCGTTACTGATGTGATTCATATTGGTATTGGCGGCTCTGATTTTGGTCCACGCTTAGCCATTGAAGCACTGGCTCATGTCCCTGGTATTGAGAATCGCGGCATGCGCATGCACTTCTTAGCCAACATTGATACCGCTGAGTTAGCACGCATTTTGGCGCGTGCGCAGCCCAATAGCACCCGAGTCATTATTGTTTCTAAGTCATTCACCACCATAGAGACCATCATGAATGCCAAGGCTGTTGTAACTTGGCTTCAGAATAGCGGCTGCACAAAAGGACAAATTGCCCGCTCACTCTTTGCAGTCACGGCCAATACTCCTGCGGCTAAAGATTTTGGCATTGAGGAAGAGAATATCTACCCCTTCTGGGATTGGGTTGGTGGCCGTTACTCTGTATGGTCTGCGGTAGGACTGCCGATTGCTCTGCAATACGGCTTTAAAACTTTCCAAGACTTCTTAGCAGGTGCACATGCGATGGACTTGCATTTTAAGAATGCACCTCCAGAAGAAAATCTACCTGTCATCATGGCCTTGACCCTGCTCTATCAGCAGGAGAAAAATAAGATCACATCCTATGCTGTCGTTCCATATGCAGATGCCTTAGATGGCTTCCCTAGGTGGTTACAACAACTCGATATGGAAAGTAACGGCAAGAGCGTAGATCGGGATGGTAAGCCGGTAAAGCACTCTTCTCCAATTGTCTTTGGCAGCGCCGGCAGTAATGCTCAGCACTCTTACTTCCAACTCCTGCATCAAGGTACAGAAATCATCCCCATTGACTTCATTGCTGTGCGTGAACCCATGAGTGATCGCCCAGAGGCTGTTGCACATCACCGCATCTTGCTATCGAACTGCTTGGCTCAAGCTCAAGCACTAGCCAATGGGAAAGATGATGCCAACCCTAACAATATTTACCCGGGCAAGCGCCCAAGCAATCTCCTGCTCCTGCCAGAGCTTAATGCGTTTTACCTAGGCGCCCTTCTTGCTCTTTATGAAAATCGCGCCGCTACACTGGGTGTCCTTTGGAATATCAATAGTTTTGATCAGCCTGGCGTTGAATACGGCAAAGTTCTAGCCAAACCAATTGAACAAGCCTTAGCCAGCAACCAAGCTGACATTGCCGCCAGCGACAATATTGATGCGGTAACTGCTGCCAGAATCAACTTCTTAAACACAAAGAATTAATTAATAAACTCCCCAAGCATTTTTCCTAAAGGATTTGCAATGCAATTGTCTCCATCGATTTTTAAGGCTTACGATATCCGCGGCATTATTGATGAGACTTTAGATCCCTCAATCGCCAAACTGATCGGCCAAGCTTTTGGCACTGAAATGCGTGAACTGGGTGAGACCGACATCGTGATTGGTCGTGACGGACGCTTATCTGGCCCTAGCCTGATTGAGGCACTGACTGAAGGTTTACTCTCTACCGGCATTAACGTCATTGATTTGGGGATGGTGGCAACACCGATGGTTTACTTTGCTGCCAACCACACGATTGATGGCAAGACCCCTCAGTCTGGGATCATGATTACCGGTAGCCATAACCCGCCTAATTACAACGGCTTCAAGATGGTCTTGGGTACTGCTGCTATTTATGGAGAGCAGATTCAAGATCTACGCAAACGCATCGAAGCCAAGAAATTTGTCACAGGCCTAGGCACGCGCAGCACTTTCGATATTTTTCCGATGTACCTGAAGTACATTGTTGGCGATATCAAGCTCGCTCGCCCGATGAAAATAGCAGTCGATTGCGGGAATGGTGTTGGTGGTGCATTTGCCGGTAAGTTATTCAGAGCCTTAGGCTGTGAAGTCCAGGAGTTGTTCTGTGAAGTCGATGGTCATTTTCCGAATCACCATCCAGACCCAGCCCATATTGAGAACTTACAAGATCTCATTCAGAACCTACAGACTACCGATAATGAATTAGGTCTCGCCTTTGATGGTGATGCCGATCGTTTGGGTGTTGTCACTAAGGATGGTCAAGTGATTTTCCCGGACCGTCAGATGATGCTCTTTGCTAAAGATGTTCTGTCCAGAAATCCTGGCGGCCAGATTATTTATGATGTGAAGTGCACCCGTAACCTGGCTACCTTTGTTAAAGAACATGGTGGCGTGCCACTGATGTGGAAAACCGGTCATTCCTTAGTCAAAGCTAAGTTAAAAGAAACTGGCGCTCCACTCGCTGGTGAGATGAGTGGTCATATCTTCTTCAAAGACCGTTGGTTTGGATTTGATGATGGCCTCTACACTGGTGCTCGCTTGTTAGAAATCCTCAGCAAAGAAAAGAATCCGAGCGATACTCTCAACAATCTACCTAACGCAATTTGCACCCCTGAATTACAACTCGCGTGCGCTGAAGGTGAACCATTTGCATTGCTAGAAACCATTAAAGCCAATGCCAAGTTCCCCACTTCTGAGTCTATTAATACGATTGATGGAGTACGTGTGGAGTACGCCGATGGCTTTGGCCTAGCTAGACCATCCAATACCACTCCAGTGGTAGTCATGCGTTTTGAGGCAGATAGTGAGGAGGCAATTAAGAGAATCCAGGCGGAATTCAAGGCTGTGCTTTTGGCTGCAAAGCCAGGGGCAAAGCTGCCGTTCTAAATACCCCCATAATTTATGCGCATATTGACTGCGCATAAATAACCCATATAATGAAGTCATGATCATTCATGACTCCTCCCGCATTAGCGATCGACCACTTAAAAAGGCGACCAATCTCACCCTAACTTCTGAGGTACTTGAAGAGGCAAAAAAGTTGGGTATCAACATATCCAAGGTGTGTGATGCCTTTTTAGAATCTCTAGTGAAACAAGAAAAAGAACGGCGCTGGAAGCTGGACAATGCTGATTTCATTAGCGCCTATAACCAAATTACTGAAGATGAAGGCTTGCCATTGGACCAGTGGAGAAGCTTCTAATGGCTAGATTTAGTATTTATGAAAATAGTGGTGATCACTCGAAAACTACCCCATTCCTACTGGATGTGCAAACTGATTTATTAAGCGGATTGGATACACGGGTAGTGATCCCCCTTAGAAAAGCTAGCTTATACAAAAATATAAAACTGCCAAATGACTTGATGCCAAGCTTCACAATCAAGGGTACAGAATTGACTTTAGAGACACCAAAGATGGCTGCGGTTCCGACCAAAATTCTGAAGAAGGAGGTTGGAAGCCTAAAAGGAGAGCAGCATCTTGTGATGACTGCTATTGATAGACTCTTTCACGGGTTTTAAACCTCTTTTACTAAGCTAAAATTGGCTATGAGCTCTATCCAAATGCCAGAAAACACCCAATCTATTGCCTTTGACTACCCCCAGCAAAATGCTGCTGGTGCAACCTGCACTGCCCAAGCCTGGGCTAAGACTCCACCACACTTGTCTGCTCCTGATAAAGCCTCTGTGATTACTCGCATTAAGCAATTATTGGTCGAGAAAGATGCTGCGCTCATTGCCCACTACTATGTCGATGGGGATATTCAGGATCTCGCAATGGAGACTGGTGGCTATGTTGCTGACTCTTTAGAAATGGCACGCTTTGGTAAAAACCATCCTGCCAAGAACCTGATTGTTGCGGGCGTACGCTTCATGGGAGAGTCCGCCAAGATTCTCAGTCCCGAGAAGCACGTGTTCATGCCAGATTTAGATGCGACTTGCTCTTTAGATTTAGGTTGTGATGCTACTGACTTTGCTGCGTTTAGATCTTTACATCCTGATCGCGTAGTAGTTGTCTATGCCAACACCAGCGCAGCAGTCAAAGCACAAGCTGATTGGATGGTAACGAGTTCTTGTGCTTTGGCAATTGTCCATCAACTCAAGGTTGAAGGTAAAAAAATCTTGTGGGCGCCTGATCGTCATTTGGGCCGCTATATCCAAGAGCAAACGGGTGCTGACATGCTGTTATGGAATGGCGCCTGTATTGTTCATGATGAATTTAAAGCGGTTGAGCTACAACTTTTAAAGGCTGCACATCCAACAGCCATGATTTTGGTTCATCCAGAATCACCGCAAGCAGTCGTGGATCTTGCCGATATGGTGGGCTCAACTTCCGCCATGATTAAAGCAGTGGTTGAAGGCTCTGCTACCGAATATATTGTGGCAACGGATAAGGGTATCTTGCACCGTATGCGCCAACTTGCTCCCAATAAGAAACTGATTGAAGCTCCTACTGCAGGCAATAGCGCCACCTGCAAAAGTTGTGCTCACTGCCCTTGGATGGCAATGAATGGTTTACAAGGGATCTTGGCTTGCCTAGAAAACGCTTCTGGT
>Ga0364894_10346_pt1 | contig 21081 bp, 18 predicted proteins | sample ExccelJu500001D4_FD_206942 | JGI IMG/M metagenome (GOLD analysis project Ga0364894, IMG submission 206942) | Enriched cells from Trout Bog Lake Hypolimnion, Wisconsin, USA - BchlTB.July16.5000.01.D4 | ecosystem: Environmental > Aquatic > Freshwater > Lake > Hypolimnion/Profundal zone | place: USA...
GAATATATTACCCTTTGCGAACCATATTCGTCATTATTTATATAGGTATCAATTCTTCCAAACTCACTTAATAAACCAGATTTTATTATTAAATTGCATATTAAAACAATAAAAATAAATACTATTGTATATGTGTATAATCTATTTCTATAGTTAACTTTTATAAACTTTACTGCCCAACTACTAAGCAAAGGTGCAATTGTTACACTATGAATAAGTGGTCCTATAACAAGCCCAATAACGTAATATTTTATTGATTTAAGTTTTTTAGCTTCTATAGCAAGTATGGCTATAAAAAATATAAAAGAAACGCCCAAGCCTTGACGCATTGTTACATTCTGTAAGCTTAAATAATAGGGGCCAATGTAGTACGGTAGTACATAAATAAAATTAATATTCAGCCTTATGGTGGATAAGAATATAAAAAATATTGTTCCAAATGAGTACGTAAACAAAAATACCCTATGATTTAATCCTAAAAAATTAACCATCCAGCTAAGAAAACCAAACATCCATTCAACGCCATTAGCAGCATAATATTCTGTTGCACTTGTTGGAAATTCAAATGTAGAATTAAAAATGCCTACATACACGTCCGTATCGTAAGTATGCCCCCTTAAAGCTGCAATTAAAGCAAAGGGTAGAACAAAAAAAATAAATTCACATAAACGATTTAATTTCATTGATTATATTAAAGGACTTTTATTATTTTCATCATCTATATATGAAAATTTATTTAGTAAAAAGAAGTATGAAAAAAATATAAAAAATATAAAATTCTTATTCACAAAAGGCTTTACGTTAAAGTACAAAAATTTTAACCTATCTAGCAATGAAAAAGTATGCAAGTAGTAAGTTTTATTTTTACTGCCCATTTGCTTTACATAAGAGGTATAGCTTCTAGAAAAGAATGCTGCTTTTTTAATTTGCGAAACAAACAAATTAATATTTCGAAATTTATAAAAAAATGGTTTTGGAAGTCCTCCTATAACATTATTCGAATGTTGCCTATATAGAATAGTTGGTTCATCTAAAAAATAAGCACTACCATAGACTAATGCATTAATTAAATGCCAATGATCATGCATTGATATATCACTTGGTATTGGCTGTGATATTTTAATTAACGCTCTATTCATTATAGAGACACAACCAGGTGCACTACATTTCCATAGCACATACCTTATGTCTAAATTAAATTTAGGATTAATTTTATTAAATTTAAAATAGCTATCAGTTAAAATTAAATTATTTTCATTAATCATTTTAAGATCACTAAAAATAATAACTGGATATCTATATCCCTCATCTTTCTCCTTATTTTTAATTTCTTTATAAAGTTTCGATATTTTATTTTTTAACCAAATATCATCTTGATCACAAAACATTACATAATTAGCTTCAGAATATTCAATTGCTTTTTTAAAATTATTTAAAGCTCCGCCTTGTCTATCAATATTAATGATCTTGATGCGATCATCCATTGCTTCATATTTTCTTAACATCGCCAATGTTGAGTCAGTTGATTTATCATCACTGATAATTAATTTCCAATTTCTATAGTCTTGATTTATAACGGAAATAATTAATTCATCGAGGAATATTTCACCATTATATGTAGCCAATATAATATCTATTTGTTCCATGATCATCTTATAAATTTTAAACTAGGCAACTTATACTTAATAGCTAAATACATTAGAACGGGACCGGAAACCTCAGCAAATAAAACAGAAAATGCAGCTGCATTTTCCTGACCATCTACAACAAAAAATCTCAATATAACTAAACTTAAAGTCCCTACTAATATATATATTTTACTTAAAATTGAAATTAACCCAATGTTAGGCATAATAAATTGTGAAAGAACTATTGCCACTAAAACTGAAAATGGTGTAATTGATAAAATCCGTAGCGTTATTTCAGAGCCAATTAACCTATTCCCAGATATTTTTTCCATGATGTAAGGGGCAAATATAAATGTTCCAATACAAATAATAAAATTTAAAATTAATATTGGCTTCATATATTTAAAAATAATTGACATGCCGTTTTTATAGCTTGCTTCAAAGCCGATCGTTACCTTTGGTAATATTAACCTTGTTATCGGGAAAAATAGTGCCTGAACTCCCATGACTATTTTGTATGCTGTTGAGAATATTGCAACTGCTGTAGCCCCTGAAAATATTCCCAAAGTAAAAGTGGTTGTATTTAAATATAAGCTAGCAGCAGCATTTGATAGAAAGTAGTGCCAATTACTTTTTAGAATTTTAAAAATGCCATAGTAGGTTGGCTTAGTATATTTTACTGGATATTTAAATTTAATTAAAATATTCGATATAAATCCAGAAATAAAATCAGTTGATGATAATAAAAATGCGGCTAAAATCAACTGATCTGAATTTTTTATTAAAAATATAAGCAGTAAAAATGAAGTTATTTTTACTATAATCTGAATGGTAGAAAATACTCCCATTTTTCCAATACCTTGAAAATACCAGCTTGGGAGCATGAAATTTCCCGCTATAGATATTGATGTAACTAAATATATTTGTAAATTTTTATTAAAAATTTCATAATATCTAATTATTGGAATTAATATTAAAAAACTAATTAACAATAAACTGAGCTTTGCATAATATGTATTCCAAAAAATTTCTTGCACGTGCTTATTATCATGCGGTCTTTTAGATATTGCTATAGTCGAGGATATACTAAATCCATAATCAGTTAATAGCATAGGATAAATCATCAATGACTGTGCAAAAATAATCAGACCATAATTTTGAGCGCCTAACTGGTGCAATAAAAATGGAATTAGCAAAAATGATGAAAGTATATTTATGGCTTGCAACCCATAAAGTGCAGTTATATCTTTTATAATTTTATTTGTCCTAAATTAATTTCATTGCCCTCTAAAAATAGACTTTTAAAAAGTACATAAAAAATTTTCACTAAAATAGCTGATGTAATTCATTTATGTGATAGTCAAGTCTAATTTAGATTCAACCCCCTCCACAATTCACATGCCTAATAAAAATATGAACCTCTTGGATTCACTCAACAGCCTGACTTGGAATGCTAATTGAAATATCTTCAAATAATTTCATCTGCCAACTACTACATCCAGTTAAAGCGACTACCTCAATACCAAGTTTTTTAGCGATATTAATTGCATTAATTATATTCATCAAATTGCCCGATGTTGAAATAGAAATCAATACATTTCGCACTACTGAGAGCATCAATCTACCTTGAAAAAACAACTTTAAACATATATTTATTAGCCATACACATTAACCCCTGAGATATGTCAACGCAATGGCTGGCAAGAGGTTTTACGATCCTCGACAAAGCGGCCAGTGATCTCTACCGCAATATGTTGGCTGTCAGCAGCAGAGCAACCATTTCTGCAAAGCATTTATTTATTACAAATTGTAAATACTATAGAAATTAAGTCACTTACTTCATTAATCATAGCCGTCAAGAGACAAATTCTGAAATAGAGATTGATACTCCTGAAGATTGGCCACTAAGCACTGTGTCATAAATAGTTTCTAGAAAAGATTGAGGAAATGGATAGTCTTATTTAGCTATTCGGTCTGCTAATACTCCATGGCTAGTTCGCATGAATGAGTTACCCGATAAGACCCAACAAGAACCCCGCATATGCATGCTGCAGACCCTCAACTAAATCCACATGAGCTTTCCAACCCAAGGCATTTATACGCCCAGAATCCATCCATTTTCTTGGGGCCCCATCAGGCTTTGAAGAATCATAATGAATCTTTCCTTCGAAACCCGTAGCCTTAGCCACTGCTTTTGCCAATTCAGCAATAGTCACATCGCTTCCAAAACCCACGTTAATATAACTTTGCATTGGGCTAGTCTTTTGGTCGTAAATGGATTTTTCCAGCTCCATTACAAATATCGATGCCGCAGCCATATCATCCACATACAGAAACTCACGTTTTGGAGTGCCCGTACCCCAAATCAATACTTCTGGAAGATTATGAACTTTGGCCTCATGAAATCTGCGAATTAATGCAGGGATTACATGGCTATTTTCTGGATGGTAGTTATCACCCGGACCATACAGATTGGTAGGCATTACTGAGCGATAGTCCACACCGTGAGAATGACCATATTGACGGTTATAGCTTTCACACATCTTGATACCAGCAATTTTTGCAATGGCATATGGCTCGTTAGTCGGCTCTAGCTTACCCATAAGTAAGGCATCTTCATTCATAGGCTGGGGTGCAAGTTTGGGATAAATGCAGCTTGAACCCAAAAACAACAGCTTCTTTACACCGCTTAAGAAAGCCTGATGAATGACATTAGCCTCCATCATTAAATTTTGGTAAATGAACTCCGCTGGAAAAGTATTATTTGCATGAATGCCGCCAACCTTCGCAGCAGCAAGATAAACCTGATCCGGTCTTTCCACTTCAAAAAAAGCCTGAACTGCCGCCTGATTGCAAAGATCCAACTCGTTGTGGGTACGAGTGATGGTGTTTTTAAAACCTTTGGCCTCAAGATTGCGCACAATTGCCGAACCAACCATGCCGCGATGGCCTGCTACATAAATTTTTTGCTCAAGATTGATGGTCATTGAATATTCTTAAGAGTACACATTTTCAAAGATTAATTTTCTTTTCCAACAGAGACATTAAAGCCATGTTTTTGAAGCAAAGCATGCTGTTTAGCTTGGTCCAAGTCATTAGCGACCATCTCAAAAATCATTTGGTCCAAGGTAATTTCAGGCACCCAACCCAATTTTTCCTTGGCTTTTGTAGGATCTCCTAAGAGGGTTTCCACTTCAGTAGGGCGGTAGTAACGAGGATCAATTTGTACAATCACATCACCTACTTTTAATGCTGGCGCTTTATCGCCCTCAATAGAAGCAACAATAGCTTTTTCATCCTCAGCTGCACCCTCAAACCTCAAAGTAATGCCAAGTTCCTTAGCGCTGCGGACAATAAATTCACGAACAGTAAATTGCACGCCCGTCGCAATCACAAAATCTTCCGGCTCACCTTGTTGAAGCATAAGCCACTGCATACGAACATAGTCTTTAGCATGACCCCAATCGCGCAATGCATCAATATTACCCATGAAAAGACAACTCTCAAGACCATGGGCAATATTCGCTAAACCTCGGGTGACTTTGCGAGTTACAAAGGTTTCGCCGCGACGCTTGGATTCATGATTAAAGAGAATCCCATTACAGGCATACATCCCATAGGCTTCACGATAGTTAACGGTAATCCAATAAGCATAGAGTTTTGCTACTGCATAAGGACTTCTAGGATAAAAAGGGGTGGTTTCCTTTTGGGGGATCTCTTGCACTAATCCATAGAGCTCAGAAGTAGAGGCTTGATAAAAGCGGGTCTTTTTCTCCAAACCCAAAATGCGAATAGCCTCCAACATACGTAGTGGCCCTATCGCATCAACATCAGCAGTGTACTCGGGAGACTCAAAAGAAACCGCCACATGGCTTTGTGCACCCAAGTTGTATATTTCATCGGGCTGGGTCTGCTGAACAATGCGAGTGAGGTTGCTGGAATCCGTTAAATCGCCATAGTGCAAAACGAAATTACGGTGATTGATATGCGGATCTTGATAAAGGTGATCTACACGCTCAGTATTGAAAGAGGAAGATCGGCGCTTAATGCCGTGAACAATATAACCCTTCTCCAATAAAAACTCAGCCAAATATGAGCCATCTTGACCGGTAATGCCTGTAATAAGGGCGACTTTTTGATTGTTCATATCGACTCTTTGTATTTGCTCTTTTTTTATCTAGTATTATCGGGCAATTTACACAGCTTATTGCAAGCCTTTAGCAAAAGCGGGGCCATTTTGAATCGCTTGATTTGCTGGTATTAGGACGAAAATAGCGTTGTTATTTGTATCAACAGACTGCTGTTTGACATAAGGCCCAGCCAAGGTAAGTTTTGGAACGGTATTTATGCCATTAGGCTCAAGCAACAGGGTGGCCGAGGCACATCTTAACTCATGTAACTGATCTAACTCAAAAAAGCGATGCTTTCCGTTTGTGAAAATTAAAGTACTACCTAGCTTGAGATCCCCTTCAACATTCGTGTGAACGCTCTCAAGCGCCTGTTGAAAGAGGCTCTTTTTTGAATCGTCACCAAAAGGTACCAATAACTGCTTCGAAAAGCCAGAGCGGAATGGTCGCCAAAGCCGAGTTCTGGAGCCATCGTACAGAATGGCAGGAGAAATTTGGTTGAAATTCAATTTAATTCGTAAGCCCCAGATTTTTTTCAACAAGTCCGCAAATCAAGTGCCCGATAAAAATATGCGCCTCTTGAATTCGTGCAGTTATCTTGCTGGGAACAATAATTAAAAGGTCGGCAAGGGATTCCATCTGCCCCCCATCGCACCCCGTTAGCGCAATAATCGTAACACCAAGCTCTTTAGCAATATGCATCGCTTTAATTACATTTTCAGAATTGCCCGATGTTGAAATGGCAATCAACACATCGCCCGAACGACCAAGTGCGCCAATCTGCCTAGCAAACACATCTTCAAATGAATAGTCATTTGCAATGCACGTTAATGCAGAGGTATCGGTGGTTAAAGCCATAGCAGGCAATGGCTTGCGATCTTTAATAAAGCGCCCCGTCATCTCTGCAGCAATATGCTGACTATCAGCAGCAGAACCGCCATTCCCACAAAGCATCAATTTATTGCCACTTGTAAATGCCTTGGCAATCAATATGCTGGCTTCATTAACCACGGGCTCTAAAACACCCAAATTCTGGAAGAGCGACTGATGCTCTTGAAGATTGGCTGCGAAATTAAATATCATGAAGGATTCCTATAAAGACCAAAGAAATGGGTTGCTTAATTGGTGATCGCGCCCGCCAATATCCGATCTCGATCACTATTTTGAGCCATCCCATATATATCAATAATTAACGGGTAAGGATAAATTCTCATAAAGCGGTGATCCATAGACTTGGCGCCCTTATTTTTGAAGTTAACATTGAGATTTAATCAAATTTCAGCAACGATTATGCAAATTATTATAAAGGCAAGAATGATTTCCACCTTCCATCAACCCTAAGAACAAGTACTGCCCTAGCAAAAAATAACAAAGTCACTAGGAAAGCAAGCGCCATTCCTCCAAGCGTTACCTTGATGGCACCCCGTTTATAAGCAATTGGAGAGGTATTTGCTTCTAAACCCTTTGTAAAACGGTCTTCCAGTTTCAACAATTTGCTACGCAACTGATCTAATGCTGCACGAGCCTTGAGATCGTCTGGGGATAATGCCTTCCGCAAGGTATCCTCAATTAGGAGATATTGCTTAATTAACCCAATACCGTCAAACTGGGTCTGAGCTTTAGGAGTGGCCTCCTGTAAAAACTGATTCATGATCTCCAACTGGGTCAATCGATCGGTAAGACGTGCCAAAACCTCACGATTTTGATAAATTTCAGTATTTATGGCGATTATCTGAGTACTAATCGGTAGATATTTAGCCCCAGAATCTTTTGGATCAGTTACTTGTTGAGTAATTTTTTGATCGCTCGGAAAGCGCTTTAATAAGTCATCCAAGTTTTTAGCTCGCCCCTGCAAATAAGCCAACTCAATTTCTGTTGAGCCAATGCGTTTTTCAACGTCGACCTTTGCACTCAATGCCTCAGCTTCATAACCATTGAGCATTGACCTCAATTGCAGATAAGCGCCCCCCGTCAATAAAAATCGTGAGGCTACATCCGCATTTTCTATCGAAGCCTTTCGGGAGTGACCGGGTGCCGTAATCATTAAACTTAAAATACTGCTTCCAGCCCCATCTAAATCTTTGCTAATACCTGCAAGGTCTTTAGTATCAGCCTTACTGAGGGCATAAGTAGCCTCTACGTTGCTTTTCCACCACTCTGGATCACTCATCTGTCGATATACAGTCACCTCACTCTCTGGTGCCTTGTTATCTTGCACTATTTGATCTGCCAAGTTAGGCAGTCCTTTTTGAAGAATGCGCCAAGATACAAGATCCAGACCATTAGTAGCATTGATCAGAGTCACTTCAGCGCGATATTGGAAGAGAAAAAACCAGGCAGCATAGCCCAATAAGGCACCTATAGCACTAGCTATCAATATTTTTTTATAAGATGTAATTATTAAGTCAATCATGTCGTTAAGAGACAATTGAGGGCTGGGCGAGATCCCATTTTGCTCATACGTTGATGAATTACCAGAGGAGTGCAGAGACATTTTTATCTAATTAATTATGAAAATTATATGAACATTGCCATGATAACCTTAATTAATTACTAATATATGAATAATTATTAAAATACTAAAAAATATAAGTTTTTTCTATGAAAATCTAGATGCAAACCCTTAAACCTAGATCCCTAATGAGTTAAGGGGTTGACTAAGAATGCCCATCACCCCATCAAAAAGAGATGGGGGTTTATATTTTATGGGTAAGCTCTGCTGAGCCAAGATTTTTAAACGGGTGCAGATGAGATGCGAATAGTATTCCAGGTTCTTCTGGCCAACAAATACAGCAACATGAGGAGCCCAAAACCAAAAAAGCCTCCTGCTGAACTTTTGATCAACCCCTGCTTTTGAGCGTTTGGAGCGGTATTGGCTTCTAGCCCTTTGGTAAAGCGAGCCTCAATGGCCAATAATTGGGAACGCAACCCATCCATAGATTGACGTCCTTTGACATCCCCAGAATCCAACTTGCTGCGTATTTTATCCTGAACCTCCAACAAGGAACGCGATAAGGTAATCCCATTAGAATTTTGATTAACTAAAGGAATTGCATCCTCCAAAAAAGTCTTCATTAGACTAATCTGCTCAAGACGATCTGAATAGCGAGCAAGATTTTCATTAGCGAGATTGATGTCGGTATTCACAGCAATAAGTTGTGTACTCAGCGGTAAATATTTCGCACTAGACTCCTTGGGATCAATCACTTGCTGAGTAACTCCAGATGAACCAGGAAAGCGCTTGCGTAATTCCTCTAGACTCTTAGCACGCTCTTTTAAATAGCCTAACTCAATCTGAGTATCGGTGATTTTACTCTGGATATCTGCCACTGTTCCAATCGTTTCGCTCTCCAAACCATTGATTAAGGTCTTGATCTGAAGATATGCTCCGCCTTGCAACAAAAATTGACTTGCAGCACGAACATTATCCAATGCATCTTCTCGACTCCTGCCAGTAGACTTCACAGTCAAAGACAAAATAGTAGTACTAGCGCCATCAAAGTCTTTACTAATGGCTGCAAGATCTTTGGTATCCGCCTTGGTAATCGCGAAAGAAGGAATGACATTTTTTTCCCACCAAGTCGCTTCACTCATTTTTTTGTATAAGTTGAGTTGGCCATCGGGCACCTTACCCTCTTCGGTAATTTGATCGGCCAAATTAGGCAAACTCTTTTGAATTGTGCGCCAAGAAACCAGATCTAATGCATAAGTATTAGGCGCGTCAGCAAGCGCACTAGAACTTGTGTTGTTGTGCAAAATTAACTCGGCCTGGTAATTCCCCAGAAAAAACCAAGCTCCAAGGCCCAAAATTAAACCTAATAGCGCAGCAAGTCCTAATTTCTTCCAGGATTCAATCAAAAAAGTGGCGACGTCATACAGCGAAATTTCAGACTCAAAGTCCGCAAATTCGTGCTTTAGATTATCTTGAGTACTGTTTTGCATTACCAAAAGCCTTTTAGCCGCTATGGACCCTATAAATTAGTAAAGATTATCCCACTAAGTAATCTCAGAATCCAACAATCAGCTTATTTCCTGGGATTTTTAGCTTATGCCTTAACCCTCCCTATGACCCGACAGAAAGTCAGCATAAGCAAGATCTAAACCCTCTACCAACTGAACCTTTGGAGACCAACCTAAAGCATTTAATCTAGAAGAGTCCATCCACTTCCTAGGGGTGCCATCGGGTTTACTGGCATCAAAACTAATGACACCCTGAAACCCAACAGCCGACCCCACTGCTTTTGCCAATTCAGCAATAGTCACATCGCTTCCAAAACCCACGTTAATATAACTTTGCATTGGGCTAGTCTTTTGGTCGTAAATGGATTTTTCCAGCTCCATTACAAATATCGATGCCGCAGCCATATCATCCACATACAGAAACTCACGTTTTGGAGTGCCCGTACCCCAAATCAATACTTCTGGAAGATTATGAACTTTGGCCTCATGAAATCTGCGAATTAATGCAGGGATTACATGGCTATTTTCTGGATGGTAGTTATCACCCGGACCATACAGATTGGTAGGCATTACTGAGCGATAGTCCACACCGTGAGAATGACCATATTGACGGTTATAGCTTTCACACATCTTGATACCAGCAATTTTTGCAATGGCATATGGCTCGTTAGTCGGCTCTAGCTTACCCATAAGTAAGGCATCTTCATTCATAGGCTGGGGTGCAAGTTTGGGATAAATGCAGCTTGAACCCAAAAACAACAGCTTCTTTACACCGCTTAAGAAAGCCTGATGAATGACATTAGCCTCCATCATTAAATTTTGGTAAATGAACTCCGCTGGAAAAGTATTATTTGCATGAATGCCGCCAACCTTCGCAGCAGCAAGATAAACCTGATCCGGTCTTTCCACTTCAAAAAAAGCCTGAACTGCCGCCTGATTGCAAAGATCCAACTCGTTGTGGGTACGAGTGATGGTGTTTTTAAAACCTTTGGCCTCAAGATTGCGCACAATTGCCGAACCAACCATGCCGCGATGGCCTGCTACATAAATTTTTTGCTCAAGATTGATGGTCATTGAATATTCTTAAGAGTACACATTTTCAAAGATTAATTTTCTTTTCCAACAGAGACATTAAAGCCATGTTTTTGAAGCAAAGCATGCTGTTTAGCTTGGTCCAAGTCATTAGCGACCATCTCAAAAATCATTTGGTCCAAGGTAATTTCAGGCACCCAACCCAATTTTTCCTTGGCTTTTGTAGGATCTCCTAAGAGGGTTTCCACTTCAGTAGGGCGGTAGTAACGAGGATCAATTTGTACAATCACATCACCTACTTTTAATGCTGGCGCTTTATCGCCCTCAATAGAAGCAACAATAGCTTTTTCATCCTCAGCTGCACCCTCAAACCTCAAAGTAATGCCAAGTTCCTTAGCGCTGCGGACAATAAATTCACGAACAGTAAATTGCACGCCCGTCGCAATCACAAAATCTTCCGGCTCACCTTGTTGAAGCATAAGCCACTGCATACGAACATAGTCTTTAGCATGACCCCAATCGCGCAATGCATCAATATTACCCATGAAAAGACAACTCTCAAGACCATGGGCAATATTCGCTAAACCTCGGGTGACTTTGCGAGTTACAAAGGTTTCGCCGCGACGCTTGGATTCATGATTAAAGAGAATCCCATTACAGGCATACATCCCATAGGCTTCACGATAGTTAACGGTAATCCAATAAGCATAGAGTTTTGCTACTGCATAAGGACTTCTAGGATAAAAAGGGGTGGTTTCCTTTTGGGGGATCTCTTGCACTAATCCATAGAGCTCAGAAGTAGAGGCTTGATAAAAGCGGGTCTTTTTCTCCAAACCCAAAATGCGAATAGCCTCCAACATACGTAGTGGCCCTATCGCATCAACATCAGCAGTGTACTCGGGAGACTCAAAAGAAACCGCCACATGGCTTTGTGCACCCAAGTTGTATATTTCATCGGGCTGGGTCTGCTGAACAATGCGAGTGAGGTTGCTGGAATCCGTTAAATCGCCATAGTGCAAAACGAAATTACGGTGATTGATATGCGGATCTTGATAAAGGTGATCTACACGCTCAGTATTGAAAGAGGAAGATCGGCGCTTAATGCCGTGAACAATATAACCCTTCTCCAATAAAAACTCAGCCAAATATGAGCCATCTTGACCGGTAATGCCTGTAATAAGGGCGACTTTTTGATTGTTTGCCATCTATCTCTTCTTGTTTAATGATGCTTATAAATCATTTGCCAGGACCGGTGAAATTACCCTCGTCCATAAGTATCTTCAAATCGCACAATATCATCTTCGCCCAAGTAACTTCCCGATTGCACCTCAATGATTTCAAGCGGAGTTTTTCCAGGATTTGCCAGGCGATGGGTTTGACCTTGCGGAATGTATGTACTTTGGTTTTCAGTGAGAGTGATCACTTGATCACCATTGGTGATTTCTGCCACCCCTTTAACCACAATCCAATGCTCAGCTCGGTGGTGATGCATCTGCAGCGAAAGACTAGCACCAGACTTCACTTGAATACGCTTTACCTTAAACCGCTCACCTTCATCAACACTGTCATACCAACCCCAAGGACGAGCTACCTTGCGATGTAAATTCTTTTCGGTGCGCTGTTGCTTCTCCAGATGATTAACAATATGTTTAACGTCTTGACTGTTTGTCCTATTGGCGACTAAAACTGCATCAGCCGTTTCCACAATGATGAGGTTCTCCACCCCGACCGCACTAACCAAACGGCTACTAGCATGCACCAGTGAATTAGTGGTGTTGCTCAGCACAGTATCGCCACTAGTCACATTGCCCTGTGGATCCTGACTGCCAACCTGCCATACCGCATCCCAAGCACCAAGATCACTCCAACCAGCATCTAGCTCCACCATCTTAATTTGATACTTAGTGCCAGGACATTTTTCAATCACGGCATAGTCAATAGATTCACTGGGAATACTCTTAAATATTTCCTTATCTGGACGAGCAAAGGTAGCTTGACCAGATTGATCAATAGTATTTGCCACCCATGCAGTTTCAGTGGCACCAAAAATATCAGGACGAAAATATTTTAGTGCAGCAAGCCAAGTACTAGCGTGCATCACAAACATGCCACTATTCCAAAGATAGTTGCCATCTTCTAAATAACTTTGAGCAGTTTTACTGTCGGGCTTTTCTACAAATTTCTCAACCGAATATTCACTATTCTCACCCTGATGGGGAGTACGCTTAATATAGCCATAACCAGTTTCTGGAGAGCTAGGTTTAATGCCAAGAATGGCAATCGTTTGTTTGCTACGATCCGCATTGACTACAGCAACACAATCTTGCAATGCTTTTGTAAAAGCTTTTGTATTTTTTACCGTTTGGTCAGCAGGTGTAATAACCAAGATCGGATCATGGAGTTCATTATCCTTATTTGCTTCACCATCTTTAGCCTGAAAGGCTGCCAAAGTAAGTGCTGGAGCAGTATTGCGCCCAATAGGTTCAAGCAATAACGTCGCATGAATCTCTTTTAGCTCACGGAGTTGATCAAGAGCTAAAAAGCGGTGATCTTCATTAGTCACAATCAAGGTATCGCCCAACTGAATCTGCGGGCTACTTATGGAATTAATCCGTTCAATAGCCTCCTGAAATAGACTCTTACTTGAATCATCTCCCGATAAAACCAAAAATTGCTTAGGAAAACCCGATCGCGACAATGGCCAAAGACGCGTGCCAGATCCACCACAGAGAATTACGGGATTTACAAAAGTCATACCAATATTCCTTTATCCGGAGAATAGCCTGATACCAAATCAATAAGCATAGATTCAATTTTTACGAAATCACCCCGATCACAAGCAGACCTTAGGGTTGTGATCATTTCTAAATAGATATTCCATAGGATGAAATCTTCATGAGCTTTCATAATGCGTGGATTATCAGTTTGCTGTGGATTATCTGCAATGAGTAATTCTTCATAGAGTTTTTCACCGGGACGCAAACCAATTACTGAAATTTCGATATCCCCATCAGCGGTCTGCTCGTCGCACACTGTAAGACCAGACAGCTCAATCATGCGTCGAGCCAAATCCATGATTCTGACAGGTTCGCCCATATCCAATAAAAAGACATCACCACCAGTGGCCATAGACGAAGCCTGAATAACCAATTGCGCAGCTTCTGGAATCGTCATGAAGTAGCGCGTTACTTCAGGATGGGTAATAGTTAATGGACCACCTTGCAAGATCTGCTCTTTAAACTTCGGGACAACTGACCCAGATGAGTCCAAAACATTTCCAAAACGAACCATAGAAAAGGTGGTGCTCGTGCCAGCATTAGAATTTGTACCGCTATTGTTAGTCCGAATTTCTTCTGAGAGCGCCTGTAGCACCATTTCCGCTAATCGCTTGGTTGCCCCCATGACATTTGTGGGTCTTACCGCCTTATCCGTACTAATCAGAGTGAAATTTTCTACCTGATACTCTGCTGCAAGCTTGGCCATCACCATAGTCCCAAAGACATTATTCTCAATGGCCTCAATCGGGTTACTTTCAACCAATGGCACATGCTTGTATGCAGCAGCATGAAAAATCGTCTGCGGGTGCTGCAGAGCAAGCACTTGGCGCATCCGATTTTCATCTCGTACTGAAGCCAATACTGGAATTAATTCAACATCAATACTGAGGTCATTAGCCAATATCTGCAAAAGTTCTTGGTGTAGGCGATAGAGATTAAATTCACCTTGCTCTAACAAAATTAATTTTGTAGGTTTTTGCTGAAGGATTTGACGACACAGTTCACTACCTATTGAGCCGCCTGCGCCAGTTACCAAAATCACTTTATTGGCAATATTTTTACGTAATAATTCTTGGTTGGGTGGCACCGCATCTCTACCCAACAAATCTTCAATATCCAGTTCGCGGATATCCGATAAAGCAATTTTTCCTTTTGCAAGATCAATGACGCTTGGCAGTGTTCTAACATGCACCTTGCAAGAGCGAATAAAAGAAATGATTTCATTACGACGTTTGCGACTAATCGAGGGTAATGCCAACAATACATCACTAACATCTAAACGCTTAAGTAGTTTTGGTAAATCCGTAGCAGGATAAATACGATTGCCGTTTAAGTTATTGCCCACCAAACGCACATCATCATCTAAAAAACCAATCACACGCATTTGATTACTGCTCGCTAGGGCATTTGCCAGTTGCCGCCCTGTGGAGCCTGCCCCATAAATCAGAACCTTAGGCGCAACCTTGCGCCCTAATTTATGTCGATATGCACCGCCCAAATAAAATGCGCCCAAAATGCGAGATGCGCCAATAGCCAACAAAAGCAATAAGGGTTGTATCAGGCCAATGGTGCGAGGAATACCTGAAAATCCCACAACTGTAAAAAGGCCCGCATAAATCAAGCCATAGACCCCAATTGCCCGCATCAAGGTCAATAGCACTGGCAAACCAGAATACCTAAAAATATTGCGATAAAGACCAGAAATAACAAATACTGGAATAGAGATAAAAATGGCTGCAGCCAATGCTGATAATGGATTCCACCACAAATGCGCTGGATTAACCCACTCTCCAAGCCTTAAATAAAAGGCAAACCAAACGGTTAAAGCGCACAAGATAATGTCAATGACCAGCGCAATTGCCCGCTTTACCGTTCTCGGTAAGGCTAGACACTGCTCAATTAAGGGGCTAAAAGTCATTGGAAGTAGTTAAATGGGAAATCTAGTGTGAAACACCTTTGGCCTGAATGACCTGCATAGCAGTCATCCACAGTATCTTTAGATCAAACAAGAGAGATTGTTGCTGTAAATAGGCATGGTCAAATTTTACCTTTTCCTCAATCGATATTTCATCCCGGCCATTAAGCTGGGCCCAGCCTGTTAAACCTGGAGTCAACGCATCCACGCCGCATTTAGTACGCAGCAAAATCAGATCATCTTGATTAAAAAGTGCCGGCCTTGGACCAACAAAACTCATATCCCCAATCAGAATATTCCAAAGTTGAGGAATTTCATCCAGACTTGATTTGCGTAAGAACCCCCCAATAGGGGTTAATTGAGATTTGGGGTCTGCCAAAAGATGGGTTGCCACCACTGGGGCATTTACCTTCATCGTACGAAGTTTGGCCATTTTAAAAAGATGGTTACCTTTGCCCACACGATCAGACCAATATAAGGCTGGTCCGGCAGATGTGAACCTGACCAATAGTGCCAATATCAATAGCGGAATAGCAAAAATCGCCAGAAGAATCAGGGACAACATGACATCAAAAAGTCGCTTCATGATGACTTTACCTTGAGATACCAGTTAGCAGCTTGAGCCAAGCCTTGATCCAAGGTATGAGGCGGCGACCATCCCAACACTTGTTTAGTTTTGGTGATATCCAACTGCAATGAGCCGCATAAGCGCTGGGCAACATTAGATTTACCCAAAATACCCGCACCAAGCTTAATCAAGAAGGTGGGAATAGGAATTAAACGAATTGGTAAATTTAACGCAACCGCCATTTTGCGCAGCAAGATAGGAAGAGAAACATCCTCGTCATCAGAAACCAAAAAGATTTGATTTGGGGCGGCTGGGTGAGTCGCGCTAAGCAAGATTAAACTAATAAAGTTGCCAATTCCCACCAAGCTACGTTGATTTTTTATTGCCCCCAAAGGCAGTGGAAGGCCACGCGTAATCCAATGCATCATTGCGGAAAAATTGGCGCGAACCCCTGGACCATAAATTAAAGGTGGACGAATAATCACAATTTCCATACCAGTAATGCGACCTAGCTCCAATAAGGCGTTTTCAGCCTCCATCTTAGAAACTCCATAAGGGTCAAGTGGAGCAGGCTGATCATCTGCGGTAAAAGGCTTACCTGTCAATGTTTCTTCTCCATTGACCTTTATTGAGCTTAAATAGACAAAACGTTTTACACCAGCAGCAACGGCAGCCTTGGCAAGAGCAAGGGTGGCAACGACATTGATCGCGCGATAGGCACCTAAAGCATCGCCCAAAGATTCTTTCATGACATGGACCCTTGCCGCTAAATGAATAACCACATCAACACCTTGCAATACAGGGGCAAGCATTAAGGGATGAGATAAATCCTCACAAATGCGGTTTTCGATACCAATAGGAAAATCATGAGGCTTACGCGTAAGTGCTTTTACTAAAAAGCCTTCTTCCAAAGCCGTAGTACAAAGTGCTTTACCAACAAATCCATTTGCACCAGTGACCAAGAGGGTTGCTGTCATTTAGATATACCCCCTTTTGCAGCCATCAATAAGCAAGAAAAGAAAAATAGAACCTTATCTTTTAAACGCCTTCTACACTGCCAAGAGTGGGATGCCAACTTCAGTAAAGCCAATGGCTTACCAGATGACCAAGATTTCACAAAGGGGGCATTTCCAGAGCCAATGAATTGCGCGATCAAAATCGATTGAGATAGGGCCCAACCACTAGTCACTTTATGAGCGCGATGCATAAATGCCTTAATTCCCGAGTTCACCCCCACTTGGTTTTGTGCATGCTGCCGATAACGAATCCAAGTAGCATGATCAATCACCCATAAATAGCCATTCGCCCTAGCAAAGGCGTAAATAAACCAATCATGTAAACCTATGGCCTGACTATCTTTAGGCTTATTAAGCAATTTGTTTTGCAGATCCAATGCCAAACGTTGACTCAAAATATAAGTGCAACCTGGACCGGCAGCTTCAAAGAGATAATCCCACCTCACCTGAGGTTGCGCTTTATCGATTAGCATCTCCTTACCATCTACCCCAAATGCCAGTGCATTACTAGAATAGGCCTCTGCCTTTGACTTTTTAAGCATTTCAATGCCAGCAGATAATTTTTGAGGAAGCCATATGTCATCTTGATCAGCCAGGCTCAGATAATCAAAACTAGAAAAATCAACCTCACGTATTAAACGAAAAAAGTTCGGAGCTGCCCCGCCAAATCTCTGTCCATGAGACAAGATATGAATACGTATGTCAGATAACGCTTTTTCCTCAATCCATTGCTCGGACCCATCCGATGAGGCGTCCACACTAACAAATACCTCAACAACAACATTCTCCTGTTTAAGGATGGATTCAAGTTGCTCCTGAAGGTGCTGGACGCCATTAAAAATGGCTAGCAACACAGCCACTTTTGGTGCCGAATTAGTTTTAGAGGGGGGGCTCAAATTGTCTATCAAAATAAAGTTTAGAAGGCTTAATCAAGAGGCTTTAAAGGGGCTGGATGAAAGCTTACATAACCCCTAGCCATGGAATAGGAGATCAGAACCAGCAATAAAAGAGAGAGGGTCCAATAACGCTTTGCCAAATTCAGCTGGGTCAAAGTAGCCCCCAACACTAACAACACTGGCAAAAGCAATAAATCTGCCAACCGGGAAGAAACAACTACATTAAATCGAAATACCTGAAGAATAGCGATAGCCAACAAACCAGAAGTAATGGCAATTTGATAGAGCTTTTTCCAAACTAAAGATTCAGACCTATAGAATCTCCAAACAACCGCAGTGAGAAATATCACAAATAAAACAAAATACTGGAAAAGGCCTGAACTATTTTGGCTTTTGAATATCTCGCCTTGAGAGTAAGCTAGAAACCTGGCATGGGTTATCTCTCCAATCCAAATTAATAAATCCGGTATGAAAGGGGTATAAGCCAAGATTGTAGCCAGAAGAATGCCGATAATAATGATGCACAACCCAAAACGTTCATATAAAAATACTAAGAAAAAAACGAGAAAGAAAGTGGCGGCAGAAATGTGAAAACTACAAGCTATTGCTAAAATATAAACTGCCAAAACTCGCTGTTGATTTGCAAAAAAGATGATCGACCAAAGCGCTAGTGACAATGCAATAGCAATGCGCATTTGAATACCCTCATGCATAAACCCGAGTACCAATAAATATGGAATCACATCAAGAATTCCTGGCCTCGAATTTACTTTCAAGAGAGCTAAAAATTTCAGAGCCAAACAGCAAAAAATGAGTAATCCAAAGAATATTTCAAAATTGAACCACCCAAAAAGTCCCGCTTGCAGTAAAAAATAAGTCGGGTCTTTTTTTAAATCTACAGCCAGTAATCGCGTTAACAAGTCTTGTGATTTATTTAAATTAAAAGCAAGTTGATACGAATATAGATCCACCGACCAATGCAAATTAAGAGTCGTTAAAAGAAACCAAACCGCTAAGAAACCTCCCACATACTGCCACCGTAGTGCGTTACTCAATTGAGCGTTTAATCTTGAAGTCATTTTTTTGTTCAAATATTTTCTATATAGTTAAAAAGAGTGTGGCAAAAAATACAGCCGACAAAGCATAAGATAAAACCCGACCATATAACAATGCCGTTCCTGCCTCTTTAAGACTACCTGCATCGACCATGCGCATGGAGATGGGGTCTTGAATAGCAAAGACCAAAAGTGTGGCAAAAAAGTTCATTAACTGACCTACATAAACAGATGTCATCCGCATTTCTGGATACAGACTCGCAATACCAAATGGGATGAACATTGCTATGACAATTAGCATATTGGTGATCGCTGAGTAGGTGGCAAGCTTAAGAGAGGTCGCCTTAAAGTGTCCAGTGTCTCGCCAAACGTCTACTTTTGAAACATGTCGAAATGATGGGTACAGGATTGGCATTAAAATCAAACGCACAGCATTGCAAAATTTCTTTGATTTAATTAATGAATAAACAGTGGCAATTCCAATAAAAGAGGCTAATAAAAAAATCAATGAAACTGGGGTGCTTAACCTGCCAGTTTCAAAAGCAAATGAGAGTATAAAAATCACCAATACATTAGAGATTCGGGCAATGTATTGAACAAGGTTTGACATTGCCAAAACTTCGCCCAAACCTTCTACCCCTGCGACCCTAAGAAATACAGCGTAGGCATCCATCACAAATCCAAAAATCAACACTGAAACCAATATCGCTACAAGGATCACGGCAGAAAATTCTATGCCAAATTTATGCATCGCAATTTACCCACTCTTTTGCTACAAAGTCATATTGCTTTACAACACGTGCGGGAGCACCAACGGCAATTACATTAGGCGGAATAGATTCAGTGACTACCGAAGATGCACCAATAATGGAATTTTCACCAATATGCACCCCCTTTAGTACACAGACATTTTCACCAAGCCAAACATTGTCTCCAATACTTACCGGGGAAATATTGAGGGGTTTTTGTGATTGAATTTGGGTGGGCGAAGAGGTAAATTCACCGCCCCCCTGATAAACGCCATGGTCATGGTCGGTAATATAAATTTTGCTGGCCATTAAAACATTGTCCCCAATGGTAATTGAGCTGAGCGCGCCAATATGCACATAATCCCCAAGCTCAATATTTTTACCAAAGACAATCTGATTAGAGTCACCCCCAAATGCATCCAAACGCAAACCTACCCCAGAGGTGAATCCTTTACCAAATTGAATAAAAGACTTTCCTCGAAAATAGTATGGATAGCGTATTAAGCGCACATTAGGCGAAATGCATTTTGAAAAGATAACATCCCTTAGCAACCTCAGCATTCCCAAAAAACCATAGCGCTGGAAGGTTTTCCATAACCCACCCGTGATTACCGCTTGATTTTTTTCTTGAACACCCATTTAGTCACTGCCCTCTAATTAGCTATTGATTTTAAAGGTTTCCTATCGCCTTAAATAAACACCAATTGGAAAGCTTATGAGAACTATTTCCAGGACCTGAATTGCACCTATACAAAAACCACTCAAAAGCTAGTTCTTGAGCTATCGAGCGGGCCTATTTGGATAGCGCTTACCCGTCAAGTTGCTATAAATTGCCCCAGCCAGTACCAAAAGAATGGAATCAACCATTACTGGGAAAAAAGCATAGCGGTAATGCAAAATGTGACTTAAAACAGCAATTAAGGCTACTGCAGCAGCTGGTGGGTGTAGGCAGCGTAAGGCAAACATCCCCAAAATCGAAATAGAAGTTGCCATGGGTAAAGCGATCATTGGGCTCGCAATGAAGCTAGAACAAGTCACCCCTATCAATGCTGACAATGTATTTCCAGCGATGACCGCCCATGGCTGAGCCATGGGACTGCCGGGAAGCGCAAATACCAATAAAGCGCTTGCGCCCAAGGAAGCCATCAACCATTCATCAACACCACCAATTTCACCAAGGTACTTAGCAAGAGTGAGTACTAACATTAAACCAATAAAAGCACCAAAAACTGAACGAATTCTTTCGATCCAAGAGACGTGGGGCTGATCCCCGCCCAAATAGAAGGAGTAATGCTTCAGTAGATATTTAGCTGTGTGTTTCACGGTAGTTTTAAAGGCTTAATGGTTTTAGCAGACTA
>Ga0364894_10349_pt1 | contig 20682 bp, 24 predicted proteins | sample ExccelJu500001D4_FD_206942 | JGI IMG/M metagenome (GOLD analysis project Ga0364894, IMG submission 206942) | Enriched cells from Trout Bog Lake Hypolimnion, Wisconsin, USA - BchlTB.July16.5000.01.D4 | ecosystem: Environmental > Aquatic > Freshwater > Lake > Hypolimnion/Profundal zone | place: USA...
CGGCCGCCCAGGTTTGGAGTTTAATGTCCCCTTTACCCGTGCTCGCGTAGGTGATTTTGATGTTGATCTCAGCATTGAGTTCTTTCGTGGTTTCGTCAATCATGCGGGCGTGACCTTGCATATTGATAATTTGCGTGGCATTAATGCTCACCATCAAATTGAAACCGTATTTAAGGCTTTTGGGCGCGCTTTGCGTATGGCGTTAGAACTTGATCCACGCGCCTCCGGTATGGTCCCCTCAACTAAAGGCAGCCTGTAATTTCCTAGTGCTTTAGTGGCACGGTGGACGACAGCGGAAAATAGGCTAAAAGTTGACGCAGACAATTGCGATTGTGGATTACGGAATGGGAAATCTCCGTTCTGTATATCAAGCCTTTCATCATGTTGCTCCTGAAGCAAATATCCTCATTGCGCGCAAGCCAGAAGAGATTGCTTTGGCGCAGCGTGTAGTACTTCCTGGTCAAGGCGCCATGCCTGATTGCATGAAGCATCTTGAAGAATCGGGATTGCTGGAAGCTTTATTGGATGCAGCAAAAAATAAACCTCTATTAGGCGTTTGTGTTGGCGAGCAAATGCTGTTTGATAAAAGTGCGGAGACTCGCGCAAGCGAAAGCGCACGTTGGACTAAGTGCCTGGGATTAATTCCGGGGGAAGTTCGTCGATTTGAATTAGCTGGAAAACTGCAGCCTGATGGCTCGGCTTATAAGGTTCCGCATATGGGTTGGAACCAAGTAAGGCAAGATCGCACACATCCGCTTTGGGATGGAATCCCGGATTTGACCAGCTTTTATTTTGTTCATAGTTACTATGTTGTGCCACAACGCAATGAAGATATTGCAGGCTCAACGGAATATGGTGATTGGTTTACCTCTGCTGTTGCAAGGGATAATATTTTTGCAACCCAGTTCCACCCAGAAAAAAGTGCAGAATACGGTTTAAAGCTTTATAAAAATTTTGTTTCTTGGCAACCTTAATATCTCTCTAACGTTCCACTATGCTGCTCATTCCTGCAATTGACTTAAAAGATGGCCACTGCGTTCGACTCGAACAAGGTGATATGGATAAAGCCACGGTTTTTTCTGAAGATCCGGGCGCTATGGCTAAGCATTGGATTAGTAAAGGTGCGCGTCGCTTGCACTTGGTGGATCTCAATGGGGCATTTGCAGGTAAGCTCAAAAACGAGGCTGCAATTAAATCGATTCTGAAGGCTGTTGGGGATGAAATTCCCGTTCAGCTTGGCGGCGGGATTCGCGATCTTGATACCATCGAGCGATTGTTGGATGATGGCATTAAAACCGTCATTATTGGTACGGCTGCCGTGAAGAATCCCGGCTTTGTACAAGATGCCTGTAGCGCCTTTCCCGGACACATTATGGTCGGCCTGGATGCTCGTGATGGCAAGGTAGCGACAGATGGCTGGAGCAAGATCACTGGCCATGAAGTCATTGATCTGGGTAAGAAATTTGAAGATTACGGTGTTGAAGCCATTATTTACACTGACATCGGCCGGGATGGCATGCTCAAAGGTATCAACCTAGAAGCTACCGTGAAATTAGCTCAAGCAGTGCGCATTCCTATTATTGCGAGTGGTGGTTTAACCAATAATCACGATATCGAGGCTTTATGCGAAGTTGAGAGCGAGGGCATCATGGGTGTTATCGCGGGTCGCTCTATCTATGCGGGAGACCTTGACCTTACTGCTGCTCAAAAGTATGCGGATGAGCTAACCCTCAAGTTCGCTAAGAACATTCTCTAGTGCAATTTTGGGTCTAACGCTTGTTAACTAAACGCATCATCCCTTGTCTTGATGTCACTGCTGGGCGCGTGGTAAAGGGTGTCAATTTTGTGGGTTTGCGCGATGCTGGCGATCCTGTAGAGATTGCGCGCCGCTATGACTTGCAGGGTGCTGACGAACTCACCTTTTTAGATATTACGGCAACATCTGATGGGCGGGATCTTATCTTGCACATTATTGAGGATGTGGCTTCACAGGTATTTATCCCCCTAACGGTTGGTGGCGGTGTACGTGCAGTAGCCGATGTTCGTCGCCTCCTGAATGCGGGTGCCGATAAAGTCAGTATGAATTCATCGGCAGTAGCTAATCCAGATTTGGTATCAGATGCGGCTGCGTATTACGGATCGCAATGTATTGTGGTGGCCATTGATGCGAAAAAAACAGAAGCTGGTAATTGGGAAGTCTTTACCCATGGAGGCAGAACGGCAACTGGGATGGATGTGGTTACTTGGGCCTGTGAAGTGACAAAACGTGGTGCTGGCGAAATCTTGCTAACCAGTATGAATCGTGATGGCAGCAAAGATGGCTTTGATCTGGAATTGACCGCTGCCGTCAGTAAAGCGGTAAGCGTTCCCGTCATTGCATCAGGTGGAGTTGGCAATCTGCAGCACTTGGTAGAAGGGATTACCAAGGGTCATGCAGATGCTGTTTTAGCCGCTAGTATCTTTCACTATGGTGAATACACTGTTCAGCAAGCTAAAGAATATATGGCAAGCCAAGGAATCCCGGTACGTATTTAGTTTCTAGTTAATGCGTGGGATCCTAGATTAACCTGATCTACAAACCCTTCAAATTGCCTTTGGTTGTAAAGTTCACCTATGAGTACATTTAAATCTATCCCATCCCTTCAAGTTGGACCCTGGTTAGATGCTGTTACTTGGAATGAGCAAGGTCTTGTTCCAGTGATTGCTCAAGAGGTGGGAAGTAAAGATATTTTGATGATGGCGTGGATGAATCGTGATGCCTTGCTTCAAACCTTGCGTTTAGGTGAGGCTGTCTATTGGACTCGCTCCCGTCAAAAGCTTTGGCATAAGGGTGAAGAATCCGGTCATACTCAAAAAATCAAAGAAATTCGTTTGGATTGCGATGGGGATACGATTTTGCTTTTAGTAGATCAAAAAGACGGTATTGCTTGTCATACAGGAGAGCACAGCTGTTTTTTCCAGGCCTGGGATTCTGAGCAATCGGCTTGGGTTGATGAGTCTCAAGTAGGTAAATAGAGATCTGCAAAGATCATAAGTCTATAAAAAGACATAAAATCGCTTCATGACTAGTTCAGTAAACAATAATTTAGATTCCGCACTAGCCCATTTGGCTGATGTGGTTGACCAACGCCGCGATGCATTTAAGGCTGGCCAGGTAGATCCAAAAGCCTCGTATACAGCCTTGCTCTTCTCCAAGGGTGACGATGGGATTTTGAAGAAAATCGGTGAAGAGGCTACAGAAGCAGTGATGGCGGCTAAGGATGCTCGTCATTCCAATTTAGCCCCCGACCAGCAAAAGCTCTTGGTTGGCGAGATGGCTGATCTGTGGTTTCACTGTTTGATCGCTTTATCGCAGTTTGGCTTACGTCCTGAGGATGTTGTTGGAGAGCTAGAGCGTCGCTTGGGTACCTCTGGTATCGAGGAAAAAGCCGCCAGAAAAGCTGCGGGTAATGCATCAATCCAAGAATAAATACAAATAAAGCAATCGAGAAAAAGAAAAAGTGAAGATAAAAGCATGAGTCACGATCCAAATTGCCTCTTTTGTAAGATTTCTCAAGGCTTAATTCCTTCTCAAAAGGTCTATGAGGATGAGGAAATCTTTGCCTTTAAAGATATTCATCCTGCTGCACCGATTCATTTTTTGATCATTCCTAAAAAACATATCGCTATGCTGGAGGCTGCTGGGGCTATAGATGCTCCCTTGCTAGGTAGAATGATGGAGTTGGCGCCACGTCTAGCTAAAGAGCAGGGTTGTCGTCCTGGAAAAGATGGTGGCTTTAGGGTGGTAGTGAATAACGGGGCAGATGGAGGGCAGGAGGTTTATCACCTGCACTTGCATGTAATGGGCGGTCCACGCCCTTGGAAAAAATAATCCTAGGAGATTGAAACATGGGTTCATTCAGCATTTGGCATTGGTTAATTGTGTTGGTTATCGTGATGTTGGTATTTGGTACCAAAAAATTACGCAATATTGGACAAGACTTAGGTGGTGCTGTTAAAGGATTTAAGGAGGGCATGAAAACCTCTGAAGAACCTACTGAGCAAATTCCACAAAGCACTGCATCTGTAGATAAAACAGTGGATGTGCAAGCTAAAGACATCAGCAAGTAATCGAGCAAAAATCATTTCCACATTTGCATTTAAGCCTCCTCAATGATTGATCTTGGAGTTTCAAAACTTGCGTTGATCGCAGTAGTGGCTTTGGTAGTCGTTGGACCTGAACGTCTTCCAAAAGTAGCGCGTATGGCTGGAAACTTATTTGGGCGTGCGCAGCGCTATATGGCGGACGTAAAGTCTGAAGTCAATCGTCAGATGGAGATTGAAGAATTTAAAAAGCTACGCGAAGAAAGTATTGCTGCTTTTAAGGATGTAGAGAATACGATTCACTCAACTGTCCAAGAGGCAGGCACCCATTTGAGCGACCAGGCTGATATTTTTGAAAGCAATTTCACTAGGCCCGCCTTGGATGAAAGTGAGGTCTTGCGGAAAAGTTTGCGACAAGGCCGCAATAGCTGGGGTGTAAAGCGGGCTGCACGCCCGACTTGGTTTAAGCGCACAACTGGTATGCGTACCCGCGTGCAATCTGGAGCTGCCAGAATGAAGCGTTTTCACCATAGCGCTAATCAAAAGTAAATGACGCAAGATAACTTAACAGAAGATTTGGGGCTGCAAGAGTCTTTCCTTTCTCATTTATTTGAGTTGCGCGATCGAATCATTAAAGCCGCAATGGCGATTATTGTGGTGTTTGTATGCCTTGTATATTGGGCACCCGATATTTTTCACCTTTTTGCTCAACCTTTGTTGGAGGCGCTGCCTAAAGGTGGCAAGATGATTGTGACTGACGTTACAGGATCATTTTTTGTTCCCATGAAGGTCACGATGCTGGTTGCCTTCTTGATTGCATTACCAGTGGTCATGTATCAGATCTGGGCTTTTATCGCCCCAGGCTTGTATCTGCATGAGCGTAAATTGATTTTGCCCCTAGTAATTAGCAGTTATACCTTGTTCATTGTGGGCATGGCCTTTGCTTATTTCTTGGTATTTCCCACGGTCTTCAAATTCATGGCTAGCTATAACGCCCCATTGGGTGCTGAAATGTCTACGGACATTGATAACTACTTGAGTTTTGCAATGACTACCTTCTTGGCATTTGGCATTACCTTTGAGGTACCAGTAGTTGTAGTTGTTCTGGTGCGTATGGGTATGGTGCCCTTGGCCAAGTTACGTGAGATTCGCCCCTATGTCATTGTGGGCGCTTTTGTAGTGTCGGCCATTGTTACGCCTCCAGATGTTCTTTCTCAGCTTTTGTTGGCAGTACCTATGGCCTTACTTTATGAGATTGGCCTATTGGTGGCACGCTTTTACGTTCCCAAGCCTTCTGATGAGGCTGAGGTGGGTTCTGAAGAATCTACAGGAAATTAAGCTGGCTCAATTTCAGGTTGAGCTTTAGAGAAGGTGGAATTTAACCAAGCTGTGACCCGATCAAAGCGATAGCGTCTTTGACGTAAGTTGCCTTCTTGATCTAATTCTGTTCCAGCAAAAGCTTTGCCTGCTGCCAATAAGAAGCGTCGCTGTTGAATGCTATCAATCTGAATGAGTCTTGGCAGAATTTTTGGTAGCTCCCAGCGAATATCCACAACTACACAATGCTCATGTTGTAGTTGACCAACTTCACAAAGTAGGAGCTCTGCTTTACTAAGGTTAAATTGATTGGCAATGATCAGGCGATGGCACATCAAGATCCATTCGTGATCAAGCTTGTATTCCGCATGGTGATTTAAAGCATTCTCGGCAAATAGGGCCAATTGATGCCAATCATTTTTCTTGGGGTCAGAAACATTTTCTAAAATCTTGCCAAGAAGCTCTTCGGCTTCGGGCACCCCTTGTTGGTGTGCTTGCCATACCCAATAGGATGCTTGTAGGCCACGCACCTTCTCTTCAATCTTTTCTCGTTTACGCCATAAATTAGCCCCCTTACGAAATTGGGCCTGCGCATGACCCAGATCAGCAGCACTATCGAAGCAGCGATCGCTTTCGGAAGCGTTGTATCCAGAGAACTGGGGGCGACGATAAATCTCACCTAAAGCAAACCAGGCATCCCGGTCGCCATCCTTAGCGGCTAACTCTAGCCAGTGAGCTGCTTTCTTAAGAGAGGCATTGGATTTAGTGCCCTCTTTTATTGCAAGGGATGCTTCATCAAATTGCGCTAACTTCAAACCTAAAGTGAGTTTAGCAATGGTTAGACCAAATTCTGCCGCTTGTATTAAGGCGTCCTCATTTTGATCAACGATCCAGGCATTCCATAAAGAAGAAAGTGCTTCATTTTTTGGTTGAAGCTTGATGAATAATTCTTTTGCCTGAGTGGTGAAGGGGCCGTCAGTTTCTACGAGTTCTGAAAGATATCTTTTAGCGACATTCTTTAAGGATAAGAAATCGGTCACCTTTAAATGTGGTGGAAGAGTGCTTAATCCTTTTTTAGAGACCCAGATCTCTAACTGTGCCTGAAGATCTTTCTTGAGCGGGCTTAACAACATGTCGGCTAACTGCCATTTCGTAGCAGTACTTACAAAAGAAGAGTTTTCCTCGGCAATTCTCCAAAAAGAATCCCAGCCAAAAGCAAATGCTGCGGAATTGAAGGTTGTTGATAGCGGCACTTCGGAGATTTGCTGATGAATCTCCAAAATTTGTGTATCACCTGAGCTTTGATCGTTAAGTTTCTGATTCTTAATGAAAAAGTAAGATTTTTCCAGCCAAATCAAGGCATTAGCAGGTTGAATGGGGGTATTAAAGTCGCCCTTAAGATAGGCGGATGCTAATTGCTGTTGCGCAGAAACATCACCTAAACGGGCTGAACGAAGGATTTTTAAGAATTCACGGCTTGCCATATGACAATTTTGACATCTAAGGCCTTAAAACACCCGAAAAGCTTGCTCTTGTTGCCGTGATACAACAAAGAAAGCCAAAAAACTGCCTTTTGACAAGCAAAAAGAGCTCCTAAATACCCTGACCCCCAGTCTGGCAGGGCAAAACAAGCAAAATTCATAGGTCCCAGTTTTATTCGGGCATTACTTTCAATTTATGGAGATTTAAAGAATGAAAAAATCGCTATTCGCTATCGCAGCTGTTACAGCATTTGCTGGTGCAGCCCAAGCTCAATCAAGCGTAACTGTTTACGGTGTTATGGATATTGGTGTTGGCGGTCAGAACACACGTGTTGCTAACGGTACATCTGTTAACAAAACAACATCAACTGCAGCTTACGACAATGGTGAGTCAACATCACGCATTGGTTTCAAAGGTACTGAAGATTTAGGTGGTGGTGCTTCTGCATTCTTCACAGTTGAACTCGGTCTCTCACCTGATGCAGCACAAGCTATCAAAACATCTGGCACACAAAACCGTCAGTCTTTTGTTGGTTTGAAGAAAACTGGTTTGGGTGATATTGCTTTGGGTACACAGTACACAACTGTATACAACGCTGTTGCAAAAACAGATGCTGGCAATACAAACAATTTTGCAGGCGATTTAATTTATAGCGTTGCTCCTCCAACAGGCGCTTCTACTGCTGTAAACGGTAACGGTAACGGTAGTGGTGATTCATTCACTATCCGTGCTAACCAAATGGTTACATTGAACAGCGAAACTTATGCTGGTTTCCAAGCTCACGCTATGGCAATCTTGGGTAACAACAATTCAACACAAACAACAGTTACAGCTGCTAACGGTCAAACAGTTACTGGCGGTATCAACAACCAAAACGGTTGGGGCTTAGGCTTGGATTACACATGGAACAAATTGTTTGTTACAGCTAACTACATGGGCTTGACAGCTAAGAACCCGTATGCAAATACAACTTCTAACGGTCAAGTTGCTACACAAGTAGGTGCTGTTGCTGTTCCTGCTACTTACACAGCTGCTACTACTGGTTTCCAGCCTTTCGGTGCTGCCCAATCTTCTGCTAACGGTATTAACGTTCAAGACAACCAATTCTACGTTGGTGGTACTTATGACTTCGGTATCTTGAAGGCATACGCTCAGTACATCACACGTAAAGTTTCTTTACAACAAGACAGCGGTCAGTACTTCAAGCGTAGCGCTGAGCAAATTGGTGTTCGTAGCTTCATTACACCAACAATCGAAGCTTGGGTTTCTGGTGGTTTGGGTCGCGTTACTAGCAATGGTTCAACAATTACTGCCTCTGGTCAGCCTACAGCTAACTTGACAGCATGGCAAATTGGTTCTAACTACTGGTTGAGCAAGCGTACAAACTTGTACGCTGTATATGGTCAAGTAGGTACATCTAACGTAGCTTCTGTTTCTACAGCTGGTGCTGCTGGCAATCCAGTAAGTGGCAATGCTAATAACTACGGTGTTGGCGTACGTCACACTTTCTAATTTAATGCTAGCTTAGGCTAGTTGAAAATTAGTTTGGTATCAAATTAACCCACTGTGGAAACACAGTGGGTTTTTTCTTGCCTGTAATTTAGTTATCAACATTTATGCATAGCCTGTCGTCCGCATATTAATGAGATTGTGTAGTGCACATATTTTTATCAAAAACCACCAAAAACGGTATGGATTCACACATAGCTATGCTGACAATGTTGCACGTTGTTGATTTAATTTTGTTTGCTGCTGACGTAAGCGTTCTTGTTTCACAGCGGTTTGACTGCGTTTAACTTGTGCCTGCATGTTTTTAATGCGTGCTTGTTCTGGTGACAGTGGTTTAGTTGGTGTGATGACTTCGTGTATGTGCATACAGTATTTACGAAAGCAAACAAAAAACGTAACCTTCTTTAATACGTTTAACTCACTTTTGTGTAGTTAAGTACATTGCCCACACCAAATTGATGCTCACCAATTAACTTCGAAGCATAAGCATTGTCCGCATACACAATTGTAAAAGTTGTTTCCGAGGGATTTAAGCGAACCCATAGTTTGTGCTGTTTCATTTAGCAAACCCTGCACGCAGTTTAGTTGCAGCATTGTTTATCACACTATCAAGTTCACCATTAAGAACAGCAGTTTTAATCACATCAAGTGTTTTGGCTAAATCTTTCTCCTGTGCAACTTCAACGGCGTATTTACCTTTTGCTAGTTCTAACACTTTGCTCCCGTAGCGCACACTGATTGCCAACTTACCAGCATCCGTTGTAAACCACCATTGCTTAACAATCATTTGGGTTTCAATTTGTTTGCGAATACCAGTTTCACTGTCTGTGTACGACTTGAACTTAGTGACGCGAAACTGCGTACCTTGTTCTTGCGCTTTAGCTAACTCAATCTGTTGCCAAACTCGTTTTGCGAGTTTGTTTCTGCGTTGTACTACTTGTGGAGCTTGGTTTGGTTTCTTTGCATCCGTAAGTTTTAATGCGGTCAATGTACTCATTACGTTCTACCTATATGTTGTTGGTGTAGAACAACTGTAGTTTCGGTAACCTAACAAGAGCAACCGAAATCAGGTAGATCGGACTAATTTGTCCAAAATCAACAAGAACCACCAAATAATGCATCAATTTTAGTTAGGTAATGTTTGGTCGTTGCTAAATAACTATATGAAAGCAACAGCAGAAGAGATAAGAAACTTTTTGGATAAACAATCACAGCACATTACGCACTACTTAGTAGCGCACAGCCACTACTTCGCTTATCACAAGGATGCTAAAGATATAGAGCGTATGACATTTAGCTTACGCAAAGACTTTAGGTACGCAAGAAACTTTTTTAACAAAGAGCTTTATGGAAATGGTGCAAGGCGCAAGCCACTACTGTATCAACCACTACTCATACCGACAATTGAAGGCACACGAGAAATAGCCAATCCACAAAAATCTATCCACTACAACATTTACTTAGGCAACTTACCAAAAATACTGACAACAGAAGATATCAAAACATTATGGACATACTGCTGGGTAGATAAAGCACAGCAAAAGAACGACATATACATCACAGAACCGTTAGCTAACACTCAATCACACCTTTTACATTACGGCACAAAAGAAACACAAATTGGAAATTTAAGTTGTTGGGATTTCGAAAATACTCAAATACCTTACAACGCACTTAACGCTGACTGAAGTTGCGTTTAGTTTTTATAGCTACGCATTGGACGCAATGCTTAGTTATATTGTTACGCCTGAATGAAATAGAAGCCAAACATAGACATATACATATTGACGATGTAAACAGTTAAAACTGATGCACTTAAAAAATATGACAAAGATATTTTAAGAACCAGTTAGATATAAATCACCAGCACTACAGATCTCGAACACCTATAAAAACTAGGGCGTAAAAAATATAGGACTACAAAGCAATTTGTAGTAACTCAGCATAGTAGTACGTCAAATCACCTGTGTATGCGCAAACCACAAGTACAAACAGCGCAGAGTAAACGAGATACACGAACGCTTGCTACACAGCGTTTTAAGCAATCTGCACACTCTGTAGTCAAAATCCCACAGTTATACATATATTTTTGGTAAATACATGACCAAAGAGAATATACAAACTATTTGGTCAGTGACGTAACCATTTGATTATTAACAAGTCACGTATAGCGTACTGCACATAAAGACTTTGGTTGCTCAACTTATATCAAAGAATACATACTTAAAGCACATAAATTATTTGGAGAATACTGTGGCACAAGCAAAATCACTTACAACAGCAGATATTGATAAAGTTTTATGTTACATCGGACAAAATAGCAACGCAGAGCGCAACAGAGCAATGTTCTTACTAACAACGCTTGCGGGACTACGTGTTTCGGAGGTTGCATGTTTAACACTTTCGGACGTGCGCAATGCAGACGGCAGTATTAAATGCGAAATATTTTTGTCAGCGGAACGTGTTAAACATAATCACGCACGTACTGTATTTGTAAGCCAGCGATTACAGAAAGAACTTGCGCAGTATGTTGGATTGCGAACGTGGATCAGTAATGCACAGCCGTTGTTTAGTACATTACGGGGCGTAACTAAAGCATTTACTGCAAATACATTGACGCAGCACTTTCATTACTTGTACCGTAATGCAAAGGTATTCGGAGCTAGCTCACATTCAGGCAGGCGCACATTTTTGACGGCACTCGCAAGTCAGGGAATATCTGTATTTGTACTTGCTAGTTTGGCAGGACATAAAAACATATCGACAACACAACGGTATGTTACGGTAAATGATGATGTAAAACGCAGAGCAGTCGAGTTGGCGTAAAAAATTATTCCCCAAACTGCTCTAATCCATACTGGTTTGCCAGACTAATTTGTTCGTGTTCATAAAGCAGATGCAGTGATGCCTGCACCAGTGCTTCGCGTTGACGCCAGTATTTACGCAAACGTTGCCCACTAATAATTGGTGATGTAACCAATGAATATTTACTTCTACTTCCACGAATGCGCGGAACACCGGCAATTGAAACATCTGGTTCAAAGCCAAGTTCTGGATTCACATCTCTATCTAACCATCCTAAAATTTCATTTGATAGTTGTACATTTACTGAAAAATTGCGCAATGGATTTGTATCTACTGCATTGGTAATTAGCATGACCGCTTCTTCATAGCAGGCAAATGCTTTATCTTCATATCTACCAAAAGCTGTACGACCACTGCCATCACGCTTTTTAGAGTGCCTAAACAAATTGGCAATACGTGTGAACTTATCACCACGTTTTAGATAGTCTGCATAATTTTCTAATACACTTGGCATAGCGGAATTGAATTGGTCACTGCTTTCGACGTGTGAAATATCAAAATCGTAACTTTGTATATAGTCGGCATAGCTTTCTTTGCCAAGTGCTGCATACATTAAAGTCTGTGACACGGTGCGCATTGCAATCAAATTGTCTAATGTTCGTTTGACAATGCGCAATCTATTATATTCATCAAGCGTTATGATGCGAAACGCTTCATCACATAGATTGTTGTACGACAGTTGATGAATGTATTGGCTGTCATCAGTGCTGCTGTATTTAATACTACGCAAATCAAACAACACAGCGTACTGTAATGTACGCTGTGCATGCTGTTTAGACTTTTCTGCGTCGACTGGTGCTTTTTCGAGGCGCTGTACGTGATGTTTTTGCTTTCATCACACTACGTAAATCTGTTGCACTAAAACTATGAGTGGTTATTAGCCTTTTAACAGTTGCTAAATCTTCTTCGCGTGTTTGCGTCAATAATGCTTCAATCTTCGCTGATAATTCTGCTTGAGCTTTTTGTGCGGCGGCTAATTGATCGCTAGCAGATTGTGCTGATGTATTCATGTCGGTCATTTTTTCCCAATTTAGTTATTGATTACAGAATTGTTATCAATATAGGAAAATATAGAGCAAATCTCAATAAGGGTAATAGGTACATACGCTATGCTCTATCTTCTACTGTGTAACATTCCTACATTCATTTCAGGTGTGAGTTGGCTGGCATAAAACCGTTCAATCATTTCCACGCTAGTACGTGCATTGCGTGCCAATGTCAGTAAATCAATACCCCGTCCATATAGCAATCTGTAGGTAATTGCGGTATGTCGTAATGAATACAACGTGCGCCGTTGTCCCAGTGCGCCATACCGTAATCCTGTTGCAACCAGTATCTTTACAAAATACTTATCAATCAGTTGCATTGCAGCAGTACGGTCTTTTATCTGCGGTAAGAACAAATAGTCATCGGCATTGGCTAATTCTTGTTGTACATAATAGCTGCGCAGATGTTCGTATATACGTACAGCAGGTTGTAATGTAATTACTGGTGCAGAGTGTCGTTTAGTTTCGGGAATGGTTAAGCGTAAGTAGATGTGACCATTACGTAACACTTCAATGTGCTTGTGTTGCATTAGTTTCATATCAATGGGACGTACAAAGCTGTTGACCATAAAACCAATCAACCAAGTCATTTCACGTGGGATATTTGCATCTGGTGCAAACAAGTTATTGTGCTTGGTACGATGGGTTACTTTGATTGGTTTGCTTACTTGGTTTGCCAATAGTTTACTGGCACGTAATAATGCACGGTATTCAGTAACACTAAAACCGCCACGTGGTGTACTTGATGATTTAAGTTTTGGGAATGTGGGTATTTTTTCAATCCAGCCATGCTTAAATGCACATTCCAATACTTTATGCAATGCATTTAGGTATTGTGTAATGGTCATTGACTTGTACTGCTTGTCACTTAAAAAGTACAAGAAATGTTCTACATCTGTGTGTTTAATGTCTGTCACTTGCACGGAACCAAAATACGGTAATACCCATTTACGTATGCGTGATACCAGCATTACATAAGTGCCGCTTGTAATCTCATCACGCTTTACTCGCGCCGTTTCATTTGCAAGCATGATGTTTACAACAGTATTAACAGATAAATCTTGTGTATTTGCAACAGCACCTTGTGCAATTACACCTGCATCAATCAAACGCTGTTCATAAAATATTTTTGCCAACTGTAATGCATGTCTTTTGCTCGTTGTTCGCAAACTGCGTATTACCGCTTTGTTGCCAAAGTAACAGCGTACTTGCCAGTAACTACTAGCATTAGTCATAAAGATACGTAGCTTGTTTGGATAGTTTGGCACATAACTAATGGTGTGCAGAATTGGTAATGTACGACAGCGTTGTGCGTAAAAGTTTTCGTCATTTGCAGAAATGGATTGCATTTCGCAAGCATACTGTCGCACACCAAGTTATGCGACCAGTTTAATTTTTCGTAGATTTTTTCTTACCAAAAACTGCCATTCCTATTCCATAAACAACCGTTAGAAAAAGTAAATACGTTTTGAGTAAACATTTGCACTTTGTCGCACAGTCCCTAGTGTGCGACAGCAACACTCACTTATATAAGAAAGTAATGGAGTGTTAATGGAGCAAATTGGTGATTTGTACATTCTTGTCAATTTTTATGGAGATTTAAAGAATGAAAAAATCGCTATTCGCTATCGCAGCTGTTACAGCATTTGCTGGTGCAGCCCAAGCTCAATCAAGCGTAACTGTTTACGGTGTTATGGACATCGGTATCGGTGGTGCTAACTCACGCGTTGCTAACGGTTCTACTGTTAACAAAACAACTACTACTGCAGCCTATGACGGTGGTGAGTCCACAAACCGTTTGGGTTTCAAAGGCGTTGAAGATTTAGGTGGCGGTGCTTCTGCATTCTTCACTGTTGAACTCGGTCTTACTCCTGATGCAGCACAAGCTGTTAACACAGGCGTAACACAAAACCGTCAGTCTTTTGTTGGTTTGAAGAAAACTGGTTTGGGTGATGTTGCTTTGGGTACACAGTACACAACCGTATACAACGCTGTTGCAAAAACAGATGCTGGCAATACAAATAATTTCGGTGGCGACATCATCTATACGGCTTATAAAGGCGGAGCATATTCAGCTTCTAACGGTACAGCTGCTGGTGATTCATTCACTATCCGTGCTAACCAAATGGTTACATTGAACAGCGAAACTTATGCTGGTTTCCAAGCTCACGCAATGGCAATCTTGGGTAACAACAATTCAACACAAACAACAACTACAACACCTACTGGTCAAACAGTTACTGGTGGTATCAACAACCAAAACGGTTGGGGTTTAGGCTTGGATTACACATGGAACAAATTGTTTGTTACTGCTAACTACATGGGCTTGACAGCTAAGAACCCGTATGCAAATACATCTGCTAACGGTCAAGTTGCTACAGAAACTCCAGTAGCGATCTTTGGCGCTGGTCAAGGTTCTACAAACGGTTCTAACGTTCAAGATAACCAATTTTACGCTGCTGGTACTTATGACTTCGGTATCTTGAAGGCATATGCTCAGTACATCTCACGTAAAGTTTCTTTAGAGCAAAACAGCGGTCAGTACTTCAAGCGTAGCGCTGAACAAATTGGTGTACGTAGCTTCATTACACCAACAATCGAAGCTTGGGTTTCTGGTGGTTTGGGTCGTGTAACTGGCAATGGTTCTGTTGTATCAGCTTCTGGTCAGCCTACAGCTAACTTGACAGCATGGCAAATTGGTTCTAACTACTGGTTGAGCAAGCGTACAAACTTGTACGCTATCTATGGTCAAGCAAACACTTCTAACGTTTCAAACGTTAACATTGCTGGCACTTCTGGTAACCCATCAAGTGGCAACATGAATAACTACGGTGTTGGCGTACGTCACACTTTCTAATTTAATGCTAGCTTAGGCTAGTTGAAAATTAGTTTGGTATTAAATTAACCCACTGTGGAAACACAGTGGGTTTTTTCATTGTCTTTTAGATGTACTTGGTTGACTGACTAAAGTTGCAAGCCTCGTCAATCGATGTTTTCTTAAATGGATTGCTAGATATACAAAAAATTAAGCGCCATCTAATAACATTAGCTAAAGCGCTTAAGAATAATCTTACGGAAAAATATCTTTATTAAGATGGTTTTCTTTGTAGTGTAGATATGCTTTTTTATAAGCGGCTTCGAGATGCTGAATAAACTGCTTGGAATTAAATAACGGTTTGCATAGCTTGTTGCGTAACAATTTATTTTTTAGCGCTTGAAATTGTTTAGGATGAGTTGCTAGATTAATTGCTTGATTTTCATAGCCTTCAATAGTCTGATGAATAAGTTCTGGTAGATCAAGGTTTATGAGTAGGCTAGAGGCAACCCTACTAGAAAAGGTATCGCCCTGAAGAGTTATCACAGGCAGGCCCATCCATAATGCATCGCTAGCAGTAGTGCCGGCATTGTATGGGCTGGTATCTAAAAATAGATCCGCTATCAGATAGCGAGATAAGTAGTCTGCTCTCGGTAATCGTTCTAGAAAAATGAGTCTATCTGGATCAACCCCTTTTTTAATGGCTTGTTGTATAAGATTTTCCTGGGCCCAGGAGTTCTCAGAATAAAGTAAGAGAACGGAATTTGATGACAAACTTAAAATTTTCATCCAACTGCTGAAGATGGATGGAGTGATTTTATAAACGTCATTAAGATTGCAAAATACAAACTGATCTTCCTTAATTCCAAATTCTGCTTTAGTGAAATTTTGTATGCTCGGCACTCGTTTCGAATCATTGGCTTGATAGCTTGGTAAAAAGATTATTCCTTCGGAATAAAACTGCCTTAAATGAGATGGGATGATTACTTCATCAGCAATCAAATAATCCATATACTGAACACCCATGGTGCCCAAAAATCCTATGTAACTTATTTGTATAGGGGCCGCCCTTATTGCAAATATTTCGGTGCGAGCATTTTCTGTATATCCAGTAAGGTCTATAGCAATGTCTATTTTTGCTTCACGTGCTAAGGAGCAAATTTCAAACGGGGTTTTATCTACTACGTCTATAAAATGATCAAAGGCATTTTCAAGTCTTTTACGCATTGCATCATTGGTATTTTTGCCAAAAGAAAATGCATAAACTTCAAAACAATTTCTGTCGTGTAGCTCAAAAAGTTCGGCAGTAAGGTAAGAGACGGGGTGCTCATGAAAATCTGCTGAAAAATAGGCTATACGAATTTTTTGATTGTTATTTTGATTGATTGGTCCGAGCAATGAATCTTGTGGGTATTTAGATTCCGCATAAATTTTTGCTGCCTTTTGAATCAGTGATGGAGAATCTATTAGCGCCATTAATGGAAACGGAGAAATGACTTTTTCCCCATTACTGATTTTTTTGGTTAATTCACTTAAGTCTGCAAAATTTTTCTGCCATTCACACATACGCATTCTTATAAAAACACAGTCACCATATAAGAAATCGAGATTGGGATTTAGTGCATAAGCTTTTTCAAAGCAATTTAAGGCATCTGCATATTTTTTAAAAGTTGCCAGATCAATAGCTAAATTTACCCAGGCCTCTGTATAGGAAGAATTAACGCGAAGAGCATCTTGATAAAAGCCAATAGCTTCTTTATATTCAAACCGTTCATCGCAGAGTCTGCCTAGGTTGTAAAACAGGTCCGCCGACTGACTATTAATTTTTGCCGCCAAAAGAAGCTTTTCAAAGGCTTCTTCTTTTCGACCTGCAAGAGCTAGGGCTGCCCCCAAATCATGAAGTGCCTCAAAATAGTCTGGATGCTTTTGAAGCGCTTGATTTAAGGCGTCTATTGCTTGTGTATATTTTCCAAGATTTAAATAAATGGAGCCCAGCTCGTAGAGGAAAACGGGAGAAGGTGGGTTATCTTGAAGGCATATGTTTAGAAGTTGTATTGCTTCTTCTTTATCTGGCAAAGCACTTGAGATATAGGCCATTAACCGAATGGCTTGTTGATTTGTTGGCTGCTCCTTGAGAAGGTCTCTAAGTATCTTTATTGCTGAATGGAGTTGCCCCCCTTGAACTAATGCATATGTTTTAGCGATGATTTCATTGGTTGTGGGATTGCTCATTCAAGCGCTTTAAGAAAGGAGGCTATTTTTTTAAGCTATCGCGAATCTCACGCAGTAAAACAGTAGCCTCAGGCTCTGGTGGCGGTGGCGGGGCATCCATGATCCTTACCTTATTAACTACCTTGACCATCTGAAAAATAACGAAAGCTAACAAAATAAAGTTAATCGAAATAGTAATGAAATTACCATATGCAAAAATGGGTACGCCAGCCTTTTTGAGGGCATCATAGGTGTATGGGACGTTTTCAGGGACTTTTCCAAGAACAATAAATAGGTTGGTAAAGTCAATATGACCCCCTAAAAGGGTTGAAATTACCGGCATAACGATGTCATTTACCAAGGAATCGACGATTTTTCCAAAAGCGCCGCCAATGATGACACCCACTGCCAGATCGATAACATTGCCTTTAACCGCAAAGTCCCGAAACTCTTTTAAAACGCTCATAAACACCTTCCTTTTTATTTAGATAGAGATTAACCCGAAATTAACCCCATAACTTTCTTGCTTACCCTACTTTTTACTTTAAAATCCTACCTTTAAGCAATTTCCACACATAAATGCTTCTTTCGAGGAATTTTGTAAATGAGTGATAAGCCCTGTATGGACAAGGATCGCCGTAATTGGTTGATCGCTACTTCGGCAGTTGGAGGCGTAGGTGCAGCCGCAGCCCTTTATCCTTTTGTAGATAGTTTCGAGCCATCTGAGCGCGCCAAAGCCGCTGGAGCAGCTGTTGAGATCGATATCGCTGGTATGAAGCCAGATGAAATGAGAATGGTTGAATGGCGCGGTAAGCCTGTGTGGGTAGTGCGCCGTACGCCTGAGCAGGTGGCTGAACTTTCTAAGATTGATTCTGAATTGGCTGATCCTGATTCCTTAAGAAATCCAAATCAATTTACCCCTCCTTATGCTCAAAACCAATGGCGCTCGATTAAGCCCGAGTACCTCGTTGTTGTAGGCATTTGTACGCATTTAGGTTGTTCACCTTCTGCTAGGTTTGAGGCGGGCCCTCAGCCGTCCTTGCCAAATACTTGGCCAGGTGGCTTCCTTTGCCCATGCCATGGTTCTACGTTTGACATGGCCGGCCGTGTATTTAAGAATAAACCAGCCCCAGATAATCTTGAAGTACCGCCACATATGTACTTGAGCGATACCAAGATTCTCGTTGGTGATGATAAGAAGGCCTAAGGAGAGATAAATGGCATTTCACGAAAAAGAAGTCCCAGAAGACGCCTCTGTAGCTCAGAAGTTATTGGCTTGGGTGGACTCCCGTTTCCCCCTCACATCATCGATTAAAGCCCATTTAACCGAGTATTACGCACCTAAAAATCTCAATTTTTGGTACTTTTTTGGTTCTTTAGCGATTGTTGTATTGGCTTTGCAGATCATCACAGGTATTTTCTTGGTAATGAACTACAAGCCTGACGCTGCTAAGGCTTTCGACTCTGTTGAATACATCATGCGTGAAGTTCCATGGGGCTGGGTAATTCGTTACCTTCACTCTACTGGCGCTTCGATGTTCTTCGTGGTTGTTTATTTGCACATGTTCCGTGGTTTGATCTATGGTTCATATCGCAAGCCACGTGAGTTAATTTGGGTATTTGGTTGTGCGATTTTCTTGTGCTTGATGGGCGAAGCCTTCTTTGGTTATTTGCTCCCGTGGGGTCAAATGTCCTACTGGGGCGCTCAAGTAATTGTGAATTTATTCTCTGCCATCCCTTTGATTGGCCCAGATCTTTCTTTATGGTTGCGTGGTGATTATGTTGTGGGTGACGCTACCCTCAACCGTTTCTTTGCATTTCACGTTATTGCTATTCCATTAGTATTAATCGGTTTAGTTGCGGCCCACATTATTGCTTTGCATGAAGTTGGCTCAAATAATCCAGATGGCATAGAAATCAAAGATAACCTTGATGCACAAGGTCACCCAGTTGACGGCATTCCATTCCACCCTTACTACACCGTGCATGATGTATTCGGTTTAGGTGTGTTTTTAATGGTTTTTGCCTTAATTGTGTTCTTTGCTCCAGAGATGGGTGGTTATTTCCTTGAGGCGAACAACTTCGTTCCAGCAAATCCATTCCAAACGCCTCCACACATTGCACCAGTCTGGTACTTCACGCCTTTCTACTCAATGTTGCGGGCAACTACGACGAACTTCTTGTTGCCTTTATGGATTTTCTTGGCAGTAATTTTGGCGATGTTTGCCAAAACTGCGAAAGACATCAGAATCAAGGGCGCATGCGTTGGAATCGCACTAGTGCTGGCAGGTGGTTTTTACCTGTTTGATGCTAAATTCTGGGGTGTTGTGATCATGGGTGGTTCTGTAGTGATCATGTTCTTCTTGCCATGGCTTGATAAGTCACCAGTGAAATCTATTCGTTATCGTCCACAGTTCCATAAATATATTTATGGAGTATTTGTGGTGAGTTTCGTGATTTTAGGTTACTTGGGTATTCAGCCACCATCACCAGTATTTGAAAAGATTTCTCAGATTTGCACCATTTACTATCTGGGCTTTTTCTTGGGAATGCCTTTCTGGAGCAAGCTTGGCACGTTCAAGCCAGTTCCAACGCGCGTTACTTTTAAGTCCCATTAATTCAAAGAAAAACTAGGAACTAGTATGAAACGAATTCTGCAAACTTTGATGGGCGTCTGCCAGACTACGATTTTGGTTGCCGCCCTGGGTTTTGGTGTTAATGCCAACGCTAACGAAGGTGGTTTTCCGTTAGAAGCTGCGCCTAATCGCGTTAGTAATAATGCTTCTTTGCAAAATGGCGCCAAGTTATTTGTTAACTATTGCTTGAATTGCCATGCTGCTTCAAGCATGCGTTACAACCGTTTGCGCGACATTGGTTTGACTGATCAAGAAATCAAAGATAACTTGATCTTGAATGATGCCAAGGTTGGCGATCTGATGACTATCTCGATGACGCCAAAAGAGGGTAAGGCGTTTTTTGGTAAGAATCCTCCAGATTTATCTGTAGAAGCCCGTGCACGCGGTACTGATTGGCTCTATACCTATTTGCGTACTTTCTACAAAGATGACACTACGCAAACAGGTTGGAATAATATGGTTTATCCGCATGTCGGGATGCCTCATGTTTTATGGCAATTACAAGGTGAACGTGCCGCAAAGTTTGAAGAGCGTAACGATCCCCACGAAGAAGGCCGGACTGAAAAAGTATTTGTCGGCTTCGAGCAGTTAACTCCAGGCACGATGAAGCCACAGGAGTACGACGATAATATGGCTGACTTGGTTGCCTTTTTGTCTTGGATGGCTGAGCCAGTTCAATTAGAGCGTAAACGCCTTGGCGTTATCGTGTTGATCTTTT
>Ga0364894_10350_pt1 | contig 20665 bp, 17 predicted proteins | sample ExccelJu500001D4_FD_206942 | JGI IMG/M metagenome (GOLD analysis project Ga0364894, IMG submission 206942) | Enriched cells from Trout Bog Lake Hypolimnion, Wisconsin, USA - BchlTB.July16.5000.01.D4 | ecosystem: Environmental > Aquatic > Freshwater > Lake > Hypolimnion/Profundal zone | place: USA...
AAATTCCCGCTTTTTGCAGGTGCCATTAACAAGGTATTTGACAAATACGCCCCAAAGGACGAGGACGATTTTTTGCATTGAAATGTAAAAGCCGGTTTATAGTTTTCTGTTTGTGGTTTGCAGTTTGGGGCATAAAATCACGTCTATTTAGTTGATAGCGTTAAAAACAAAGGTTACAACTACAAACTGAAAACTATAAACTACAAACTTTCTTTCTGCCCTTTTGTCGCATTTAGTTCTTTGCATGGTATTTGGGATAGCATTTTAATTGAGGGGCGAAAAATCATATCTTCATCGAACAAACAATTATTTACTATGAATCTTGGAAAGGAATTTGAGCAATTCGCGGTAAAGCACCAGGGTATAAGCAGCGCAACACTGCACAATTACCGGCAGCACAACATAACAAACCTTACTCCGTATATAATAGAAGAAAGGCCGTTAAACGTTGCCAGCATGGATGTGTTCAGCCGGTTAATGATGGACCGTATTATATTTTTGGGCGAAGGCATTAACGACTATGTGGCCAATATTGTAACCGCACAGTTATTGTTTTTAGACAGCACAGACCGTACAAGGGATATACAAATGTACATTAACAGCCCCGGCGGCAGTGTGTATGCAGGCCTTGGTATTTATGATACCATGCAGTTTGTAAGCCCTGATGTTGCCACCATTTGTACAGGCATAGCTGCCAGTATGGGTGCCATATTAATGTGCGCCGGTGTGCAAGGCAAACGCAGCGCCTTAAAACATTGCCGCATAATGCTACACCAGCCAAGCGGCGCCATCGGCGGCCAGGCGACTGATATTGGCATAACAGCAAAGGAAATTAAGAAAATTAAGCATGAGCTGTACCACATTATATCCCAGCACAGCGGCCAGGATATTGAAAAAGTGGAAGCCGACTGCGACAGGGATTTTTGGATGACTGCCGACGAAAGCAAGGCTTATGGGCTGATTGACGAGGTGTTACATACAAACCCACGCAAAGAGAAAAAATAAGGGGCACGCATTTATTTAGGAATGATGCCTATCGTTTGACCGAGGCTAAAACAGAGAAAACAAAACAAAGAACTAAAAACACAGAACCTTTTTATGATAGAATCAAAATACATCAATCCTTTTAGGATGGACGATGATGATGACAACGACAAGGAAAAAGAGAATGAAAAGCCAGAAGCACAAGGCCCGTTGCTAACGAAAAAAATGGAACAACTGTTTCTCGATAAGAGGGCAGTTTACCTTTGGGGCCAGGTGGACGATAAGTCAGCAAGGGAAGTAGTAAGCAAATTGCTGTTATTGGAAGCAGACAAACCCGGAAAGGAAATTAAGTTTTATATCAACAGCCCTGGGGGCATGGTTACCAGCGGTATGGTTATTTACGATACCATTAAGTTAATATCATCCCCGGTTAGCACCATTTGTATGGGGCTTGCTGCAAGCATGGGTAGCATATTGTTAAGTGTTGGCGCAAAAGGCAAACGTTATATTTACCCCCATGGCGAGGTGATGATACACCAGCCAAGCTTGGGTGGTTATTTCCAAGCAACTTCGGCTGATATCGAAATTCAGGCGGTGCAAATGGAAAAAACCAAACTTATAAGCGCTAAAATACTGGCTGATAATTGTGGTAAAACTGTTGAACAGGTATTAAAAGATTTTGACCGCGACTACTGGATGGATGCCCAGGAAGCCGTACAATATGGTATTGTTGACAAGATATTGACTAAATTGTAAGCCAATTTAATTATGTGCGAAGTGGATTTGTGCTTACAAATCCGCTTCGCATTTTTTATCAATCAATTAGCGGGTAAGGGTTAAATGTATTGGAAAAAGTGGTTTTAAGCGGCGTTGATGCTCCTTTAAGTAAATTTTCAGCAGTAAAACCCTTAGCCTGTCAAAGGTTTTTGTACCTTTGTATATTATTTATACATTATTTGTCTTTCGCACCCTCGGAAATTTTTAAATCTAAGGACTAATATGGCTAAGCAGTCAAACCTTCATTGTTCGTTTTGTGGCCGAAGCCGTGATGAGGTTAAAATACTCATCGCCGGGCAGGAAGGGCATATTTGTGAAAATTGCGTGGAACACGCGCAGGAGATTATTGTGCAGGAGCTGCAACAGCGGCAGGAAAGCCAAACATCCCAGTACCGGTTTAATATCCGTAAGCCTCTTGAGGTAAAAGAGTTTCTTGACCAATATATTATTGGCCAGGATGATGCCAAAAAAATATTATCAGTGGCGGTATACAACCACTATAAGCGTATTACGCAAAAAATACAGAATGATGATGTTGAAATTGAAAAAAGCAACATTATTATGGTTGGCGAAACGGGCACAGGTAAAACGTTGCTGGCAAAAACAATTGCTAAATTGCTGAATGTACCTTTTGCCATTGTGGATGCAACCGTGTTTACAGAAGCGGGGTATGTAGGCGAAGACGTAGAAAGTATGCTTACCCGCCTTTTACAGGTTTGTAACTATGATGTTGCTGCCGCTGAAAAAGGCATTGTGTACGTGGATGAAATTGATAAAATTGCCAGAAAAGGTGACAACCCTTCCATAACCCGCGATGTTAGCGGTGAAGGTGTTCAGCAAGGTTTGCTTAAGATGTTAGAAGGCACCGAGGTATTGGTACCACCCCAAGGTGGGCGCAAACACCCCGAGCAGAAGATGATAAAAGTTAATACCAGCAACATTTTGTTTATCTGCGGCGGTGCGTTCGATGGGATTGATAAAGTGATAGCCCGTCGTGTAAACACTAATGCTCTGCTCGGTGGCTTGTACCTTGGCTTCTAATGCTGTAAAAAGCTTTGTTGTTTGTATTTGTGCATATGCCTGGTCTACAAACTTCTTGTCGTTCAGCATACGTTTGGCGTAATCATCCAACCAGCTAAGGTCGCCCAGTGCCTGGCCGCCCATATAGCTAATCATTTGTTGTTTTGCCTGGTCTAATATTTCTTCCTGGGTAACCGTTACATTGTTATCCTGTATAAGCTTTGTGCTTATAAGCGACCACTTTAACTGGCTGATAAAAGTAGGCAATTCAGCAGCGGCCTCTTCCTCTGTTTTAGGTTGCTCGCTACCGGTTTGCAACCATTTTTTCAAGAAGTTTTCGGGAAACTCCAAGTTTGTATGGTCAATTAAATGGTGGTATATCTGGTCGTGAACCTGGTTGCTGCTTTGTGCTTTAAAGTTGCCTTCAATCTCTTCTTTAATGGCAGCACGGAACGCTTCTTCCGTTGTAATGCCTTTACCTGGGTAGGCTGCTTCAAAAAACTCCTCGTTCATTTCGGGCCTTTCAACCAAACCTACTTTAGTAATAGCCAGTTTAAAAAACTTGTCGGCATCAGTGGCGCTGTCTTTATCCAAGCCAAGGTCACCCATAACCCATTCCCGCTCTTTCTCTTCAAAAGCCTTGCTTAATTGTATAATAATACTGTCATCTTTTTGTTTGCCCAACAACTCACTGCGCACCGGCTCTGCAAAATATTTCAACAATAGTGAGTTGGCCTTGCTGGCTCCGCCTTCAATTTCATTGCCTTCTGCATCAGTTTCCGTCAACTGTACATTTAGTACATTATCATCAACAGTAACTGTTTCAGGGTCTGTCATTTTGCCGTGGCGTAACTGCAGGCGGTTAACATCATCGTTAATCATCTGTTCGGTTACCTCTATATTGTACCTGGTAACATGTATGTGGTCTACATCAATGTCAATGGTGGGTTTAAGGCCAATTTCAAAGGCAAACGAGTAGTCATCCGGCTTGTTGGCATCAAATTCAGGAACGATATTGTCTGCTTGCAGAGGCTGGGCAAAAATATCCAGCTTCTCGTGGTGTATGTATTCGTTAAGCTGTTTGTCAACAATACGCAGCACTTCCTCGGTAAGCACAGCCTTTCCATGCATTTTCTTTATCAACCCGGCAGGCACATTACCTGGGCGAAAACCTGGGATGGTTGCCGTTTTGGCATATTTCTTAAGGCTTTGTTCAAAAGCCGGCAGATAGTCGCTCTTTGCCACTGTTACCGTTAGCTTATCATTTAATGGTGCGATGTTTTCCCGTGTAACTGTTGCCATAATTGTAATAGCTGCAATATGCAGTGTTTATAATTAAAAAATCCCCCCTCATGGAGGGGGGTTTTGTGCGGATGGAGGGGGTCGAACCCACATGCCTCGCGGCGCTAGATCCTAAGTCTAGTGCGTCTGCCAATTTCGCCACATCCGCAATTAAGGGCGGCAAAGGTAGGGGTTTTATGAAACACAAAGAAGAAAAAAATGAAAAAACTTATTTTCCTACTTTTATATAGCGGCATTCGCCAAAAAAAGTTACAAAAGGGCAGTTTGGTAACCCAGATTAGGGTTTAACGTCCTCAAATTGCGAGAGAGACTTAATTTCCCGCTACTTTTACCCTAAAAAGTATACCCCACCATGCAGGATGTTGTTGATGAGATAAAAAAATTATTCCATTCGTTTAAAAATACAATGCCCCAGCGGGTAGAAAAACTACAGCAAAGCGGCAGCGACAGAACCTATTACAGGATTTATACGGATGAAAACACCTACATAGCCGCCCACAACTTAAATATTCGCGAGAGCGACACATTTATTTATTTCAGCCGCCATTTTGGTAGCCACGGATTGCCCGTGCCTGCAATATTGGCGGTAAACAACGACCATACCATTTATATACAGGAAGACTTAGGCACTCAATCGTTGCTGAACAAACTAGAAGAGCACGGGCATAATGATTATACCTACAGCCTGTTTGAAAAGAGCCTGCAAAAACTGGCCCTTATACAAATAAAAGGCCATCAAGGGCTTGATTATGGGTACAGCCTTACCGCAAAGGAATTTGGCAAGCAGGCCATTATGAGCGACCTGCTGTATTTTAAATACTACTTTTTAGATACGCTAAAGCTACCCTACGACAAACAGGCCATGCTGGATGATTTTGAAGCACTCTCCACCTACCTTACACGCACTGAGCATAAATATTTTATGTTCCGCGATTTTCAGAGCAGGAACATTATTGTGCGGGAGGACGAAGTGTATTTTATAGATTACCAAGGCGGCATGCTGGGTGCATTGCAATACGATGTTGCGTCGCTGCTTTGGCAGGCCAAGGCGGAGCTGACCGATGGCTGGAAGAATAGTTTGCTGGTTTTTTACATGGACGAGATTGACAAGCTATTGGAGAAACCAGTGGACAGGAATATTTTCACCAGCCAATACAATGGTTATGTATTAATACGTTTATTACAGGTAATGGGCGCTTATGGGTTTAGGGGGCTGTTTGAACGCAAGGCCCATTTTCTATCCAGCATACCGCTGGCATTAAAAAACCTGCAATGGTTTGTGCAAAATAAACGGATTGGCATTGTAACGCCTGAGTTTGACCGTGTTTTGCGCATTGTTACCGGGGATGAAATTATACAGCGGTTTCAGCCAACAATCGCGAATGCTGAAACCCCGTTGGTGGTTAGGATAAACAGTTTTTCGTACAAGAAAGGGCAACCAGCCGATGAAAGCGGTAATGGGGGCGGGTTTGTTTTTGACTGTCGGGGTATACTAAACCCTGGGAGGTTTGATGCCTACAAGAAACAATCCGGTAAAGACAAAAACGTACAGGATTTTTTGGAGCAGCAAACCCGCATGAACGACTTTTTAAACAGTGTGTTTGATTTAACTGACATTACTGTGGAGGACTACCTACAGCGCGGCTTTGACAACCTGATGATTAATTTTGGTTGCACCGGCGGCCAACACCGCAGCGTATTTGCGGCAGAGCAAACAGCAAGGCATTTGCGCAATAAGTATAAAGTAAAAACTATTGTTACCCATACCAACCAAGATAATTGGGTGAGGTGATAGTCTTATCCGAATATGAAAATATTAATCTGTATAGCATTTTTTGTTGCCTGGGCATTATCAGCCTGCGGCCAGCAAAAAATACCGGGCAGTTATAAGTCCAACTTTGCCATAAAAGGTACTTTTGTGGAGAAGCTGCAGCTAACCTGCGATTCTACTTTTGAATTCACCCGGTATGGCGACTTAGCACACCCCGTAATAAAGGGCAGATGGGGCTTTATTGACGACCATGTTTTTTTGATTGCAGACACGGCTGCGGGCAAGCCAAACGGCTATTTTTGGCAAACATTTTATTTTTCAAAAGGAAGATTACTCGCATTTTCCCCCACGGATTACAGGATGTATGTAAAAAACAAGTTGAATTTTAAAGACACTACGGCACGCCTGATTGATATTCCCGAGCCAAACATGGCCTATTATAAACATACCGGAAAATTGAGGCCCTACTACTTGGCTAAAGTGGGCAATGCAAATTGTAACAATAAAAACAACTAACAAGGCTTAATACCAATAGCATGAAAGCAATGATACTGGCAGCAGGCCTAGGCACAAGGCTAAAGCCGTGGACGGATGGCCACCCCAAGGCATTGGCCGTTGTAAACGGCAAAAGCTTGTTACAACGCAATATTTTATACCTACAGCAGGCAGGCATTACAGATGTTATTGTTAACGTGCACCATTTTGCCGGGCAAATAACCCGTGCCATTGATGAGCACAACGGCTGGGGCAGCCGTATAACCATATCCGATGAAACAGATGCAGTGCTTGAAACCGGCGGCGGTTTAAAAAAGGCTGCATGGTTTTTTAATGATGAGGACGATTTTGTGTTGATGAATGTGGATGTGCTTACTGATTTACCATTACAACAAATGATTGCAACGCATGTACAAAACAGGCCATTGGCCACACTGGCGGTTACAAACCGGAAAACATCCCGCTACTTTCTATTTGATGAAGACAACACGCTTTGCGGTTGGCGGAACATCAAAACCGGGGAGCAAAAAATTACGAGAGAAAGCAGTTTATTCATTGAAAAGGCATTTAGCGGCATACATGTCATCAACCAATTACTTTTTACACGAATGCATCAGCAGGGAAAGTTTTCGATGGTGGATGCGTACCTCTCCTTGGCAAAAGAAAACACCATCAAAGGCTTCGACCATTCAAATACAAAGTTTATTGACGTAGGTAAGCCGGAAAGTATTACCCAAGCCGAGGGCATGTTTGAAAACTGACAATAATGCGTGGCCCCTTCACCGTGGTTACAGCTACCAGTCTTTTTCTGGCTGGCCCTCCATAGATTTTTTTTGCAACTGCTTTTGCAACTGCTTTTCTTGGTTTTGCAACTCTCTAAACTTTTTCTCCATCATCTGTTTGTCGGGCTGCTTTTGGGGTGGCTGTTGCTTATTTTTTTTCGGGTCGTCTTTATTCTGTTGTTGTTTCTGCTGCTGCTGTTTTTGCTTTTGCTCATTCAGTGCTTTCTGTAAGTTCTCACGGGTTTCATTATCATCCGGCACCAGGCTTAACGACTGTTTAAAGGCATCAATAGCGCCCTCGTTGTCGTTCTGTTTCGTTAATGCCACACCCTTGTTATAATATGTTTTAGCTCGCAGTGTGGCATCTTTTTCACTGTTCAAAATATCATCATATTGCTTAACGGCGTTGGCCACATCCTGCTGTTTTTGCAAGGCATTGGCAAGGTTAAATTTAGCAGCTGTGTTTCCCGGTTCTTTTACCAACGCCTTCTGGTACTGCTCGGCTGCAAGCTTATAATCTCCGGCACGGTAAGCTTCATTACCCTTATGCACATCGTTATTGGCTACCTGCGCCATACTTATAATGGTTGCGAAACAGCAATATAGTAACAATGTTATTTTCATGCCGGCAATGGTTTTCTTTCAGGTATAAAAATCTCACCAATAAGTAACAACAAGGCAGGCAGTAAAAAATATATGTAGTAGCTGGTATATTGTCGCTCCCCCTGGCCGGCATCAATAGCTTTTTTTTCCATTCCGTTTAAGTTCTGCATTACAGCATCCACGGTTGCGGCCACATCATCCAAATGGTGGTATTCGCCGGCAGTTTTTTGGGCTATTACCTGTAATTCGGGCTCATTTAGTTTTGAGATTACCGTTTGGCCGTTTATGTCTCTTTTATACCCTTCGGTGCCGGGCTCAGTAATGGGTGAGCCGTCTGGGGAACCAACGCCTATCGTATTTACAACAACCCCTTGTTCGTACAACTGTTGCAATACTTGTTCCGACTTAGGGTCGTGGTCCTCCCCGTCGGATATCAGCACCACAGCCTTATATTTTTTCTCTTTCGTGTTTAATGAATTACTGCATAGTTGCAAAGCCTCCCCTATTTCAGTGCCTTGTACGGGTACCGCGTCGGGCGTTGCGTTTGATACAAAAATACCTGCCGCCGTTGCGTCCGTGGTTAATGGCATTTGCAAATAAGCCCTTCCGGCAAATACCACCAAGCCAACCCGGTTATCGCCCAAACGGGTAATCAGTGTATTAATAAAACTCTTTGCTTTGTCTAGCCTGGTAGGCTTTGCATCCTGTGCCCACATGCTTTTGCTAACGTCAAGCGCAATCATCACATCAATGCCGGCTTTCCGCTCTTTACCGGTTTTTGTTGGGTTGCGAGGGTTAGTGGCGGCAACTACCCCCAATGCCAATGCCAATAAAACCAATATAAACTTTATGGCATACCGCTTGGCCGAGTATAACTGCGTAAGCTTGCTTACCAACGCGCTGTCGCCCATAGCAATCCTCGCCTTCTTTTTCCAGCGCAACACGGTGTAAAAAATAAACACCAGCGGCAGTAATAAAAGCAGCCCTAAAAAATATTCTGTATGTTGGAAAGATAACATATTGTAATGGGCTGTAATATACAAGTACTGCACCAAACAGTCTTGCAGGGGAATGATTTTTAAGAAATAGTTGTGGCTTTTTGGAAGTGTCAAATTTTTAACCCGTATGCACAACTTTACATCTTGCCTTCAAAAAAACCAAGGTTTTTCAAAATGCTGTTTAATACCGTCATCCTCGCTTTGGCCATGTCTGTGCTTTTAGGGCCTTCCAGATTTAGCGAGAAAAAATAAACATGGTTATTTTCTTCCAGCCAGCCTAACGTCCAACCCATCGCATCTCCGTTTTCAGCCAGTCCCCAGCCCGTATTGTAACTTATTTTGTATTTGGCGTTACTTTCTTGTAGCATTACTTTTTTAACAATATCCTGCGTTCTTTTTTGAAAAGGCAACTGCCCGAAATACAGCTTTTTTACCAGCCCCAGTTGTTCGTCAGCGGTTACTTTTACTGTGTTGTCAAGCCAAAAAGTATCCACGGCGGTTTTAATATGGGCTTTTCCAAACCTGGCACCGTAGCCAAGGCTGTCTATCCAGCGTTGCATCGTATCCTTACCGATACGCCTGGCAACCTCCTGGTAATAGGGTACTGACGATGCTGAAAGAGCCTCTTGCATGGTGAGGTCTTTATTCCAATCCCGCGCAGTATCACCATTGGGTAGTAGGCGGGCAACCCCGTCCCATTTTATCACCATGCTTTCGTTACGTATCCTGCCGGTTTCTACACCCACCAAGGAACTTACGATATTAAATGTGGAAGCCGGCAAAAAAGCCGAATCTTTAAACCGTGAAAGATTATACACAGTAAATTCCCCAAGCCCGTTATTTAACAAACCAAATGTGCCGTTAACATGGTTGCTGTCGAAATATACCTTTAAATCTTTGTCAACTTTTACATTATTAGGCGAGCAGGCGGAAACGTACATTAACAAAGCCAAAGCAGCTATTCTTACTAAAACTCTCATCTTCAAAATTTTCGCAAAGCTATTGAAACCGCCAATAACCCCGCTGCCAAAAAAAGAAGGTTTTTGGGTTACGTACTGCAAAAGGCGAACAATCCATCTGTTGGAAAATGATAGTTACAAATTTTTTTAGGGTGAGGCTTGCAGAATGCATTTAAAATGAGACAATAGTTTGGCAATAGTTTTGCATATTACAGGGCATGAAGCTATTTACATGTTCCAATTGCAGCCAGGTTTTATATTTTGAAAATACCTGGTGCCAGCATTGCGGGTTTTCGACTGGCCTGGTTGAGCAAAACAACCAACTTTTCGTACTGTCGTCAAATAACAAAGATGCGTTTGTTTTAACCAACAAAGGGCAAAACACCAACTACCATTATTGCGCCAACCATGCCTTTGATGTTTGCAACTGGCTTATTCCCGCAGATAACCCGACACCATTTTGCAATGCCTGCGGCCTTAACCACACCATTCCCAACCTACAGCAACAGGAATACCGCGAACGCTGGGCATCAATTGAGGCAGCCAAACACAGGCTTGTTTACTCCCTTTTGAAGCTGACCCTGCCCTTTCCCAATAAAATAATGGAGCCTGAAAGCGGGCTGCGTTTTGACTTTGTTGCAGACGAACGGGGGCAGAAAACATTTACCGGCCATGATAACGGACTGATAACCATCAACATTAAAGAAGCGGACGATATTGAAAGGGAAGTTGCCAAAAAAAACATGAACGAGCCTTACCGGACGTTGCTCGGCCATTTTAGGCATGAAATAGGGCATTACTACTGGGATATACTTATTAGGGATAACAATGATAACCTTGCCTCCTGCAGGCAGTTGTTTGGGGATGACAGCTATGATTATGAGGAAGCCTTGAAATGGCATTACCAAAACGGCGCACCCGCCAACTGGGCAGAAAACTATATAAGCGCTTATGCCAGCACCCACCCTTGGGAAGATTGGGCCGAAACATGGGCGCATTACATGCACATTATGGATACGCTGGAAACTGCCTCTGCATACAATATACGTGTTAAGCCGGGTGTTGCCAAAACTAAGGACATGCAGGCCGACATAGATTTTGACCCTTACACGGAAAAGAATTTCGACAAAATTATACAACAATGGCTGCCCTTAACCTATGCCATGAACAGCCTTAACCGCAGCATGGGCATTGGCGATGTGTACCCCTTTGTTATAGCACCAGCCGTGGTAAAAAAGCTGGGTTATATACACAATATTTGTATCGGGCAAAGCCGTAATAATAACAGCCATTGGTCTTTCTTCTCGTAAAATCTCATGGCTGGCGTATTCAATAGGCTTGCAACGGGTGCATGTTATGTACACTATAACAACAATTCTTCCATCACAGCAAGAGTTTTGTTTTCTTTGTGGCAAATCAATACACCTTGGATAAGCCCGTGGCCTTACAAAAACTAAGCGTGGTGCATGTTATTGACCGCCTGCATACAGGCGGGGCCGAACGCGTATTGGTTACGCTTGCCAATATTTTTTGCAAGCAGGGCCATAGGGTAAAGGTGGTTACCATAACAGAACAAGGGCCGTTGGCAAACCAATTGATACCCGGTATTGAAATTGTTAACCTTGGGCGGGCATTTAAGTATAGCCCGTTAATTATGCGGCGGTTAATTAGCCAACTGAAGGGGTTTGATGTTGTACACGTACACTCCTTTTATAACCTGCGCTACCTATGGCTGGCAAAAATGCTTTTTGGGTTGAAGCAGCCAGTTTTTTACCATGAGCATTTGGGTTTCAGGGCCAATATGCAAGCCACGGCCTGGCAAAAATATATCCTGCCAAAAACAATATTCATAGCCACCACCGTACAAATAAACCAATGGGCTGTTAAGCAGGCAGGCGTGGAACCAAAAAGGGTTTTTACGCTACCGAATATTGTATTGAAGGAAGATATAAAGTTGGAAAGTCGGGAAGACGGAGGTCCGAAAGTCGGGAAGACGGAAAGTCAGGAGTCGGAAAGTTGGGAAGACGGGAGTCGGAAAGACCGAGGAGAAATGGGTAGAAATTTGACACACAACACTCCCGGCATCAATCCACGCTTAGTGCTGGTATCAAACATACGGGTGGAGAAAAACATTGAGTTTGCCATAACCCTATTGCAATACCTACACATCAAAGGAAAAAAATATCACTTGACCATCGTCGGTAAGCTTTCCGATATGGCGTATTATGACAGGTTACAAAAACTTGTTGTTGAAACAGGCACTACCGATTATATTACTTGGGTGCATAACGCAGACAGTGTTCAACAGCTTCTCCCGCGTTTTGATATCGGGTTGCATACGTCCCCATCAGAATCAGGCCCCCTGGCTGTTATAGAATACCTTGCCCAAGGGCTGCCTTTTGTAGCCTATAATACGGGAGAAGTCATAACCACCATCAAGCAGGAACTGTCAGGTTGTATCGCCGAAACCTTCAACCCAAATGAATGGGAAGAGAAACTACAACAATTGCAATCTGCAGCACAACAGGAACTTAAGCACCAACTGCAGGCGGTATTTGAAAAACATTTTTCAGCAGAGGCATATTATCAGCAATGTTTGGGGATTTACAAAACCCACGCCACAACCCCCTACGCCCCCTAAAGGGGGAACTAGAAGCAGCGTATGGTTTATTTCAACATGGTTAAATGAGAGACTTCCCGCCCATTACCGAAGGGGCGATAATAATAAGAATAAGGCCGGCAAATACTCACCCGGCTCCAAGTTCCCCCTTTAGGGGGCGGAGGGGGTTGTAGCGGCCGGGGCATCATCATGCATCATATTCCGCAATTTCCGGGAAAATACAAACAGCACTATGGATGCTATAACCGCCATAAATACAAACAGCATAAAAAAGTCGTACAGGTTATCAATGTGGTAGCCTAAAAAGGTTTTAAATTGGTAAGGTATTTGAAGCTTATTTAATTGGGTGGCAATTTCGGGTGACGGTGTGGATTTATTGGCTAAAATAGTCGCCAGGTCAATGCCGTTGTCTTTTGCCGATTTTACTTCTGCCGCACCCGGTGGGTACACGGCACTCAGCACACCCGCTAGCTTGTTGCCAAATGCATTGGCAGTAAACCAAATGGCCATGAGCAGGGATGAGTATTTTAGCGGCGACAATTTATTTACCAGCGACATGCCAATGGGTGACAAACAAAGCTCGCCGGTGGTATGCAGGGCATACATGCCCGTTAGCCAAATCATACTTACCTGAATACCAGGCAATACATTATCCACACCGCGGCCTATCCATAAATAACCCATACCCAACATAAAAAGACCAATAGCGGTTTTGGTAATGGAAGATGGCTGCTTTTTGCCAAGCTTTGTCCATAGCCATGCAAAAAATGGAGCAAATAAAACAACGAATGCAGAGTTTAGCGATTGAAACCAACTTGCCGGTATTTCATCCATACCCACAACTGTTTTACCGGTTGAAAAAAGGTAAACATTCAAGGCCAGTATGGCTGCACCGAAAACTAACAAAAGCCCATGCACGGTAAGCCGTAATTGTTTATCAAATGCGCTGGCTAAGTTTTTGGCTGCTTTTTTGTAAAGGTTAACAATATACCAAAGCACGAGTGCCGATATGCCAGCAATTGCCCAAACAGGCACCTTAAGCCATGGCGTATGGCGATCTGTTTGCTCTTTTGCAAAAAAAGTTAAAGACGCACCTGCCTGCTCAAAGGCACCCCAAAAGAATATGACAAAAAAGCAAATAACAAAAATTACAATCACTTTGTCCTTTTCTACTTTGGTAAGGGTTTTGTCTAAAAATATAACGGTGGGCACCAATAAAAAACAAGCCGTTAATAAAAAGAAAAGGAAATTAATCCTGGTATCCATGTACAGCAAACCAATAAACACCGAAGCCAATAGGGCAAAGCCAAATACGGTTAAAATGGGCGACAACAATGTTTTGGGGGCATTTGGCGGTATGGTACCCAATGGTTTTTTTTCAGGATCAACCACATATTTATGCTGAAATAGCAATTGCACAACAACGCTTATTATCATGCCTATGCCCCCTACCAAAAATGCCCACCTAAAATCTTCCGGGTGGCCGTCTCTTTCGCCTACCAAGCCACAAATTAACGGTCCCAGCATGCCGCCGGTATTTATACCCATATAAAAAATGGTGTAAGCAGCATCTTTGCGGGTATCTGTTTTTGGGTACAACTGCCCAACAAGGGAGGAAATATTGGGCTTAAAAAAGCCATTGCCTGTTATCATAAGGCCCAGCCCCGTAAAGAAAAGAAAAGTAGCCAGGTGCGGTGCGGAATGGTACACCGTTCCGCAACAAAATAACACACATTCCCCTGCTGCCATTACAAGGCCGCCTGCTATAATGGAGCGACTGTTACCCCAATAACGGTCGGCTATAAAACCACCCAGCAGCGGGGTGAGGTATACAAGGCTTATATAACTACCATAAAGGTTAGATGCAAAGTCCTTACGAAACAATAAGGCCTCCGTCATAAACAATATTAAAATGGAGCGCATGCCATAAAAATTAAACCGCTCCCACATTTCGGTGGCAAACAAAATGTACAATCCTTTGGGATGGCTTTTTTGGCTAAATGTTTCTTGCTGCTTGGTAATTTCGGGCATATAGCTGTTTTGGGAATTAACTTTACTGTTGGTTATATTGATTTAATGAGATTATCTGCTTGCTTGGGATGGTACCATTCTGTTGCGTGCCGAGCTTATTGCCTGTGATTGATTGAATAACTAAAACGTACCGTTCTTTTTTCTCCTGTGTTACTGACTTTCTGACTATCCGTCTTTCTAACTTCCCGACTTCCGGACTTTCCGACTTCCCTTCCCACTCCCCATGTTTGCCGAAAATACACAGAAAATTAATATACAAAACTTTTATTGGCAAACCACGCTTATTTTCGTTCAACTTTATACAGTTTCTATGAATATTCTATTATTAGGTTCAGGGGGCCGCGAGCACGCTTTGGCTTGGAAAATGACGCAAAGCACATTATGCAGCCAGTTATACATAGCCCCAGGCAATGCCGGCACTGGCTTGGTTGGCACAAATGTACCCTTCGGCGTAAATGAGTTTGAGGCCCAAAAACAGTTTTGCCTGCAAAACAACATACACATGGTAGTGGTGGGCCCCGAAGAACCATTGGTAAAAGGGGTGTACGATTTTTATACGGGGGATGAAGCGCTTAAACACATAATTGTAATAGGGCCATCCGGCTATGGCGCACAACTGGAGGGCAGCAAAGCCTTTAGCAAAAAGTTTATGCGGCGGCACAACATACCCACGGCCGCTTATGCCGAGTTTGACACAACAAATTTTGAAGAGGGCAAACAATATATTGCAAACCATACCCTGCCAATTGTGCTAAAGGCCGACGGCCTTGCCGCTGGCAAAGGCGTGGTGATTGCAACCACCCATGAAGAAGCTTTACAGGTTTTTGAAGAAATGATTGTTAATAGGCAGTTTGGGGATGCATCTGCAAGGGTAGTGATTGAACAATTTTTGGATGGCATAGAAGTAAGCGTTTTTGTGCTTACCAACACCAAGGAGTATAAAATTATCGGCCACGCTAAAGATTACAAGCGGATTGGCGTGGGCGACACCGGCCTTAACACCGGTGGCATGGGCTGTGTAAGCCCCGTGCCTTTTGCACAGGGTGCTTTTATGGAAAAAGTAGAACGCACCATTATACAACCGACCATAAACGGCCTGCTTACCGAAAACATTGTTTACAATGGCTTTGTGTTTTTCGGGTTGATAAACGTGAAGGGTGAACCGATGGTGATTGAATACAACTGCCGCATGGGCGACCCGGAAACTGAAGTAGTATTACCATTGCTGAAAAATGATATTGTTGACTTATTTTTGGCCGTGCATGAAGGCCGGCTGAATGAAACGGAGATTGAATCCGACAACCGTTCCTGCGCCACCGTGGTGGCTGTTAGCGGCGGTTACCCCGGCCATTATGAAAAAGGATATGTTATTGACGGGTTAAATAATGGATATGATACCGGCAATTCTTTTATCTTTCACGCAGGCACATCGCTTGTAAACGGGGATGTGCTTACCAACGGGGGCCGTGTCTTGGCTGTATCATCATTCGGCAATAGTATAACCGAGGCGGCAGCCAGCTCAAAAGCAGTGCTGGAGGGCATTTCGTTCAATGGCATGTACTTTAGGCACGACATTGGTTTTGAGTTTGAAACCACCACCCCGTAGAGTCCTTTGGGACGTTTATCGGGGAGCATAAAGGTCTTTGCTCACTTTCACTCCTTTAGGTAAAGGAGGTTAAATTATATAATGCTATATGCGGCGCATTTTTAACATATGCTGTTTTATTCTATTGCCTTTTTGCGTTTTTGCGCAGCAGGACCCGATTAAACTGCTCGACCGGGCCAAGGAAGAAATGAAAAGGTCTGGCATCGGCGAGCAGCCCGATTATGTTGCCGCTGGCAAATGGCTGGAAGATGTAGTAAAAGCATTGCCCAACAATGCCGAGGCTTGGTATTATTACGGGTGTGCCATTGACAGGTATAACCACAAGGATGGCGAAAGTATTGTAACAACCACTAATGAGGCGCTGACTGAAAACACGAGCCTTGCCTTTGAAAACTGCCTGCAGATTACTAATGACAAATATACCGGCGATATTCTATTGCTTGACCCACACACCAAATTACTGGCGGCCTGGGGTGCGCAGGCCCTATATTACCTGTTCCAAAATAATAAGGACTCGGCCGACTGGTGCCTGAAACAGGCTTTGGTGCGCGGTGGCATTAACCGCACCGTGGCCAACTATTTTAAGCAAGTGCTGGATGAATGCGCAAGAGGCGCATACTTGTTTACCACCGGTGATATGTATACGTACTATCTGCTGTATGTGCAGGAAATTGAACACTACCGGCAAGATGTTACCTGTGTTGACCTTAACCTGCTCGGCACCAAATGGTACCCCGTGTGGTTAAGGCAAAAAGAGATGCTGCTTTTTAGTTATAACCCCGAAGACCTTGACAACTTAAACCATGACCACTGGGATACAAAGGAAGCAGTAATACCCAATAACAACCCGTCATACCCCGATAGTGCCATTATATGGCAGTTGAAACCCACAAAAGGCGGGATGCTATTGCGCTCAGACAGGTTGTTGCTAAACCTGTTACAGCAAAATACATTTACAAAGCCGGTTTATTTTGCAGGTGATGTACCCAGCAACATGCGGCTGTTTTTGGATGATTACTTAGAGACAAAAGGGCTGACTGACCGCCTGTTGCCGTATAAAACCCTGGAAAATGAAGCTGAACTTTCCTCCCGGTTAAAAAGGCTGCCGGTGTTACCGGCCGGTGCCAGCTACCTTAACAACAAGGATAATATACAAGTGCTTAACAATTACCGGTTTGCCTATACCACAGCAGCCATCATCGCCTCCCAGGAAGGGCAAAAGGATGAGGCGCTTCAATTAATTGAAACCGCCGAAAGAAAATACCCTGAAAACCTGCTGCCTTTTTTGCCGATGCCACCAAAGAATGGTTTGAGCAGTTGAAGAAAAAAGCAACGAATGGGGATAAATTGTGATTGGAGGGGGGTATCCTCTCACCAGGATTTCAATTATTAATTGTAACGCTTTGGCCTAATGTTTAGGCCACGCAATTTCACGGTTTAACAATAGCAAACCCGGCCTTGTTTAGTGCGAATAATGCGATTCTCTAGCTCCTAATTCTCAAAGGTCTTAATTTTTATATTCGGGCCGCCGCCTTTTGAATTAGATTTATTAAGGCTGTACGTAAAACTCAACAGAAAATAACGCTGCAATACGTTGTATTTTTCATCCACAATATAACCCAGGTTGCTGCTGCGGGTAATGCCGGTGTTTTTATTCAACAGGTCGGCAACGCTCAATTTTATTTCGCCCCGCTTATTTTTCATAACCGCTTTTGCCAGGCTGGCATTCCACAAAGGTATACTGGTATTGTAACCGCCCGTTCTGCCGGTGTTGATGACGTATTTAAAATCGTTGTGCAAGCTAAAACCCCAAGGCAGGTAATTGGTGATGGTAATGCCATAATCCTGCCGGGTGTAGTTTGTGTTAAGCGCAGGCTGCAAGCTGTACTTAGCAGCATTAAATCGTATGCCCGCGCTTACATCTATATCAACCACGTCATCCTTGCTGAAGCTATAAGTGATATTGGGGCCAATGGTAGTGGTGCCGATGCCGTTACGCTGCCCGTTGATAAAGGAAATGCTTTTCCCGATATTTCCACTGGAGCCAACCTCTAATCTGGAATGCAGTTTCTTTAACGGAAATCCATACTCCAAATTGCCAAACACGTTTTGCACACCGTCTGTATTTACCGGTTTGGTTACCTGTGCACCGTACGGCGTGATGGAATCACTTTGCACAATGGCATTGGTGGTAGCGGTGTAACTAACAAATCCAAATATATTCGTCCGTTTTGCGGGGTTGGCCGCAAACATATTAATGCTTACGCTGTGGTTATAAGCGCGTTGCAAGGCAGGGTTGCCGGTGCTTACAAACAGCGGGTCGCTAAGGTCGGCAACCGGCTGTAACTGCAATACGGAAGGTTGTGTGGTATAGGCGTTGTATTCAACACGCAGGTTTTTAGTTTGGCTAAATTGGTATTGAAATACTGCATTGGGCAGCACGTCAGTAAACGCCTGCCGTATGTTATGCCCCGATGTATTATTGGTGGTGCTTAACACGGCGGCTTGTAAGGAAGCCCCGGCCGTGACACTCATTTTTTTGCGGTTACCCCGGAAGCTTATGCCGCCGCCTGAATAAGTATAATTACTGCTAAAATCATTGCTTAACAATGAGTCGTACACGTCGTGCTTGCCGGATGCAACATTATAGTTGTAAGCCTGCTTATTGCTTTGCCCCCTGTTTGTGTTGTAAAAACCGCTGAACGCCAGCAATGATCTTTTGCCCAACGGCTCGGTATAGGTAACGTTACCGCCAAAGCTTTTTGTTACCGCATCTCTGGTTGAATATTGGTTAATGTTTGAATCAAGAAAATTGCCGGTGCTGTCATAAAACCTGTTGTCTGATAGCTGCGTACCGTTCTGTGTGCTGTGGTTGTATGCTACATTAAAATCCGCAGAAACCGTCCTGCCCTTTTTCTTAAAACGCTTGCGCAGCAAAGCATCGGTGGCAAAATTAAATGCTTCTGATTGCGTGGTGTTATTACTAAAACCATCATTTAGTTTTATTTTTCCGGGTGTTACACTGGTATAATTTTCCTGCAACGTTTTATTGGAACTCTGCCATGTAAGCGATGGTGTTAATTTAAACGATAATGAACTGTCAACCTTCTGGTCAAGTATAACATTCACCCTATGTTGTACCGCGTTATTAACAGTATTGCTGCTGTCGCCCCGGTTATAATTGTTACCCGGCAGCAGGTATTGTGTGTTGGTTTGCATGTTTGTTAACAGGTGCACATCGCTCGCGGTATAGTTAGCGCTTAAATCAGTCTTGCCCTTGTTCCAAATATTATTATAATTAATGCCGCCTGCGGCTGTTGATGCAATCCCTTGTTGGTTTTGCCCCAAACCTGTTACGGGCAAGCCGTTATTGCTTCCGTTATCGCCGGTTTGTATCTGTATATTACCCCCGCCATTGCGCATACCGCGGGATATTTCGCCGGTAAAATTCAACACATCCATCAGCGAAAAGCCCTGCCGGTTAGTGTTGTTCGCCATACCTATGAAAGAGGCCTGCTCGGCGCCGCTAAACCTATTAATATTTGCCTGTGCATCGTAACGGCTATCGTTGCCCGCACCCGCTGTTATTTTTCCAAACAATGCATGGTTATGGTCTTTTTTCAGTTTTAGGTTAATTGTTTTCTCACTGTTGCCGTCGTCAACCCCCGTAAAGGCTGCCTGGTCACTTTTTTTGTCAAACACCTGTACTTTGTCAACCGCATCGGCATTCAAATTTTTAGTGGCCATTTTTACATCGCCGGTAAAAAACTCACGGCCGTTTACCAATACTCGTTTTACGGTTTGGCCGTTTACTTTTACAGTGCCATCATTGTCAATCGTTACACCGGGCATTTTTTTCAGCATATCTTCCACCACTGCGTTGGGCTGTGTTTTAAAATTTTCGGTGTTAAACTCCAGCGTGTCATTGTTTATTTCCACGGGCGGCCGTTTTGCCAATACGCGTACGCCCAGCAGGCTGGCAGTATCTGCCATATAAACATTGCCAGCATTAAAAATGGGTTCGGTAGTTGTAACAAATAGGGGCTGCCAAACGGTTAAGTGCCCTACATATGATGTGGAAATAAGGTAACTGCCTTTGTCTACATTCGTTAGCCTAAAATTACCAGTGGAATCGGCTCTTGCAAAAGTAACCAGCATGCTGTCTTTTGCCTTTACCAACGACACCGTTGCATATGCCAATCCTTTGTTTAATAGTGAGTCAACCACTTTGCCTTTTACGGTTGTTTTTTGCGCAAATAAAGAAGCACTTATGATGACAAATATTAAGAGTAGTAAAGTTTTTTGCATGGATAATTATTTGCTCCAAAAGTAGATGGCTTAGTTGCCAATAACGGTTAATGAATATGGCAGAAAGGTTAATGAAGGTTAAAGAATTTGGGGGGATGGGCCAATAACGTTTGCTGGTGGGGAGCACCTATGCCTTACGCCTTCTCAATGGTACATCCAAACCGTGAAATCATCATTAAAATAGCCTTGGTGCAGTGCTACTTTGGTGGTTAAGGTATGGCAATGCTGCATTATTGCTGCAGGCTGGTAGGTGGCAATAAGGCCGGCGCCGCCTTTAACGCTGCGCAGCAGGTTAAAACCAAACGCCACGCGGCTGGTGGCAAACAGTTTGGTGATGGCCCTAAAAATAAAGCGTGGCTTGGTGTTGCGGTAGCTAAGGCTGCCGCTGGCCAGCACATAATCCACCGCA
>Ga0364894_10314_pt3 | contig 20400 bp, 17 predicted proteins | sample ExccelJu500001D4_FD_206942 | JGI IMG/M metagenome (GOLD analysis project Ga0364894, IMG submission 206942) | Enriched cells from Trout Bog Lake Hypolimnion, Wisconsin, USA - BchlTB.July16.5000.01.D4 | ecosystem: Environmental > Aquatic > Freshwater > Lake > Hypolimnion/Profundal zone | place: USA...
GCCAGCCGACTCGTTTGCCACGGTTGCAGGTAGCATTCTTTTTTATATTCCTATCATTTTAGTAGGAATTCATATGGCAAAAATTTGTGTTATGAGCTGGTAATTTTTTGGTGAACTCATATTTCTATTATACTTTTACGCCACTAATTTGGTGGACTAATGAAAATCTTTACCTCGTTTACTATCTCCATAAACAACGCCTGTTGTCGTAAACCAGTCAACTGTTGTGCTTGCTGTTGTTAATACAACACGGCCAAACAGCAAATCCACCAACGTTTTCAATTTTGCTTTTTACCTAAAAAATTACTCAAACAAATATGCCACAGGAACTTAAATATTATGCAAACAGATTACCCGACAAAATTAGTGGGCTATCTGAGGTGGAGGCATTAAAAGTGCTTGCCGCCGAATTTCCCGGTAAGGTGGTTTTTTCGACCAGCTTTAGCTGGGAAGACCAGGCCATTGCACACATGATACTCGCCAACAATATACCCATTGAAATATTTACGCTTGACACGGGCAGGCTGTTTGACGAAACCTATTATGTGTGGAGCAGAACCAACGAAAAGTACAATACACATATAAAAGCATACTATCCTCAACACGAAGATTTGCAGGAATACATTGGAGCCAACGGCCCCAATGCATTTTACGAGTCAATACAGTTGCGCAAATCGTGCTGCTACATCCGCAAGGTTGAGCCGCTAAAGCGTGCTTTGGCCGGTAACGAATTGTGGATTACAGGCTTACGTGCCGAGCATTCCCCCGAAAGGAAAGGCCTGCCGCAAATTGAGTGGGATGAATCAAACCAGATTATCAAGTTCCACCCGGTGCTGGATTGGGATACCGATAAGCTAACGTCTTTTGTATACCAAAACCATATACCGTACAACACTTTGCACAACAAGGGTTTTGTAAGCATTGGTTGCGCACCCTGCACAAGGGCTATTAAGCCCGGTGAAGATTTCCGGGCCGGCCGTTGGTGGTGGGAAGATAAGAACAATAAGGAGTGCGGGCTGCATGTGCGTTCGTAATTGAGCTTACGGCTATTGATTAAATAAAAGAATAAGGATGTCGTTAGTGTTACCGGGTAAAGTGTTTTTTGTTGGGGCAGGGCCTGGCGATCCCGGCTTGTTAGCCGTAAAGGCCGCCAAAATATTGCAGGCGGCGGACGTGGTAATTGCTGACCGCTTAGTGGGTATGGATATTATTGCAGAATACGTAAATGCCCAAACGTTGGTTATTCCTGTTGGCAAGCAAGGTGGTTCATCCGCCTCAAAACCCCAAGAGGAAATAAATGCCATCATTGTTAAAATGGCCAAACGGCATGCCAAGGTAGTGCGTTTAAAGGGGGGCGATATTACTATATTCTCCAATATTTTGGATGAACTGGAAGCGCTTGTTTCTGCTAATATCCCCTACGAGCTTGTACCGGGCATTACCGCAGTGTCGGGTGCCGCAGCCTATGCAGGCATTCCTCTAACCGCCAGAAATCATTCAACAGGGGTGCGCATATTAACCTATTACCAAACGGCAGCCATCAGCAATGAGGCCTGGCAGGAACTGGCAAGGTTTGTGGATACCCTGGTATTTTATATGTCGGGCAACGCGTTGCCCAACATCGTGTCAAAATTGTTGCAGGCAGGTGCCGAGCCAACGATGCCTTTTGCAGTGGTGGAGCAGGCCACCACCCCGCACCAGCATGTACACATGTTTACACTGGAAGAGTTTATCCTGCGGCAGCGTGATGCGGAATTTACCAGCCCGTCACTGGTTATTATGGGCAGGGTGGCCGGGTTATACCCACAGTTTGCCTGGCTGCCAAACAGTGCAGACCGCAGTGCCTATTTTACACCGCTGCAAGGCCAAGGCCAGTTTTTAGCGGCGAAATAAGGTTTAAGGCATCAGGCGTTTAGGCCGTTGTTGGGTGTTTGCACCGACAACGACCACACGAGATATGCAACGCCAATGAGATAAACTTTGTTGGTGAAAACACCAACAAAGGCAGTGTAAACGTGTAGATATTTGATGCAATTACTAAAAGCTTAACAAAATAACTTAATACAGGATGTTAGGGGAACTGAAATTAAAAACACTTAGGGACTTATTAAAAGATGCCACTCGGGATGAGCTGGTTTGGATGAATGGCTTTATAACGGCCTTTATGGAGGTGGGCGGCAGTGCTGTAACTGCACCATCCGCCAATGGCAAAGGTGTGACCGCGTCAGCTTTGGCAGGGTGTACCATTGTGTACGGCACGGAATCGGGCAATTCCAAAAAAGTGGCGGTTGATTTCAGCAACAGGCTTAAAAAACAGGGGCTGCAGTCCAAGATAAAAAGCCTTGACCAATACAAGCTTACCGACCTTGCAAAGGAGACTTGTTTGTTGGTGGTGATAAGCACGCAGGGCGACGGCGAGCCGCCTTCCGCCGCTAAAAAATTCTATGATTACCTAATGCAGAATGAACCTGCATTAGGCCACCTTAAATATGGTGTGTTGGCATTGGGTGATACTTCATACCCGTTATTTTGCCAGGCAGGCGAGGATGTTGACATCCGCCTGAATAAACTTGGCGCGCAACGCCTGATTGGGTTAAAAAAATGTGACACTGATTTTGAGGACGATGCCCATTTATGGATAGATGAGTTGATTCTTTCGGCAACTTCGGCCGGCGGCGAGCCTGCTGCTGCGGAGGTAACCAAAACCAGCCCCGCCAAAACGGGCAAAAGAACCTATAATGGCGTTGTTACCACCAGCATAAACCTTAACGACCGTGGCTCGGCCAAGGAAACATACCATATTGAAATTTCGTCTGACGAAGACGTGGTGTATGAACCGGGCGATGCCATTGGCATTATCGCGGAGAACCATGCCGCATCCGTAGACAAGATACTGGAGTTGCTGGATACTGACATTGACAAGCTGCTAAGCTATAAAGACCAACCATACAGGGCGGTAGACCTTTTTGCAAAAAAGGTAAACATCCAATACATGCCGGAGCGCGTTATACAGCAGTATGCCAAGTTGGTGGCTAAGGAAATACCTTCCATCAGGATGGACTTGGTTGACCTATTGCGTATTTACCCCGCCGACAAAGGGGTTGACGTTCAGCAACTTGTTGGAATATTGGAGCCTGTAGCCCCAAGGTTGTATTCCGTTTCATCCTCTCCGGCGGCACATGGCAGCAACGAAGTGCATGTAACCGTTTGCCGAAGCAAGTTTAATGTGGACGGCCATACCCGTTACGGCTTATGCTCTGATTATTTGTCGTTGTTGGAAGAAGGACAGAAAGTACAATTTTATGTGCAAAAAAATAGCAGTTTTAAATTACCTGCACCCGCAACAGATACTATTATGATAGGGCCCGGCACAGGTATTGCGCCGTTCCGCTCATTCCTGTTTGAGCGTGAAGCGCAAAGTGCCACCGGCCGCAACTGGCTGTTTTTTGGCGACCAGCATTTCGTGACCGATTTTCTATACCAAACGGAGTTGCAGAGCTTTATGGAAACGGGCGTGCTTACCAAGTTAAACACCGCTTTCAGCCGCGACCAGCAACAGAAGGTATATGTTCAGCACCGAATGCTGCAACAAAGTGTGGAGCTTTTCCAGTGGTTGGAGCAGGGTGCGAATGTATATATCTGCGGCGCAAAAGACCCGATGAGTGCCGATGTGGAAGATGCCCTCATCAACATCATCGCCACGGAAAAAGACATCAATAAAACAGAGGCCAAGAGCTATTTGCAGAATTTGAAGGAAGCGGGCAGGTACCATAAGGATGTGTATTAGATACCCCCGCCCCTAAAGGGGAGATGGAGGATGATAATGTACGAGAACACGAAAAAGATTGGCACGACGTACCTATATGTCGTTGAGACATGTAATAAATAAAGCCCTGAAAGGGCGGCATCCGTCAGCGATGGATGAAGCCCATCGAAAACAGTGTAAAATGTTCCGAAAAAGCCCTGTAAGGGCAGCATAAAATAGCGGTGGGTAAAGCTCATTGGAGTAATGGACGGTGAAGGGAGTGACACAAGAAAGATGCCCAATGTTATTCAGGTCGTCCCCGAAAACCAAGCATCGCAATCAGGTTAATCAGAAAAATCAGGATAAAATCCTGGTCAAGAAATAAGGATAAATCATAGTTAATAAATCAGGTCAAAATCGTGGCAAACAATCAGGAGAGTAGTAAAAACCAAGCCAAGCCTGCAGCAGAATCACCGGTGGAAAGAATAAAAAAAGCCAGCAAGGGCCTGCGCGGAACGCTAAAAGAAAGTCTGGGTGACGAGCATACGGGCGCGATACGGGAGGATGACCAGTCGCTGGTAAAATTCCATGGCATGTACATGCAGGATGATCGCGACAGGAGGGAGGAGCGCGCCACGAAAAAGCTGGAAAGGCTATATAGCTTTATGATACGGCTGCGGCTGCCCGGCGGGTATTTAACGCCCGAGCAATGGGAAGCGCTGCATGAAATAACCGAAGAACATAGCACGGGGGTAATAAAAATAACCACGCGGCAAACGGTGCAGCTACACGGCATATTAAAGGGGCATATAAAGCCCACCATCAGCGCGTTTAATATGATGAAGTTGGATTCTATTGCAGCCTGCGGTGATGTAAACAGGAATGTACTGGCAACAGCACACCCCAAAACATCGCCGATACACGAGGAAGTGTATGGCTATGCTGATAAAATAAGCACTCTGCTGCTACCCAAAACAAGGGCCTACTACGAGGTATGGCTGGATGAGGAAAAACTGGCTGAGGTGAACGAGGAAGACCCGATGTACGAAAACCGCTACCTGCCCAGAAAGTTTAAAGTGGCCATAGCCATACCGCCATACAACGATGTGGATGTTTTTACCAACGATGTGGGACTGATTGCCATTATTGAAAACAACGTGCTCACCGGTTTTAATATATCCGCCGGCGGCGGCCTCGGTGCTACCCACGGCAACGCGGAAACCTACCCAAAGCTGGGTATTGTGCTGGGTTATGTGGCCAAAGAAGATGCGCTTAAAGTGGTGTATGAAATAGCCACCGTGCAGCGCGACTATGGCAACCGCAGTGACAGGAAGCTTTCCCGCCTGAAATACACCATAGAGCGCATGGGTGTAGATACCTTTAAAGCGGAAGTGGAGAAAAGGAGCGGGGTGGTGTTTACCAAGGCAAAGCCTGCCGTGTTAACCCAGCGAAGCGACGATTACGGCTGGCTTAAAAACCACGAAGGCAAATGGTATTACACGGCTTTTGTAGAAAACGGCCGTGTGCTGGATAATGAAACGGTGCAGTTTAAAACAGCTTTTTTGGAGATTGCCAAAACAAAAAAGGCCGATTTTATTTTCACGGCCAACCAAAACATTATTATCGCCAACATAGCCAATAAAGATAAAAAGGCTATTGATGAAATTTTAAGCCGCTGCGGGATAATACAAAACACGGAGAAGGCAAGCAATGTTCGCAAGCAGTCGATGGCATGTGTGGCATTCAATACCTGTCCACTGGCGTTGGCCGAGGGGCAGCGTTACCTGCCAACCTTGATTACGAAGATTGAAGACCTGATGGCCAAACACGGCATTAGCGATGAAAGCATCATTATACGCATGACGGGCTGCCCCAACGGCTGCGCCAGGCCTTACATAGCCGAGATTGGCTTTGTCGGCACCGCATACGGCCGGTACAACATGCACCTGGGTGCAAATGTGGCAGGCACAAGGCTGAACAAGCTGTACCGGGAAAATTTGAATGAAGCAGAAATATTGAACGAAATGGACGGCCTGCTGGCACTGTTTGTGCAAAAACGGAAAAAGAAAGAGGCATTTGGTGATTTTGTGCTGCGCGAAGCGATGTTTAGTGATAGTGGAGTGGCTATATAAGAAAGTCAGGAAGTCAGTGAGTCGGGAAGTCAGTAAGTAATTAGAATCTCCCGGGAAATTGGCCACAGCAGGGTGAAATACGGCTGCGAAATGATATTTTTTTGTATGTACGACTAATTCTAAAAGACATGGTTGATTCAAATCATAACTCCGATAAAAAATACACACCATTTGTGGTTGGTGTTTCTTCCCCCCCTTTAGGGGATGGGGGCGGAACGGAGGTTAACCACCTCTTCCCGGTGTTTTTAAAGCTGGAGGAGATGAGCGTGCTGCTGGTGGGCGGCGGGCTTGTGGCATTGGAGAAGCTTACGGCCATAGTAAACAATTCCCCCGGGGCCAAGGTGTTGGCGGTGGCCAGGGAGGTACATCCTGATTTTGCCTATACCGCATCTTTTTACAGCAATGTTCAACTGGTGATGGGTGAATACAAACCCGAATATATTGACGATGTAGATATTGTGGTATGCGCCGTAAACGACATACCGATGAGCGAAATAATTCGCAATGATGTAAAACAACGCGGCAAACTGATAAATGTGGCAGATAAACCCGCGTTGTGCGATTTTTACTTGGGCAGCATTGTAACCAAGGGCAATTTGAAGCTGGCCATATCAACCAACGGAAAATCACCCACATTAGCCAAACGGTTAAGGGAAGTGTTTAGCGAGTTGTTGCCCGACGAGATGGACGAGGTGATGCACAACCTGCAACAGATTCGCGACCAGTTGCAAGGCGATTTTAAACACAAGGTTGCCGAATTGAACAAGATTACAAAAGTGTTGGTTGAAAAACCAGCCCCCAAGGATGCCGAAGATTATTGGTTTTTATAACTTTTTCTCATGTGTTCTTTCAGTTGTGGCCCCGCCTTTTTGGCGGGGCATTTTATTGTCCGTGCCTATCATAGTGCTATAGCAATTGCAAAATGTTGCTTCTGCAATCGGTGATTTTTTGAATTTGTTATTTTGCGGTGCTATTGCCACCTTAGAACAATTTGTAAACCTTGCGGTTGTATCTTTTTCTTTTTTGGCTTGACCCAAAAAAGAACCAAAAAAAGTCAAGGCAAAACCCGATCGCTCCGCGCGTTTTTGCCTTGCCAACGCCTCCCCATGTGCAACAGCGTACTTTTTACCTCTTGGCTTGTTGCTTGATACGTTGGTTTCAGTTATGTTTCGTTTTCTGGCAGGTGTTCTTGCTCAGTTTATTCGGGCTTACCGCTGTGAGGTTTGAAGTTCAAAAAACCTTTGGAGGGTACCTATTATTTGCGCTCTCATTTGACAGAAGCACCGCCTAATAAGAATTTTCCAATAAATCCCAATATCCCTAAATCCCAAAATCGTCAATTGATGCCTGATATAATCCTATGGGTTTTGGTTAAACAGGGCCAGTTTGGAGAAAAAATCCTCGAACAACAAACGCACATCCAGGTAATTATACACCCTGATATTGCGGCCTTTGGTATTTACCTCGTACAAACCCTGGCTATTGATTAACGGGGCAGGCCGCAGCGCATACGTGCTGGAAGACGGGTCTGCCTCAAACGAGGATTGCAGCGCGGTTAAGAGCACCAAGGGGCTGTCGCCTATTACGTAGGTTTCACCAATGTTGAAATTATACTTGGCTATTCTTGCCATAACCGTATCAAGGACATTGGCTAAATAGGCCCCGATTTTACCCTGTGTTTTTACTTTTAACAGTAAGGATGAATAAGGCAGCAACACCTGCCTGTACGCGCTGCGGGGTACCTGCCAAATGGGTATTTCGGAGGTGTTAAATATCACTTGGCCGGCTTTAATATCAATGCCCAGGTTGTATTCAAGGCTGGTATAACCCGGCGGGGGTGGCGCCATGTCGGTATATTCGGGGCCGCCAATCCAAATAAGGGTTAATCGGCTGGCTATTTTGGGTTCCAATAAATAGGCACTGGCAAGGTCAGTGAGTCCTGCGCCGCATACCACATACAAAGGTAGCTTTGTATCATCCCGCATGGCCTCCTTAACAATCGCATCCGCCGCCTCGGATTTTTGCGGGGTGGTAATATTTTCCAAACCTCTGTTGGAGCCTTGGAAAACAGGGTAAGGCCTGCCCAAATGCATGATGTTTAATACCTCCTCAATTTTTTGCTTGGCGTGGAAGGCTGTTTGGTCGGAGTGGTCGAAGCCGTCACCTGGTTTTAGGTGCGAACCTATAATGGCACGGATTTCCACCGAGGGAGACAGCAGGTGGTGCACTAATTCAAACAATCCGTCGGGGTCTCCGCCAAAATCATTGTCTATAATCACCCGCATGCGTGGTTTAATTATTTCGCCCCCAAACAGGGGGCTTGCAATATTGCCCACAGCAGTTTGGCCGAACAGGCTGGTACTTAATAAACACAAGGCTAATGCAAATGGGTAAAATATATGCTTCATGGTACAATCGTTAAGATATAATACAAATACTGAAGGTATGGCTTGCAAGATAAAGCTAACAAAGGGGGGATACAGTTACACACAACATTTTTTTTTAAGCACATTCCCAAACAAATACCAATATTAGTCCACTGGTAATTGCGGCTTCAACTAATTATGTAAAAGATAATTTATTCAATTTCCATTGAGGGTAGGCGGTTTTTTTTTGCTAACTTGCTTAAAACATTCAATCTCAATGTTGTTTCTTAATAAAATATTGGCCCTTTTTATTACCCTGTCAGCATTTTCTACTTATTCATCCGCCCAGTCTCCGGTTGCCTTTAAACGTTTTATTGAGCGGCGTTTAAATGGCTGGGAACATTCTTTTAACCAGTTTAACGTTGCCGATTTTCACAAGTCCGAAATTCGTTCATTCGACAAAAGGCAGACATGGAGTGCAGGAGAACTTACTGATTTTTATCTTATATATAAACCGCTACTCGCTTTTTGTAAAGACAGCAGCCGCTTTATTGATATTTACAGCGCGCAGATTAACCTAGAAAAGGATAAAAACGGTTATACAGCTAACCCCGATGTAGATGGTGCCGTATTTTTGGTTGATTCAAAGGCGAATGACAGGAGCAGGATATTTTTTAATGCACCCAGCCGTTGGATTGATGATGCAGACTGGCTTACTGACACAACTTTTTTATTGGTTGGAATTACAAAATATAACAGTAACCAAAAACACCCTTTGATTGTTTTTGGCAATACAAAAAGGCGTTCCTTGATATTTTATGAGAGTAAAAATACAGCCTGTTTTCAAAAAAAATCTGGGTATCAATCTGCTAAGCTAAGCGCTATGCACATAAAAGGCCTGTGACCCAACTTAAACGTTCTCTATCATTTTCAAATTTTCTCCAAAGGAGCATTTTGGGCAAATTTCCCAAATTTTCAAATTGCCTCATTTCGCCAAGCTATGCAACACATCATACTTCGTTACAATTTGGTAATCGCCTTTTTCGTCTTTAGCTAAAACTGCCCCGTTTTCTTTGTTTATCAGGCTGCTTAGGCGCTCCACCGGGGTGTCGAATGCCACGATGGGGTAGGGGTGTTCCATTACGGTTTCTATAGTGGCGGTTTTTATGGCCGGGTCGTTAAACACTTTCTGGAAAAGGCCTCCCTCGCTTACCGAGCCTGTGGGGCCGTTGCCGTTTACCACGGGTATGTGTTCAATATCGTACTTGCGCATCATGTCAACAGCCTCGGCAACGGTTTGGGTGGGCGCTATGGTAACCAGGCGTTTGGCTGCCCTGCCGCTAACGATATCTTTAAATGTTTTTACTTCCAAAAAGCCGCGTTCCATCATCCATTGGTCGTTGTAAATTTTGGCCACATAACGGCTGCCATGGTCGTGAAAAATGCACACCACCACATCATCTTTCTTCAATTTGCTTTTTAGCTGCAATAACCCTTGTAGGCAACTGCCCGCGCTGTAACCGCAAAAAAGGCCTTCCTCTTTGGCAAGCTTGCGCGCCATAACGGCGCCATCCTTATCGGTAACCTGTTCAAAATGGTCAATCACGCTCATGTCGTAATTTTTTGGCACAAAATCTTCCCCAAACCCTTCGCTTATGTAGGGATGCACTTCATGCATGTCTACCTCACCAGTGTTGAAATATTTGGTCAGCAACGAGCCGAACACGTCAATAGCCCATACCTGGATATTAGGGTTCTGTTCCTTTAAATACATGGCAGTGCCGGTTACTGTGCCGCCGGTGCCAGCGGTGCAAACCAAGTGTGTTATTTTGCCCTCTGTTTGCTTCCATATTTCCGGGCCCGTGGTTTCGTAATGCGCCTGGCGATTGGCCAGGTTATCATACTGGTTGCATAAAAAACTGTTGGGTATTTCCTTTTCCAGCCGCTTGGCAACGGAGTAGTAGCTCCGCGGATCATCCGGCTCAACATTGGTGGGGCAAACAATCACTTCTGCGCCCACCGCTTTCAGTATGTCGCTTTTTTCCTTGCTCTGTTTGTCGGTGGTGGCAAATATGCATTTGTATCCTTTTACTATGGCGGCCAGGGCAAGGCCCATGCCCGTGTTGCCGCTGGTGCATTCAATGATGGTGCCTCCGGGTTTTAGCTTGCCTTCGCGCTCGGCCACTTCCACCATTTTAAGCGCCATACGGTCCTTGATGGAGTTGCCAGGGTTAAAATAGTCCACTTTGGCCAGGATGGTGGCGGGTATATCTTTGGTAATTTTATTAAGCTTTATCAGCGGCGTGTTGCCGATGGTTTCCAGGATGTTATTGAGCCACATAGTATCAGCGTTTGCGCGAAGATAAAGAGATTGAACGCAGGTGGAATGGATTTTCAAGATGGACGCAGATTGGCTTCAATATATTGAACGCCCGCTCGGCTGATTCGTTCGGACGGGCAGATGGAGTGGATTTTAAGAATTGACACATGTATGTATCATGAGAGTTGAAAAATCCCCTCAATCTTGATAATCCTAAAAATCCTCGTTCCGTTTTGCTCCCCTTTAGGGGCGGGGGTATGGATACCTTAACTCGCAGTCTGTTTCCGCATAGCCTGTACAAGTAAGCACAAGGCCTTTGGCCATGTCTTTTTCAGTAAGCACATCGTTGGTGCCCATCAATATTTTTCCGCTGGTGCAGGTGGCGGTGCATGTGCTGCAAATACCTGCCTTGCAACTGTAGGGGAGGGGTATGCCTTGTTTTAAAGCGGCGTCCAATATAGTGGTTGGGTAAGCCACCTCAACATGGTATGTTTGATGTTTGTATTGTATGGTAACTTGCTTGGGCGTTGTATCCTGTAAAAGGGGAGGGGCAGCGGGTTTGGGTATTACAAACTGTTCCTTGTATATCTGCCCGTTCGTACAGTGCAACAGCTTTAGGGTAAACTGCGCCACCAGCATAAAAACCTCGGGGCCGCAAAGGTAAAATTGCATATCCTGCATGTGGTGGGTAACCAGTTGCTTTTTTACAATGGTTTCAAACAGGGTATTGTTAAGCCGTTGGGGGAAATATTTATGCGATAAAGGCTGGCTGTACAATTGTATAATATTGAAACGTGTTGCAAACATTAGCTGTAATTGTTGAAGTTGGGCGGTATAGATAATGTTGTTTTCATCCCGGCTTTGGTTAACCAGCAAAACGGTGGTTTGCGGATGGAAAAACAGCAATTGTTTTACAATGGCAAATACGGGCGTTATGCCGCTGCCTGCCGCTACAAAAACATACTTGGCTGCATAAGGTTGGCGCAACACAAACCGCCCTGCGGGTTCAATGGCGGTTAATGTGTCGCCGGTTTGGTAATGGTCAAGCAGCATACGGCTGATGCTGCCGTTGGGCTTTCGTTTTACGGTGACGAACAAAGTGTCGTCAATACCCGGCGTGGAACCCAGAGAATAGGAACGCCTCACCTCATGCACGCCTTCACTGAAAATAAAGGTAATAAACTGGCCTGCTTGGTAGATAATAGCGGCACCCTGTATCTGTTCAAGAAAAAATGTTTTTGTGTCGGCGGTTTCTTGCAGTATGGATGTGATGCGGAATAACAGGTTCATGCGGAAAAAAGCTTTTAGTTGTTAGCTATTAGCGTTGAGCAAATAAAGGTTTATTGGGTAAATTAGTTCAGCGTATTGGCGCCCAAAGCTTTTTGCTAACAGCTTGCCGCCTTTAAAAAAGCGTTTGTACCCCGTGCGCAATCCTAAATTCGTGCTGTAATAGCCATTTTTTCCTCGGCAGGCCGCCTGCATAACCGGTTAGCGACCTGTCGCTGCCTATAACCCTGTGGCAGGGTACTATTATGGCTATGTTGTTTTTACCGTTGGTGCTGGCGGCTGCGCGTATGGCCTTAACATCCCCCAGCTTTTTGGCAAGGTCCATATAACTGATGGTTTTGCCGAACGGTATGTTAAGCAGTTCTGCCCAAACCCTCTGCTGAAATGGTGTGCCGTCTTGGTAAACGGGAATGGTAAAAGCCCGTCGCTTGCCGTTAAAAAATTCAATCAGCTCCTCGGTGCATTGGCGCATCACGTCGCTCAGGCCCGGCGTAGCCGGCGTTATTTGCTCCTGCTTGTCCACAAAGGTAAGCTGGCAAATATAGGTATCCGTGCCGCCCATTTTCAGCATCCCCACGGGGCTTTGGTAATATGTGTAGTAAGTATCGGCCATAAACTGAAACGTGAATCGTGAAACGTCAAAAAAAGTCCATGGTCCATGGTTAATAGTCCATAGTCAGAATCGGCGAAATGTTAATACTCAATATTTAGTTGAATTTGCTTTTTTAACTTGAGCATTGAATATTGGTTATTGCATATTGAGCATTTTATTTGTCGTAAATTGCCAATCACAGCCCCCCAATGACCTATTGACAAAATGATTTATTGACCAATATCGCTATCCAATTTTCTGCCCATTGCCCACTGCCTTGTCGGGCTGTAGCAACACCACTTGGTTGTTTTCGTCATAAACACCTAAAATAAGACATTCGCTGAAGAAATTGGCAATTTGTTTTACCGGAAAGTTTACCACAGCCACTACCTGCCTGCCAACCAGGGCATCCTTATCGTAATGGTGGGTAATTTGGGCAGAAGAGCGCTTTATACCCAGGGTGCCAAAATCAACCGTCAGCTGGTAGGCCGGCTTGCGGGCGTTGGGAAAATCTTTTGCTTCTATAATGGTGCCGCAACGGATGTCAATCTTTTCAAAATCTTGCCAGGTTATCATGCGTATAATTTTTTAACTATAGAGCCTGCCTGACGGTAGGCAGGTTACAGGAGTTTTTTCACAGAGTTACACGGAGTTGGTACCCATTACTTGGCAGGCCGTTAACCTGTGAAAGTAGGAATAACTTCAGCATGAAATTATGAAATAGTGTAATGCAAACGGTCTTCATTCTTTCAACCGCTTGCAAGTAAAGTCCTTAACCACAGGATGTGGGTACCCGGATGCTATGCCCATTATCATAAATTTCTTTATAATTTGCCCTATATTTTTGCGTATGAAAATTTTTGACGCGATTGTTGTGGGCAAGGGGCTTATCGGCTCGGCGGCAGCCAAATACCTTGCCGAAGCAGGGCTTGATATTGCCGTTATCGGCGCGGACGAACCCGCCGATGCAAACACTGCCACCGTGTTTGCCAGCCATTACGACCAGGGCCGTGTGCAGCGCATTGTGGGCAGGGATGAGGTTTGGACGAGGCTTAACATCGAATCAACAAACGCTTACGCAAACCTGCAAAGCCAAACAGGCATTACTTTTCACTATCCTGTGGGCTGCCTGTACGTTACCCTGTATGAAGATGACAGCTACCTGCAAAATCTCTCTAAACAGGCGCGGCAGTTTGGCTTCCCATACCAATTATATAACAGCGGGGAGGAAATTTGTAAGGCATACCCCAATTTTGTTTTTCCGGCTGGCGCGAGGGCTAATTTTGAGTCTGCACCTTCCGGCCACATTAATCCCCGAAAACTGATTGAAGCACAGTTAACTGTTTGTAAACAGCATGGTGCAACTATAATTAGTTATACAGTTGTGCAAGTACACCAAACAAACGGGCTGGTACAAGTGGTTACCCAAGGTGGCGAGACTTTTAATGCCCACAAAGTTTTGTTGGCGCCGGGTGCCTTTGCCAATTTTATGCAATTGATAAACCGCAAACTGGCATTACAGCTAAAAAGCGAAACCGTGCTGCTTGCAAAGGTTGCTGAAGCTGAGGCAGAAAGGCTTGCACAATTGCCGTCGTTATTGTATGAAATGGAGACACCCGACCTGGAGGAGATTTATTTGGTTAGGCCCATACAATACCCCGATGGTAACTGGTACCTTAAAATGGGCAGCAACCTTACGGCCGACCAACGTTATACAACCCTTGCCCAAGTGCAGGATTGGTTTAGGCATGGCGACAGCAACAGTAACCTCGCCGTGCAAAAAGCCGCGCTTGATATTTTAATGCCGGGTTTGCAAGTGGAGGAATATTTTACCAAACGGTGCATTATTACTTACACGCAGCATAAAAAACAATATATAGGGCAGGTGGAAAATGGGGTTTACATGGCCACTGGCGGTAACGGCTATTCAGCCATGTGTTCCGACGCGGTGGGCAGGATGGCGGCGCATACAGTTATGCATGGTGCTTTTCCCGAGCCGTATAATGCCGAAGATTTCAGGCTTGTTTGGGAGGAATAGAATAATTGTTATACAGATGAAGCAGCAGTTTAGAACCCAAATTTGCTAGTTAGGCAGCCAAGCCCCATAAAAAGTATTGGGCTAGGTGACGGACGTTATCTTGCCCGCAACGGCCGTCAATTTTAAGCGGGTCATCAACCATAGGCGTACAGCAGCTAGGTTATGTTGGCAACTAATATACATTGCCGCAATATCTGTTTTTGGCATTCCTGCCCAAAAAACTAAAACCGGCTTTTGAGGGGCGGATAGGCAGCTGGCAGGCGGTTTTATTAGTGTTGGCCGCCAGCAATTGGCCACACAGCAATAGGTTATGTAGGCAGCGTTGCTGATTGATGAACCTTTTGCGGCAATGGCTTTTTCTTTTGTAACAGCAAGGCCACGGCTATAAAAGCAATAGTTCCGAATATATTCATCAATAGGTCTTTCTTGGAGTCCGGGATAAAAGTAAACAATGGCCGGCCTGCCAATAGGTTTTGAAAAACTTCATTCGCCACCCCCACGGCGTTAAATATAACAACCGTTATTGCTATGGTTTTGATATTGAACGCCATGTTGGTTGTTGTAACCAGCATCATTACAATCAACATCGAAATAACCAGTGCAAAAAACAGGTGTTCCGCATCGTTTATCAACAATTCGGACAGCTCGGCAAATTTGTAATGCCGGGTGCGCTCCCAAACAATCAACAGCATATACACGAAGAAAACCAAGTTGACCCATTTGTAGGGTTGCTGCTTATATTTTGGGCGGCTGTTTAAAAATGAGACAAGGGCAAGTAATGCGCCCCAATAATAGAGCAACATATAAATTTTAGACGCGATAATCCACACTAATATGGCTGCTGAAAAAAGTAAGAATGCTTTGAGATTCATGGGTTTTTGGGGTTTATTTGTTGATTTTTCTTAAAATAAGCGATAAAAAACTGTTAGCAAATTATTGTACATAATATTTGGGGCGAACAAGCTAATATGTTTTTACGGCAGTGGTATTGCTTTGCTCAATTCTTGCACTTGCTCTGTCGTTAATGTTGTATGTTTTACAACCTCCTCAACAGAAAATCCCGATTTCAACAGGCTTATGGCAAACGTTTCTTTCTCTTTTTGTAACGCTCGCTTTACCGCTAAAGTCACCCGTCCCCTGTCGTCTTGCTCACGCATCAAAACGTAATCATAGGCGTCCAATTCTTCTTTTGTCCAATTGTGTTTGTCTGCGTCATGGTAGGCAAACCTCAAACCTTCGTCTTTTATATTTTCTGGAATTACCTCTAAATTTTCTGCATTTTTAATAAAGTAAACCCATTGGTCAATTATAGTGGTAAGTTCATTTGCCTGCTTATTAAATTTCGGCAGTTCTATAAAATTAAATTCAATGTCTTTAATGAAACTGTTACCTGTTTCAACATCTGTAATTTTATGCCTGCTAATGCAGCTCGGGTTCTTTGTCACCTCAAAGTCTAAAATACCAATAAAAAAAGTAGGCTTTAATTGCTCATATTGGTCGCCGCGTTCTATTTGCGCGGAATAACTTTTTGAGGCATAATACAACACTCTTTTATCAAAACCATCCACTTCTGCCACTTGCATCTCTACAATGTAGGTTTTGTGGTTTTGATCTTTGGCTTTTACATCAACTATGGTAACTTTTCCACCTTTTATATCGGGCAGTTGGTAGGGTGTTAAAATGTCAACAGTTACAATTTTATGGTTATTGTCTAACAATAAAACGGCGTTCAAAAAAGAAATTAAAACTTCCTTTCTGTTTTCGTTTCCAAATATTTTCCGAAACGCAATGTCGTTTTTTATGTCAACAAATCGCATGCTTAGACTTTTCGATGATAAAAAGTTGCCTTAAAAGTAACCGTGCAAATTTACCGATAAATTTTAGCCAAGCGGTCTAATTTCTCTCATCACCCCGTCCCAAAATTTGTATTCTTCCGTTAAATCCAGCCATTTGCCTGCTGCAATAAAGTTTGATACTGTGGCAATAAAGTGTTCCTTTTCCTTCCAGTTTGCGATGTTGTTTTTATCAAGAGTTAGAAAATTATATTTGAATAAGGGTTCTAATCTGTCGGATGTAAGCAGGGGTAGACCAAAGAAATCCTCCATTTTTGTGATAAAATTACCTGTTCCCCGGCATTTTTTTAAAATTCAAATGAAACTCATTTGAAAAATCAATTACTTCTTTTCCATACGGATGGTTATCAATAAAACTCTTGTGGCAGCCTGCGTCGTTAAACAAATGCAGCTTGTCTTTTACGTTCGGTATAAAAGGCTGAAAACCGTAAATATCTTCTAAGTCGTACAAAACCTTATTGCAAATAGCACAAGTAGTCAAGCCGCCAAATATAATTGCCATATCATCTTTTTACTTGCCAAAAACTCCCCCTGTAACGGCAGACAACTAAACCGCAAATTGCCTAACAAACTGACTTAATGACTTTTTGACTCAATGACATGGCTTCCCCTCTACTCCTCCATCATCTCCCTTACTGTCTCTGCAACATCTTCCGCATTGGGCTTGCTAAAATAGTCACCGTCACTGCCGTAGGCCGGCCTGTGGGCTTTGGCGGTTATGGTGCGCGGGGCAACATCTAACCAACGGTAGCCTGCCTGCTCTTCCATCACTTTGTTGTACATAAAGGCCGCGCCGCCGCCGGGTACGTCTTCATCCACAAAAACGATGCGGTTGGTTTTTTTGAGTGACTGGCCGATGATATGGTGTATGTCAAACGGCAGTAATGTTTGCACGTCAATAATTTCGCAACTAATGCCTTCTTCTTCCAGTCGGGTAACGGCGTCCTGCACTATCCGCAACGTTGAACCGTAAGATACAATGGTTATGTCGTCGCCCTCTTTCAAAATTTCAGGCACGCCAAGGGGTACCGTAAACTCCAGCAAATTGGCAGGCAGTTTTTCTTTTAGCCGGTAACCGTTCAGGCATTCAATCATCAGGCCGGGGTCGTTGCCTTGCAGCAGCGTGTTGTACATGCCAGCGGCTTGCACCATGTTGCGTGGCACGCACACATAAAATCCTCGCAGGCTGCCAAGTATCAACGCCATGGGCGACCCGCTGTGAAAAATACCCTCCAGCCGGTGGCCGCGGCTGCGCACAATTATCGGGCAGCTTTGTAACCCGTTGGTTCGGTAATGCAGGCTTGCGGCATCATCTGTCAATGGTTGCAGGCCATATACCAGGTAGTCTAAATATTGTATCTCTGCAATGGGTCTTAAGCCGCGCAGTGCCAGGCCGATACCCTGCCCCATAATGGTAAGTTCGCGTATGCCTGTGTCAAAAATCCTGTTTTCGCTATACTTTTCCTGCAAACCGGCAAAGCCCTGGTTTACATCGCCAATATGCCCCAGGTCTTCGCCAAATGCAACTACTTTGGGGTTGCTGGCAAAAAGTTTGTCGAAATACCGGTTCAATATTTCATAACCGTTTATGTAGGGCGAACTGGCGGTTATCACTGGTTTAACCTCCGCAACTTTCAGTGCGCTTTTCACCCCTTCGTTGTATAAGTTGGAGTTATATTGCGACTTGGCAAGGTCCTTAAGCCCCTTGTAATACTCCTTTAGTTGTTGCGAAAAAGGGGATTGCCTGCTTGCATCAACGGCCAACGAGAGCGTGCGCATTATATCCCGGCGCAAAGGCTCGCGGTTGTTATCCAGGTCTTTTGCAAGTTTTTGCAGTTTGTTATATGCCTCAATATCATTTACAACCGTTGCCCTTATTGCCTCGGCGGCTTCGTGTGCCTGTTTTTTAATGGGGGTAATATAATCCTGCCAGGCAAGGTCTCGGCTGCGTTTAACCGCGTCTTTCACGCTTTCCTCAATTTCAATTAGTTCATCATCGCTGGCAATCTGGTTCTCCAGTACCCACTCCCGCATCTTTTTTATACAATCCCATTCCCGTTCCCATTCCAGCCTTTCTGCCCCTTTATAACGTTCGTGGCTGCCGGAGGTTGAATGACCCTGGGGTTGGGTTAGGTCCTGTACATGAAAAATGGCAGGTACATGGGTGCTCCTTACTTTTTGCAAGCCGGCCTCAAAAACTTCGCACATGCCGGCATAATCCCAGCCTTTAACCGTGTATATATCAACCCCATTGGTATCAGGTTTTTTCTGGAAACCACGAAGCGCCGCCGACACTGAGCCTTTGGTGGTTTGCAGTTTGCTGGGCACCGAAATGCCATACCCGTCGTCCCATATAAAAATGGCCAAAGGTACCTGCATTACGCCCACGGCATTAACCGCCTCCCAAAAATGCCCTTCGGAAGTAGATGCATCACCTATGGTGCAAAAGCACACTTCATCGCCGTTGTGCGAAAGCCCTTTAAAATCTTTTAATATGGCGGACTGCCTGAATAACTTGGAAGCGAGTGCCAGCCCCACGCTGCGGGGCATTTGGGATGCCGTGGGCGCCATGTCGGAGGCCGTGTTTTTTTGGTTCGCGAGGTCAAGCCATTCACCGTTTTCTGTTGTATTGGGTGTGGCATAATGGCTTACCATGTTCCTGCCCGAACTAAACGGGTCGTGGGCACTGTTTGGGTCGGCATACATCTGCGCAAAAAACTGCTGCACATTTGCCAAACCCACAGCAAACATAAATGTCTGGTCGCGGTAATAACCAGAGCGCCAGTCGCCTGGTTGAAAAAATTTGGCCATCGCCACCTGCGCTACCTCTTTTCCGTCGCCAAAAATGCCAAACTTGGCCTTGCCGGTAAGCACCTCACGGCGGCCAAGCAAGCTGGCTTCCCTGCTTTCCATCACTATGCGGTAATCCTCTAGCACGGTTGCCCGGAAATCCTCATACGACAGCATATCATTCTCGGCTTGGAGTGATGCAGACAAATTTTCCATATAACAAAAATATTATTTACCTACCGCAACATAAAAAGTTTTCTTTCCCGTTGTTACCAGTCGTGCATGTTTTGTGGATAATAGAGACTAAATAGGCTTATTTAGCCCTATTATGGCTTACACATTAACACTTCTTGCGTAATGTTTTGCCAATGCAGTTAAACTTTAGCATCCAGTGCCAGTCCGTAAACATTATGGCAAAATTTTATGAGTATTCTGGGGCCAAAAAATTTTTGTTAAAGGATAAATCAATAATTTTACACATAAACTTTTACGCATGAAGAAAGTATTAGCATTTTTGCCTGCCCTTTTTGCTGTGGTTTTGTTGCACGCACAGAGCAATACAACCACCCAACCCCAGGCCGATATAGCCAAAGTAATAGACTTTAAGGAGGTTGACCATGATTTTGGAAAAATTCAGCAGGGCAAGCCGGTTGAGTTTGATTTGTATATGAAAAACCTTTCAACAGACTCTGTTACCATACAAAATGTACAGGTTGGTTGCGGTTGTACAACCCCCAAATGGCAGCCAGGCCCATACGCAGCAGGTGAAACATTTAAAATAACCGTAGGCTTTAGCGGTAATGCAAGCGGTGTTTTTAGCAAACAGATTACCGTGTTTTTTACTAACGGCCTAAGCAAGGTTATTAGGTTTCATGGCGAAACATTCCAAGCACCTGCAAACCCGGCCCCTGCAAATGCACAAGTTCAACAACTTAAACCTGTTGTAAACTAAACGATATAGTATTTATGAAATATATTCTCGTTATTGCGGCACTGTTTTTTTCTGTGTCGGTTTTTGCGCAAGTCCCCAGCAGCCCTGTTGAATTTAAAACAACTAAATATTCTTTTGGTAAGATACCCCAGAACAAACCGGTGACAACAGAGTTTGTTTTTACCAATAAGGGTGACAAGCCTTTGATTATTGAAAATGCCGAGGCTGGCTGTGGTTGTACAACGCCGGATTACCCCAAGGCGCCAATTATGCCGGGCAAAACCGGTGTTATTAAGGTAACCTACAATGCGGAAGCACCCGATAAGTTTACAAAAAATGTTAATGT
>Ga0364894_10355_pt1 | contig 20271 bp, 16 predicted proteins | sample ExccelJu500001D4_FD_206942 | JGI IMG/M metagenome (GOLD analysis project Ga0364894, IMG submission 206942) | Enriched cells from Trout Bog Lake Hypolimnion, Wisconsin, USA - BchlTB.July16.5000.01.D4 | ecosystem: Environmental > Aquatic > Freshwater > Lake > Hypolimnion/Profundal zone | place: USA...
CGGCAACATCAGCATTCTGTCGCCGGAAGGCTTCCACAGTGATTCGGGTGGAAGCTGCGCCACCAGTTCCTGCTCGCTGCAGGCCACCTACTTTAACAACACGGCGTATGCGGGATCGAACTCGAGCTTCCAGCAGTTCATTCACTCGACCTGTACATCTGGTACGTCGATCAACATTCAGAAGAACATTGTGGATGGCGGACAGAGCGGATGGGACAGTGCTTGTGGTTCCAAGATCACGTGGAACTACAACGATGATGGCGGAGTCTATCCGACGAGTCTTGGCGGCTCGGCGGGCGCGAACGATCTGAAGAACGTCAATCCGCAGTATGTCGGTGCGAGCACGGGTAACTTCACGCCGCAGAACACGACCATTACAACTTACGGTGCGGGCGACTCTGTAACCCCGTACGCGTACGTAGGCGCTAAGTAGCGGTTGCCAGTTTCTTCCGGCAACTTGCAACGAGAAGACAGGTACAAAACATTGCGGCGGATTCCGAAAAGAATCCGCCGCAATGTTTGCAAGAAACTAGAAGTAGAAGTATGAGACGCAAATGGCCAGCATTGCTCGCGGAGCGCAGAATGCGATGAGGTTCGACTTGCTCCGTTCGCCCTTCTCTTTCACGCATCTAAGCCGACGTGAGAAAACTTGAGCAAGTTCCGAAACGCACCACTAACCGCGCGGAACCTCCCGGATCGCCTAAGTTCGAGAGCGGGGGAAGCAGCAACAAGATTCAGCCTCGGCCCACCGCAGCAAACATCTACACCAGCGTTGAGGAAATCGCACGAGTAGAGTTGGAACGCTCGCCTCGTTCCCTCGCGTTCAGTGGCTTAGCCGGTGGCCTCGGGATGGGCCTCACGGGAATCGGAGTTGCCAGTGTACGCGCACTGTTGGGCGACACGCCGCAGGCTGAGTTCATCGCGTTGTTGTTCTATCCCATCGGATTTATCGCGGTGGTGATTGGGCGTGCGCAGTTGTTCACGGAGAACACGCTTTATCCTGTCGCGCTGGTACTAAGCGAGCGGCAGCACGTATTGAAGACTCTTCGCCTCTGGCTTGTGGTGTTTATCTCGAACATTGTCGGCTCAACTGTGTTTGCCGCGCTTGCCGTGATGACCGGCGCTCTGCATCCGAATGTGTTACGGGAACTTGTCGCGCTAGGAAGTGCAGCGGTTGCGGGCGGATCAGCGCACGTCTTCTGGAGCGGCGTGGTTGGAGGATGGATTATTGCACTGATGGCGTGGATCGTCTCAGGGAGTTCTGGGACCATCAGCCAGGTCATTGTGATCAGGGCGTTGACAGTGGTCGTCGGAATGGGTCACTTTGCGCACTGCATCGCAAGCAGCGGCGAGATAGTAAGCGCTGTACTCTCGGGTTTTGTAAAACCGTCAGCGTACGTTACCTGGGAGGTATCTGTCGCGCTCGGAAACATTGTCGGAGGCGTGTTCTTTGTCACGCTGCTCAACTTTGGGCAAGTCACTGACTCCAACATGCAGGACAGGTAAGAGGCGGACAGTCGGTAAGTCTTTGCACCCGTGCACGAGGTTTTCACCAACCTGCCGGAGTTGGTGCGAACACGAATGCGAGCAACGCGTAATGATGGCGTCGCGTCCTACCTTCGAAACCAAGCAAGTTCGAGGAGGTGAATCGTGAGTTCGTTCACGACATGGTCGAGCGCGGATGTGCGCAGGAGGCGAACGAATAATACATGGACATGAGAATTGTTGCCGCCATAATTGTGGCGGTTTTGTTGATAGCGGCGGTTCTCGTTTGGCTATCCACCCAGAGACGGCGTCGTTTGCTGCTGCGAGAGCGCTTTGGCCCCGAATATGATCGCGTCGTGAATCAATATGGAGAGCCGCAGCGGGCTGAAAGCGTGTTGGAAAAACGCGAGAGGCGAGTACAGGGGATGGAGATCCGCCCGTTGTCGCAAAGCACGCGTGACCAATACGCACAGCACTGGCGCGAACTGCAGCGGCAATTTGTCGATGATCCGCGTTCTGCAGTCGCGGAAGCCGACGACTTAGTTTCGGATGTGATGAGCACTCGCGGTTATCCAATGGGCGACTTCGAGCAACGTTCTGCTGACATCTCCGTGAATCATCCTCGCGTGGTAGAAAACTTCCGCGCTGCACATGACATTGCGCTTCGCCATAGACGTGGGGAGGCGAGCACCGAAGACCTTCGAAAGGCGATGGTTTACTATCGTTCGCTCTTCGACGAATTGCTCGAGCAACCAGCGCCCGAGCGCCGAAAGGTAGCCTGATGCATCAACTTCGAAATGATAGAGAAGAGCAGAACCTCACCACTGAGGATATCGCAGCCGAGCGAACCGCACATAAACCGCAGTTAGTAGACAGGGAAGCCATTCAGGAAAAACAATCCGCGAACTTTGGCGTCCCTAATGCCGAGGGCAGTAGCATTCGTGAGGAAAGCCGCGCCGCACTCATGCCTGAAAATGAAATGCAGCAACTGCGCGTCCGCTGGGACAAAATTCAAACCGGATTTGTCGATGAACCGCGCCAGGCAGTGAAGCAGGCCGATGAACTAATCGCGTCGTCGATCCAGCGTATCGCCGAGCAGTTTGCACAGGAGAGGGCGCGACTTGAGCAGCAGTGGGACCGTGGCGATCAGGTTTCAACCGAAGACCTGCGCCAGGCGTTGCGGCGTTACCGCACCTTTTTCGACAGGCTGCTTTCGGTATAACTGGTGCAAGTTGCAATTACTCAAGATGGGCCGCCGCCGCCCGTCTTTTGTCTGCTGAACTGACGTGGCATAAGGACGTTACACTCTCAGCAACATCGCTGCAGAAGAAAACCCCCAGATAGCAAGCCTGGGGGCTTCGTGGTGTCTTGTGGGGGAGAAATTATGCGCTCAGGGCGAACTTTCGGCGCAACATCCCGCCCAATCCTAATAGTCCGCTGCCGAGGAGGATTATGCTGCTGGGCTCGGGCGTGGATGAAGATGAAACAGATGGAACAACAACCTTCACGTCATCCAAGCGGAGATACGATGGGTCGTCGCGGAACTCAAACTCGAGCGTCGTCCAGCTCGTCGTGGCAAGCCCTGTGAATGTGTAGAGCGTGTAAGGTTGGTACGGAATATTGGTCTGGGTAAACAGCACCTCATTGTTGAATAACATTGAGAAGTCGTTGGGAATTCCCGTGCCGCTGAACAGATAAAAGGTAATCGTATATGCCTGGCCGGCTACGGTGTTCAAAGTCTGCGATAAGTTGCCGTCCGATCCGACAGGTCCAAGTGCCGCAGCGAAAGATCCAGTATTAACGGTACTGTCCGAAACGGTTGTGGCGATCCTATTGCCACCCTGCGTCCAACCAGTAAAGTTACCGGTTTCGAATCCGCCGTTGTTTACCAAGTTGACCCCTTCGGCAAATGCCGCGCTAGTACCGAGAAAGAGCACCAGTACCGGTAATACCATCTTTAAGATCTTCATTTTTCGCCACTCCTCCCGCTAACCAAAGCGCCAGGCTGGAAAACCCTGACTAAACCGACAGCGAGTTTCTTCTAATACTGAATTTGACAAAGCAATCCTGATACCAAAAGACCATGTGTTTACACTCAGCTGTTTACAGAGATCTCCAGGCCTCGAGTGCAAAACTATGCACCTACATAGAGAAAGGACGTCAATCCGCATGTCTTCAAGGGTAGACCAGAGCTTCGGAAAGCCTAAGCTGCATCTGGTCGATAAATCCTCTCTTTCACCGCAGCACTCAATGGCCTGAAAGTTCAACAGGGCGGCGGTGTACAATCCAACTTGGTTATCGGCCACTGTGGGGATGTCACTCGACACCGATGAAACCGAATTCCACCACTGGGTCCCCTACCGAAAAGCATTCCTTTGATGACGGCATGGCGGGGGTCTCCGTGGGTGTCACGTTGAGAGGCTTCAGGCGCAGTCCGATGCGCGATCCGAAAGCAAAAGCCCCGCGATTGCAGGGCTTTCATAATGCGGGTTTGGAAAGCAAACTAGAAGCTGAATCTGCGGCGAACTGCACCAAACAGTCCCAGAACGCCAGTACCAAACATCAACATAGTGCCGGGTTCTGGCGTGGCATGGGTAGGAGAGTCCGTCGTGCCGTAGATATTGAAGGCTCCTGAATTGGTTCCGGGCATAAGATACAGATCCTTCAAGTTACCGATTCCCTTTCCGTACGCTGCTGAACTCCCGTTATTTATGTCCCAGAAGATGTATGGACGTCCGTTGAGCGACGAAGCACTGCTCAATTCTAAATAGTAAGTTCCGGCGCCGAGGTCAACGTTTAGCCCAGCCAGAGATGAGTTGTAGATGCTCCAGACGTTAGGGCCAAGGCTGAGGTTCCAGAGGAAATCACTGGTGAGGGTGCCGGTGCCGCTCCCATTGGATACGGCCGTGCCGAAGGGCGCCGTGGTAATTCTCCAACTGATCGTCGCCGGGACGGTGAAGTAGTTGAAACCTCCGAGCGACCATAATCCTGCGGAGAAAGAGGTGATGGTGGATGCGCTGGAGAGTGTGAACGAATCCGCTACAACAGAGGGGGCGCCGTCCCCAATGTTCCATGCGTTATATGTGCCTTTGATTGGCCCATTTGTGTAGAGAGGAACTGCGTCTGCGAATGACGGGGTGGCAGCCAATATGAGTATGATGAGCAGAGCCGATATCGATACCACACTCCGCGCGAGACGAATCTTCACCTTGATCTCCTTCGGAACCGGATAATGACTTGGTTAGCCCTGACACCGCACTTGAATGGCCGAATTGTTCCCTACGTAACATATTGAATCTATTACCAATTAATTTGCTGCGAGATCAGCACCGCAAAACTTTGCAGAGGTGAATACTGCGGAGCCGGGCTGTATCCCCACTATTTTGCGCTTGATTTCCTTAGCCACAATTCTTCCGGGAACCCGATTGGCTCGGCCAGCCGACCCTGACCGTACAAGATACGCCTGGCACACATCAGCGGAGGTTGATGATCACATCGTTCATCCGAATCGCCCCAAGTTCGATGAGTAGGTCCACCCGCATCTCACTAGGCGATTATTCGCTCGGAAAGAGAAAACAGCACACACAATGCAAGGTCACAAGCCCCACTCAAGCCCAACAACGGGCCTTGAATGGGCCACCCGCCGGCAGATTGACCTTGCCAAGGGCACAATTGATTTAGAGCCCGGTTCCACGAAGAACGATGACGCCAGGTTAGTCCGTATGACGGAAGTGGTCCGTGAACTTCTGAAGGCATGTATAGCAGGAAAGGGGCCTGATGATTTAGTGTTTACGAGGAACGGAAATCCAATAGGGGATTTCCGCAAGACGTGGACGAGCTGCTGTAAGGTGGCGGGAATACCTGGGACACTGTTGTTTCACGACCTGCGCCGGAGTGGGGCACGCAACATGCGCCGAATGGGAGTGGGTGAACAGACGATTATGAGAATTGCCGGGATGAAAACACCCTCAATATTCTCACGCTATAACATCGTCGATCAATCCGATCTAGAGGACGCCGCACGCCGGATGGATGAGAGGAACGCCAAAATGCGGGGGCAAAAGCTGGGAGCAGAGAAGCGCGTTGCGAAGTCACGTAAATCTGTGCAGAATGAAGTTAGGCATAGTTTGGGCATAGTCAAGGGAAAGCGTAACAAAGTAGTTAATGCTCAGTTGCCAAACTGAGATTGATTCTAAAGACTTTACAAGCGTGGCCCCGTAGCTCAGATGGATAGAGCAGCGGTTTCCTAAACCGGAGGTCGGCAGTTCGAATCTGCCCGGGGCTACCATCTTCTCAACCGATCACCCCTGTGATCGGCGGGTTAAGCCTTGACCTTTTCCTCCGCGGCCTCGCGCTGTACCGACAAATCCAATCTTTTGATATCCGGCACAATTACCAGATATGACAGTGCGCCTAGCATTCCCATCGCTCCGACAAAGATGAGTGCGCCATTGAATGAATGGGTTTGGGTCAGGATGTATCCAATCGCGATTGGCGTGACAATTGCCGCGATGTTACCAACGAAATTGAAGATTCCGCCGCTAAGGCCCACCATTTCTTTAGGCGAAGTGTCACCAACCACAACCCATCCTAGCGCGCCGAAGCCTTTGGCAAAGAAAGCCAACGACATGACGGCGATCACAAAGGCTGGAGCGGTTACATAGTTGGCAAGAATGATGCTGCCCGACAGCACCAGCCCAACGATGATTGGAGCCTTGCGGGCGAAGGTCAGGGAATACCCATGTCTCAGCAGCCAATCCGAGACGGTGCCACCGAGGATTCCACCAGCGAAGCCGGCAATCGCCGGTATCGATGCAGCGATGCCCGCCTTCAGGATCGACATGCCTTTGGCGCGAACCAGGTACGTCGGAAACCACGTCAGGAAGAACCAGGTGATCGTATTCAGGCAAAACTGTCCGAGATAAACCCCAATCATCATGCGGTTCGTAATGAGCGCGTGGATGTAGGACCACTTGATTTCCGATTTCTTGTCGCCGAGGTTGGCCAATCCACCGCCGGCTTGGATGTATTCCAATTCCGCCTGATTCACCTTTGGATGGGTGCTGGGGTCGCGAATTACCTTGAACCACAACAGTCCCAATACAACTCCCACCAGTCCCATTGAATAAAAAACGTTGCGCCATCCAGAGACAAGCAGTATCCAGCCCATAATTGGACTGAACGCTGCGAGCGCGAAGTACTGGGCAGAATTAAAGATGGCCGCAGCGAGTCCGCGCTCACGGGCAGGGAACCACATGGTTGTAATACGGCTGTTCGCCAGGAAAGCAGGGGCCTCGGCTACTCCCATCAGGAAACGCATGGTGAAGAGCATCACCATGGCGCTAATGCCAGCAACAAAACCCACGAAGCCCTGAGAAAATGTAAATAAGGACCAAAGGATCAGCCCCATTCCGTACACCACTCGCGAGCCGAATTTATCCAGCAGCCAACCGCCTGGAATTTGCAACGCGGTGTATGACCATCCGAATGCGGAGAAAGCGTATCCCAGAGCCACGGCGTTCAGGTGAAGATCCTTGGCCATGGCCGGAGCTGCCATCGAGAGGGTCGCCCGGTCCACATAGTTCATCGTGGTGACGACAAACAACATGGCGAGCATGTAATAACGGACGTTGGTTTTGACGGCGGTGGGTGCTTGAGTATTCATCAACAGACCTCAAAATGGCTTTCTAGAAAAATCAACGTTGCAGGAAATCCTGTATAGAATTGCCAAAGTTCTATGTGACCGGAGCTGGATTGAACAAAGCCGGGGCATTGTGCAGGCCCCAATGGTCAGCCCAGGTTTGTTTGCGCCCGCTGGCAACATCGAGGATGAGCCGAAAAATCTCCTGCCCGACTTCCTCGATACTCAATCCCCCGGTCGCAATCCGGCCTGCGTCAACATCAATCAAATCGCGCCATCGCTCTGCTAATGCAGTCCGCGATGCGACCTTGATTACCGGAACCAGCGCCAGTCCATACGGCGTGCCTTCGCCCGTGGTGAACACATGCATGTTCATTCCAGCTGCGGTTTGCAGGGTCCCGCAAATGAAGTCGCTTGCCGGGGTCGCTACGAAGACCAATCCCTTGCTCGTGACGCGTTCTCCGGGGCCTGCAACGGCCATCAGAGCAGTTGTGCCCGACTTGGCAACTGAGCCCAGCGCCTTCTCGACGATGTTTGCCAGTCCGCCCCGCTTATTCCCCGGTGTCGTATTGGCGCTGCGATCTGCGCCCCCCAACCTTAGATATTCGTCATACCAGGCCATCTCCCGGGTAAATGCGCGCGCCACATCCGCGTTTTTAGCTCGTGGTGTGACCAAGTGGACCGCATCGCGCACCTCGGTCACTTCAGAGAACATGACGGTCGCTCCGGCCCGAACCAATAAATCCGCCGCATATCCGACGGCTGGGTTCGCCGTCACCCCTGAGAATGCGTCGCTGCCGCCGCACTGGAGTCCTACACTGAGCTCTGAAGCCGGGCATGTAACACGCTGACGGCGGTTGAGCTTTTCGAGCCGCACCTCAGCCATCCGCATGATACTGGCTACCATGTCCCCAAAGCAGTGGTGTTCTGCGTCCTGCAGCCTCACCACCCAAGGCTCATCCTGCAGTACCGGTAGGGCGTCTCCGGTAAACAAAACTGTCGGCTGCAACTTCTCGCAACCCAGGCTGACGGCCATCGTTTCGCCGCCAAGGTTCGGATTCAGGCTGATATTTCGCAGCGTGCGAATCGGAATCACTGCATTTGGCGCCGCAATCGCCACGCCGCAGCCATACGGGTGAGTGATTGCAACCACGTCATCCACTCCTGGATATCGCGGCAGGATTTCTGCCTTGATCCGGCGCACGGCATAGTCCACGGTTGGCGCAACGCACTGGACGGTGGTCATAATTCCCAGAATGTTTTTGGTCCCGACGCTGCCATCCCGGTTTCTATATCCTTCGAAGGTGAAACCTTCGAGAGGCGGCAAGGGCTCAGGGATCGCGGTTGCGAGCGGCATCTTGTCGAGTTCTGGAGCGTCCGGGAGCGTAACGCAGTCTTCGCGTATCCATGACCCCTTTGGGATCGGTCGGCTGGCGAAGCCGATCACCGCGCTATAGCGCACGAATGCTTCGCCTTCGGCAAAGTCACGGAGTGCAATCTTGTTAGCCTGTGGAATTGCTTCGAGAGCCGTCAGGCCGTCGGAAAATCGGGCACCTTCAGGTACACCGCCTGCGTTGGCGATCACGGCCACATTGTCATGGGGATGTACACGTACGTAGGAAGGCTGCATATCTAAACCACCTGCTCAATTATTCTGGACACTCTAAAAGTATTCCTTCTCATTAGCCAACACAATCCATGATAACGACAATCGAACTGCGGGACTGGGAGCGCCAGAGCTTTATTCTGGTACAAATCGTTGTATGATGGCGCGGAAAAGTAGTCTGCGACGCCTAAAGCACATGCGCCACTAGTGCCAAGGCAACAAGTTCCACCAGAGTCGGAGATCGTCAGGAGGTAATTCAGATGGTTCGTATCCTACTGCTGTTAGCAATTCTTCTTCCGGGCGCTTCGCAGGCAGTGCTGAACCCAGTTGTCGACAATGATCGCGTTACCATCTGGGATGTTGCCGGTCCAACGGCGGCACAGCCTTTTGATGCGGTTGTCGTCTCGTTGTCAGGAAGCGCAGAGTTCGTACCTAAGGGCGCAACACCGAGGATCTTGGGGCGATCCATGGTAATCGATCTCAAAGATCATCCCGTGCCGCCAATCGCGAATAAGACTGGCTTTCCACTCGGGTTTCCGCGGGCCGGAGCGAAGAAGATACTGGAAAACACTCGCGTGATTGTGTGGGATTACACTTGGCAACCAGGCGTGGCGACGCCGATGCACTTCCACGACAAAGACGCCGTAGTCGTATTCCTTGATGCTGGCGACCTGAAATCGACCACTCCGGACGGACAAGCCACCATAACTCCGCACACGCCCGGACAGGTCAGTTTCAGTAAACGCGACCGCACGCACACCGAGACGCTGACAAACGGAAAATCGCACGCGATCATCACGGAGTTGAAATAGGCGCCAGGAACTTGTCCTGACGCCTACTTGGCCCTGGCATGCCGCGTTCGCTGATTCTAGCCGGAGACTTTCTTCGCCTGCAGTTTTGGTACCGTCTCCTTGATTTCAGGCGCGCGAAGGAAGGTGAAGTCACATCCCTGATCGGCTTGCGTCACCGATTCCAGGAAGAGCTTTCGATAGCCCCTTTCTTTTGCGCCCGGCTTCGGTTTTCCGAGGGCTGCCGCACGTGCCTTCAGTTCCTCGTCGCTCACCAGTAGTGAAATTGAGCGCGACGAAACGCTGAGTTTTATCCTGTCGCCCGAACGCACCAACGCCAATGGTCCACCAATAGCCGATTCAGGTATGACGTGCAACACGATGGTTCCGAAGGCTGTACCGCTCATCCTGCCATCGGAGATGCGCACCATGTCTTTAACGCCCAGTTTTGCAAGTTTCTTGGGAATCGGAAGATAGCCAGCCTCCGGCATACCTGGAGCTCCAATCGGGCCAATGTTTTTGAGCACCAGAATATCGTCGGCATTAACATCGAGATTCGGATCGTCAACCCGGTCTGCCATGTCCTGCGAGTTCTCGAAAACCACAGCCCGACCTTCATGTTCCATCAACTCCGCTGATGCCGCTGACTGTTTGATCAGAGCGCCGCCCGGAGCGATATTTCCAGTCAGGTACGCGATTCCGCCAACCTTGTAAATAGGGTTGCTGAGCGGCCTGACAAGGTCTTGGGCAAACGGCGGAGGGGCCAGTTCCAACTCTTCTCCCCAGGTGCGACCTGTAACGGTCAACGCATCCAGGTGCAGCAGTGGCTTGAGCTCACGCATCAGCGCGATCATTCCACCAGCCTTGTGGAAGTCCTCCATGTATCCCTGGCCTGACGGTTTCAAATCGACCAGCACGGGAGTCTCGCGGCTCATTGCATCCAGCCCTGCGAGGTCGATGCCGATGCCGAGTCGTCCTGCAATCGCCGTGAGGTGAATAATGCCGTTCGTGGAGCCGCCGATCGCCAGCAACACCCGCATCGTATTCTCAACGGATTTCGCCGTAATGATCTTGTCCGGAGTCAGTTTCTGCTCGATCATCTTCACGGCCTGCGTGCCGGTTTGCTCCGCAATACGCATCCGGTCTGCGGTGACCGCCGGCGGACAGGCTCCGCCCGGAAGCATCATGCCAAGCGCCTCGGTCATGCAGGCGATTGTGCTTGCAGTTCCCATCACCGAGCAGAAGCCGACGCTGGCTACGAGCGCATTGTTGACCTGTTCGATTTCAACCTGATCGATCTGTTCGCCGCGATACATGCCCCAGTACCGCCGGCAATCCGTGCAGGCACCGATACGAACTCCGCGATATCCTCCGGCTAGCATGGCACCGCTCACCAGCGAAATCGCCGGCACTCCGGCGGAGGCCGCACCCATCAACTGCGCGGGCACCGTCTTGTCGCAACCGCCGATCATTACCACCGAATCCATTGGCTGTGCACGGATCATTTCCTCCGTATCGATTGACATCAGATTGCGGAGATACATGCTAGTAGGGTAGGCAAAACTTTCGTGTAGCGAAATCGTCGGAAACACCACCGGCAACCCGCCAGCCAACATGACTCCGCGCTTAACGGCTTCGATGAGCTGCGTGGCGTTGCCATGACATGGGTTGTAATCGCTTCCGGTGTTGATGATCGCCACGATCGGACGTTCGAGGACATCATCGGTGTAACCTGCTCCCTTGATAAATGCCTTGCGGAGAAACAGTGAAAAACCTAAGTCTCCATAGCTTGTCAGCCCCTTGCGGAGCCCCGTGTTATCCATTTCTTTTTTGTTTTTCATAACTCTCCATAATGCGTTTCCGAATCATATCCCGGATCATAGCTCGATCATGTTGTTGGAGCTTTTTAAGCTAACGGTCGCCAAACTACTTCTTGCCGCGCGTGAATGTCTCGTAGCGTGCCTTCGTCTCCGCATTCGGCGGATACAAACCCAGTAGAGCTACACCCTTCTCAACCTCTCCTACAATCCATGATTCCAATCGCTCTTGCTCTTGTCCTAGTGCTGCTGTTTCTTCCACCAGCGCTGCGGGAATCAGCACGGCCCCGTCGCCATCCGCAACCACGACGTCATCGGGAAACACTGCAACCCCTCCGCACGCGATAGGTTCCTGCCAGTTGACAAACGTCAGTCTGGCGACGGCGGGTGGAGCTGCCGTCCCCTGGCACCACACTGGGAGTCCCACTTCCAAGATGCCCTCCCGGTCGCGTATGACCCCGTCCGTCACAAGGGCTGCGACTCCGCGCTTCTTCATTCGCCTGCAGAGTACATCCCCGAAAATACCAGCGTCAGTTACACCCATCGCGTCCACCACGGCAATGCAGCCTTCCGGCATGGCCTCCACTGCACCGCGAGTAGAGCGCGGAGATGCCCACGAGTCCGGGGTTGCAAGATCCTCGCGTATGGGGATGAATCGCAAAGTGAAGGCGCGGCCCACAAGCCGCGGTTGCCCAGGAGCTAGCGGAAGTGCTCCGCGCAACCAGAGATTCCGCAGGCCCTTCTTCAACAGAACGGTTGTAATCGTTGCTGTCGAAATTCCTGAGAGTGCCTCGATAATCTTCTTGTCGAGTTCCATTATCTCCCCGTGTCTCGCCAGTGCATGGACCGTAGGAAGCCCACAATGCTACTTGCTGGCTGTGAGGGCGGCATCTTCTGCCGCAGACATTTTGCGGATTTAACTACAACTACTATAAACGCGAGACCTGCCAGGTGGCCGCAAAATTGGGAGCTATTTTGAATGCATGTCGTTTCGCCCATGACGGAAACATTTCATTCGACAGGCCAAGCGAACTGACTTAATATTCGTAGACTGATGAAGAGCAAGTTCTGCTAGCAGGTATGGACTCCATTCCCGTGAGAATCTATTTTCAGCAGCCCTGCTAACCCGATATTCGGAGGTGTGAAATGGATTTAGGATTGCGCGGAAAGACTGCGCTTGTCCTCGGTGGAGGTGGAGGTCTTGGAAGCGCCATCGCCAATGCTCTCGCTCGTGAAGGTGTGCGAGTCGGGGTCGCGGATATCAGCCTGGCCGCCGCCGAAAAAACCGTCGAGGACATAAAGGCTGCCGGTTCACAGGGGCTAGCACTTGGTTGGGACCTCGCCGACCTGTCCATCATCGATGCGCGCGTGACTGACATTGAGAAGCAGTTTGGACCGGTGGATATTCTGGTCGGCATCACCGGCGGTCCGCCGCCCACGTCGGCCGCTGGTCAAGATCCCGCGCTCTGGGGCAAGCACTTCCAATCCATGGTGCTGTCGGTGATCGCCATCGCAGATCGAGTGCTTCCGGGAATGCGCAGCCGAAAGTGGGGTCGGATTATCACCAGCACTTCTTCCGGCGTGATCGCGCCGATTCCGAATCTCGCCATTTCCAATGCTCTCAGGCTTTCGCTGGTGGGCTGGTCGAAGACTCTTTCGCGAGAGGTTGGGCGTGATGGAATCACCGCCAATTGTGTAATTCCGGGGCGCATCGCAACCGGTCGAATTCGCTTTCTGGATGAAAACAGGGCTAAGCTTCAAGGCCGCTCTGTAGAGGAAGTCTCAGCCGAGAGCACCGCCTCGATTCCACTCGGCCGATATGGCACTCCGGAAGAATACGCTGACGCCGTCACATTTCTGGCCAGTGAACGGGCCTCCTATATTACGGGCTCTGCCATCAGGGTTGATGGTGGGCTCATCGCCAGTATTTAACAACGTCCACAGAATTGGAGTTGTGCCATGAATTTGGTAACTGCAGTCGATAGTGCGCGAACCAATATTCCGAAGGCCCGTTGGCTGCGGATTATTCCCCCCACCATCATCATCTACATCATCGCCTACATGGACCGTGTGAACATTGGTTTTGCCATGGCCGGGGGCATGAACCAAGCGTTAGGCATGTCAAAGGCCGTTGCCGGACTGGCAGCCGGTATTTTCTTCTGGGGCTATATGGTATTGCAAATCCCCGGTGGCCACCTCGCCGAGCATGGCAGCGCAAAGAAGTTCATTGCCTGGACGATTCTCGCGTGGGGCGGAGTCTCATTCCTCACCGGGTTCGTCCACAACAGCACGCAGTTGATCGTTATGCGTTTCCTGCTCGGAGTGGCGGAAGGCGGTGTTTACCCCGCGGTCCTAGTGGTTATTGGCAAGTGGTTTCCTCAGAAGGAACTCGGACGCGCCAACGGCCTTTTCCTGCTCAGCCTGCCATTATCCGCTGCAATCACAAACCCCATCTCCGGGTTCGTGGTTTCCCACTATAGCTGGCGTGGATTGTTTTTCTTCGAGGGCGTTATCTCGCTGCTGTTGATCGCCATCTGGTTGCCGCTGATCAGCGACCGCCCCGAAGAAGCGAAGTGGCTCTCCAAGGAAGAAAAAGAATACCTGCTGACGACCATCGCCGCAGAAAAAGTCATTGCCCTCGCGAACATGAAGGACGCCGGTCATGTGAAGTGGTCCTACAGGCAGTTGTTTATGAACAAGAACATCTGGATTATGGCGCTCCTGTATGTTTGCTACACCTGCGGCACGTACGGGTACTTGATGTGGCTGCCGACGCTGCTGAAAGACCTCACCAAGATGAGCCTTACCAACGTTGGCTGGCTCAGCGCTCTGCCGCTGGCTGCTGCCGTGGTCGGCGTATATTGGTTCGGTGCCCTTTCAGACCGCAAAGGCAATCGCCGGATCTGGTGCGCAAACGCGATTTGGGGCTTCGGTATTGCGTTCTGGTTTTCCACTCTCTTTCCAAAACACATTTGGATTTCCTACTCGCTGATTGTCCTTACCGGGCTCCTTTCCAAAGCGATGCAGAGTCCCTGCTGGTCAATGCCCAACCTCATCTTCCCTCCGGGAGTCGCCGGGGGAGCAAGAGGGATCATCAACGGTATCGGCAATCTCGGTGGATTCCTTGGGCCGGTACTGGTCGGATGGGTTTCGACAAAGACTGGAAGCATGACTTATGGCATCTATGGCCTGGCTATAATTCTCCTTATCGGCGGATCCATTACCATGCTGTTGCCTAAAGTCACGGCAGGATATAAGTACCAGGAGGAAGCAAAGCTGGCGGCAAAGATAAGCTGAATTTACTTTGGAAGCGAGCAAGCAGGCGATGTACAACATTTTGCAAATAGGATATTTTCCCAAGGAGTTGCAGGCCAGGATTGACAAGGCGTTTCAGTGCCACACTGCTGAATCCGTTGCGTCCGATGCTGGCTTGCGCTCGAAGATCGAAGGCATCATCACTCGGAGCAACATTGTTATTTCCGAGGAACTGATTTCAACCTTGCCGCACCTGAAGGTGATCTCGACCGCTGGCGTGGGACACGAACTGATTCCCATAAAGTTTGCCAACGAGCGCGGCGTTGTGGTGACCAATACCCCCGGAGTGCTCGATGCCGCTGTCTGCGAACTGGCCATCTGCATCATGCTTGGGCTAATCAGAAAGCTTCCTGCGGCTGACCGTTTCGTTCGCGAGGGCAAGTGGCGAACTCAAGACTTCCCGATGGCGACCAGCCTCTCAGGCAAAGCGGTCGGCATTGTTGGATTGGGCCGAATAGGGCAGGGAATCGCCTCGCGCCTGTCTCCCTTTGGCGTCGATCTGCTTTACTCTGGCTCGCTAAGGCCACAACTCCCGTATCGCCATTACCCAGACCTGCGCTCGCTTGCTGCAGCCGCCGATATTCTTTTTGTCTGCGTTCCAGGTGGTGCGGCGACCAGGAAACTTATTGATGCTCCCGTCCTCGAGGCTCTCGGACCCGAAGGTTTCATCATCAACATCTCCCGGGGTACTGTGGTTGACGAATCGGCGCTGATAGATGCTCTGAAGGCCGGAAAAATCGAGGGTGCCGGTCTCGACGTCTTTAACGACGAACCAGATATTAATCCTGAGTTTTTCAATCTGCCAAACATCGTGATGACGCCGCACATTGGTAGTGCCACGCAGGAAACCAGGGAGGCGATGCTTTGCCTGGCGCTCGATAACCTCAACGCCGTACTGAGCGGTGCACCGGCACTTACCCCGGTGTTCGATCTGAAGTCGCGTTAGCAGATATCACGGATTGCGATGCTATTCACCCCGGCAACGGTGTTGTTCTCGCCGTTGCCGGTTTTCTTTATCGCTCTTCTACGAGTGCTTTTCTACTTATTAATTAATTCCCCGACCTCTGCACCCTTGATCTTGTGTCGTGAGAGCGCGTCAGCCACAAAACCGGAGCGCTTCATCTCCTCGATGAAGTCGATGAGGTAAGCGTGCGCTGCCTCGCGACTCTTTGGCGTCGCCATGGCCTGCCTGATTTCCATAAAGCGGCCCGGCAATAAGCGCACACCCGGAACGCGTTTCGCATCGGCTTCCAATTGCTGTTTTACTCCGGCTGCAACCTCACACTTTTGCTCGATGAAGACGTCGGTCACGGTGGGAGATGTTGGTGCCTTGACCAGCGTTGCATGCTTAAGCTCACGCGTGAGATACAAGTCGTATGCGCTGCCAAGTCCTACTACCACTCGATTTCCGGCGCGATCAACCTCGCTGTTATCGTGTATCGGTGAGTCGTTTGGCACCATGTATGCGCCTTCAATCACAACGTAGGCGGCGGTGAATAAGGTGTCGAGACCGCGTTTCGGGTCGATTGCATAAAAGCCGATATCGACGCGATTGGCGCCGACCGCCTCAACGACTTTGCCTGCGGCGTCGAATGGAACCAATTCCAGAGGGACGTTCAGCCGCTTGGCCAATTCGCGCGCCAGATCAACAGACACGCCGATGGGAGCTCCGGTCGCGGCGTCTTTGCCAGCCAGAATAGGGTTGCCTAAATTGATGGCCGCCCGGAGCTTTCCGGTAGGCGCTAAGGTCTTCACAACGGAGTCAGGTGCTGCTGCAGACATATATGTACCCGCGAGTAATAAAATTAGGAGCAGAGATCGTTTCAACAAGAGCGAAATCAAATTTTACCTCCTACCATCCTCAGTGTATGTACGGCAGTCTTTTCTACCGTCTCCGGTTTGAATGCGAGACGGAACGTCGTCCCCCGATACCACGCCTCGAACTGATCGTTGAAGTATGGGCTGAACAGGTTTCCCGACTGCCCATTCACGATGTTTAGCGTTGACTGATCCAGGTCTGCAAAGTCTGCCGTAAATCTCTCCGACGGAGCAAACATGCCACCCACCTGTTTTACCGTGATCCCGTTTCCAGACTGAGGCAGTCGCTGCGTGGAGGCATACTTCTTCAACCAGGGTAGCTTACCAAAAATCGGATGCCCTATTTGCACCGATGCGTAATCTCCGTACTTCCAACTCGCCAAATCCCGCGGTGCCTCTGGGGCGTTCACAGCAGCCTCCACCGCTGCGGTCAACAGCTCGTCCCAACTCTTGTACTGTCCCGGTAGCCACTGCGCCTGCTGAAAAGCAATCGTATTCTCCAGCCAAACCGTTTTCATGTACCAGTGGTAGAGGTTCGCATCATCGCCGAGTTTGTTCTTCAGCAGAGTGTCCGTGAGCCACCGCCGTGCGCGTTGCTCGATCGCCGCCCCTGACGACTCCATGCTGATCTTGCCATCAAAGTGCCGCAGAATATCCGCGGCGCTTTTTGCCCGGGCAGTCGCACCCGGAGCCTGATCCACTGCATATGCCATTCGCTGTGCCACAAACTTATCCAGATCGCTCTGCACGTCAGTTTGCAGCGCAAGCATGTCAGGAGCAGTGAATTTCTTGTTCTGCCGCAGTACCCGGTAAATCCGCTCTGTCCTGTAAGGTGACTCCCACTCTTTCGTGATCGAGTGTGAGTAGCCTTCGGCGGTGACCCTTCCATTTGCCGTTGCGATGATCCCCGATGGAGGGTTATACACGCTCGGCATCTCCTCGAATGGTACGTATCCCGTCCACTCGTGCGCGTCATCCGCGCCGCTGACCGGTAGCGAACCATCGCCCGCCGCGCGCACGGGAACCCGCCCCGTTGCCTGGTATCCAATATTCCCGTCCACATCGGCGTACACTACGTTTTGCCCAGGCCCGTTAAAGCGTCCAAATGCCGTCCGGAACTGTTCCCAGTTCTGCGCGCTGTTCACTGCATAAAAAGGCAGGCTCAACCCTGTATCGTAGATAGCCCATTTCAGCGCCAGTTGACGGCTTTCGCCCTGCATCTCGCGTGAGATTACCGGCCCATGCCGTGTCACCATCACATCCATCTCCACGTCGCGCCCGCGCTTCACATGGATCACTTCGTGCCTTACCTCAGGTTTGCGCCAGCCCTCAGGAGTTTGATATTCCCCCTGCCCGTTGAAATTCTCGACAAATACGTCTTCAACGTCTGGACCCAGGTTCGTAAAGCCCCAGGCGATCCGCCGGTTGTGCCCTACGATCACCCACGGAGCACCCGGCAGCGTTACGCCTGCCACATCAAAATCGCCGCACGTCAGGTGAGCTTCATACCATGTGTTCGGAATTCGATGCGGCAAATGCATATCATTCGAGAGCAATGGCTTCCCACTCTCCGTATGCGCCCCGCTGATTACCCAATCATTCGATCCCGCCCGCACCCGGTCCATCGGTTCGTGCATTGACTCCGGGCTACCATATCCCAACTCCAGGGTGCCCCATCCTTGCCTTCCTTTGGCTAGGGTGGGGTAGTTGACCTTGTTCCGGCTTTGGTCTTCGCGGTTGTTCTTGCTCTCAACCTTGAAACCTTGAAACCTTGCAACCGTGAAACCTGGCTCTTTGAACGCTGGCTTCTCCAACTCCGCATGTTTCCGCCGCTTCCGCAGCAAATGCTTCGGAGTTACCGGCTCCTTGGCCGTCCGTTGTGCCGTGTCCGGGGCGACCGCTGCCGGTTCGATCTCATCAAGATCGTGCCCAGGCACAATATCTCTTTGCGAACTCTCCACGTACAAGTCGCTCGTCAACTCCGGCCCCAGTCGCGCCAGAATCTTCTCTTTGTTCAGGTCATCGAGATACGTTCCATGGTTCAGCATCTCCGCCATCGATGCCCCTACCAGCAAGGAATCCTGCGGCGTCCATGCCCGCGGAAAATACCGAAGCACCCGCATCTCCAGCGGTAGCCCGCCCTGATGCTCGGCGATATACGCATTCACCCCGCGCGCATAGGCCTCCAACTGCGCCCGTTCCTCCGCCGTAGCCGCAGCCAGCGAGCGCTCTGCCACCTGGCGTAACCCGAGCGTCCTCTGCTCGCGATCCACGCTCAAGTAATCTGAGCCGAGGGCTGCTGACAACTCTCCTGCCGCATAGCGCCGCATCATGTCCATTTGCCAGAGACGATCCTGCGCCGTCACATATCCCTGTGCAAAGAACAGATCGTCCAGCGTCTGCGCTGTGATGCTAGGAACCCCATGTTCATCGCGTACCACCGTGACAGGAGCCTTCAAACCCTGCACCGTCACTGTTCCATCCAGAGTTGGCATTGCCGCCCGCACCGCCGCATGGAACCAAACAAAAACTCCTGCTGTCAGCACCAACGCCAGCAGCAGGAGAGCAACTAAAACGCGCCCAGCTAATTTGAACTTTGAAACGCGCACAGAATGTAAATAATCGCTAGTAGCATGTGACATGATTGCTTCGATTGTATCCGCTCTCCATTCACTTGAGAGCATGGAACGTTCTTCCCCGTTGCGAAATCTGTGAAGCTGCCGAGAGTGTCTCTGCGTCGTGTTTTTATGGATCGCTGCGAAGACTCTGATCGAAACAGATTGGGGTATAATTCCAACAATCTCATCACGAATTCATGACTGCGAGAAGTTCCGCCCCTGTCATAGAAATATCTTATTCGCTCTGTAGAGAATCGAGGCTTAATCCGCGCGAACAGCGCTCGGAGCCGTATATACAGCCGCGGACAAGCATCAAGCTATAGGCAATGGAGAAGCCGGATTTGCGAAGAAAGGCAACCAACTCGCGTTGCAGTGATCCAACTCCACTACCCGTCAGGAAAGTTTCCCTTGCGCAACACCGCTTGTGCGGCCTCATGGAACATGGGTGCAAGCAAGTTGAACCGATGCGGAAGTCGATGATCGCGACTTCCGATCCAGCCAACGGAAACGCCCTCCAGGTGATCCCGGATTCGGAAGTGCAATGGACCAGTGCGGGCAAGTGGCCAGATCTCACTGTCGAGCAGTACAGCATGCACAACTTAAAGACTCCCGAATTTGCCATCCCTCATCATGCTCTCACCATGCATTTATCTTCGCCATCCTTGATAGAGATCACAATTGGGGGCGAACCCCACACGTATCTGCATAGCCCCAGTGACATGTCGTTGTTCGCTGCCGGGTTGCCTCGTCAGGTTCGCACCTCAGAGCCTCTAGAAGTGCTCATCGTCGCGGTTTCGCCGGATGTATTGGCTCAGGCTGCTCTGGAATCGGGAAAACAATCGGCAGTAGAACTCGTCGAAAATGCCCGTTTCTACGATCCGCAATGTGAACACTTGGCGAAAGCACTCAAAGCCGAGGCGGAAACCAATTGTGCTTCGGGCTTCCTCTATGGAGACTCGCTGGCTTTGGCGTTAGCGGCCCATTTTGTTGAAAGTCATTCCGTCTTGCAGAATCCCCTTGAACTCAAGGGAGGATTGGCTCCGCGAGCTTTGCGGCGCGTGCTTGAATACATTCAAGAAAACCTTGATACCCAATTGCGGATGAACTCCCTCGCCCTGGTGGCCGGACTCAGCGAGTTCCGCTTTGCTCACAACTTCAAGCGTGCCACCGGGCTTGCGCCCCA
>Ga0364894_10358_pt1 | contig 20204 bp, 15 predicted proteins | sample ExccelJu500001D4_FD_206942 | JGI IMG/M metagenome (GOLD analysis project Ga0364894, IMG submission 206942) | Enriched cells from Trout Bog Lake Hypolimnion, Wisconsin, USA - BchlTB.July16.5000.01.D4 | ecosystem: Environmental > Aquatic > Freshwater > Lake > Hypolimnion/Profundal zone | place: USA...
ACTAGGGGACAATAAATTAGCCCCTGCAGAAAAGGAATGGATAAAGCTAATACACAAGTCGAGCCAAAGTTGCCTACAACTGATAGGGGAACTGCTTGAAACTGATTTTATATTAAAAGAAGATTCACTGAATAAGGAAAATATTGATTTGTCTGGTTTGCTACAGCAAACAGTAAAACTGCTTGACTTTAGGGCTAAAGAAAAAAACCAGCAGATAATTTTACATGATACAACAAATGTTACAATATATGCCGACTATAATAAGCTTGCCCGTGTTTTGAATAATCTTATTGTTAATGCCATAAAATTCAGCAAAGAAGGAGCAGCTGTTTATGTGAACTCTAATAAAACACCAGAAGGCATTTTAATTTCGGTAAAGGACATGGGTATTGGCATACCACCAGCCATTGCCGACCATCTGTTTGATCCTTTTAGCAACGCTAAGCGGCAAGGCACTGCAGGCGAACCCTCTTTTGGACTTGGATTGTATATCAGCAAACAGATAATTGAAGCTCATCATGGCCGCATTTGGTTTGAAAGCGAACCCGGCAAAAGCACTACTTTTTTTATTCTCTTAAATGAAAAAACTGATTAAATATTGCAGCCTAATCAGCGCTATACAATTGTCAATTTAACGCTTATTTTATTTAGCGGTACGCCACTCTCAACCACCAAACGCTAACACAATTTTTACATTTATAGCCTGCTTTAATGGCCTTAATTTCAGCACATTATATTTTGTCGCTAAATATATCCTGTTCGTCGCAAATTTTCATACGCAATTGCTCAAATATATAAATTGGGCAATTATTGAGAGTAAATGAGGGCACCCGGTTATTTAAACAAATCTTTAAAAAAATACTCTTTTGTATTTTGGATTACAATTCTGTTGGCACCTTTTTTCTTTACAAGGGTTATGCACTATTTTAAAAAAGTGCATGCAGCCGAAAGTCCAAATTACAAGTGGCTGCTAGATTTGTGCGCGGTTTTGTTGCTGATAACTTTATTTTACATTAACATCAATTTTTTAGTTCCGGTATTCGACCGTACAAAAAAGGTTTGGCCTTTCACGGCGGCACAGGTGATGTATACAGTTGCCAGTTTTTTAATTACACCGGTATTATTCTTAGGCATCGAAGCAACGCATTTTAAAAACTACAACTTGCTGGGGCTTTCCAATATTTATCTCTTCTCGTACTTACTAATAGTTGCCGGCAGTATGGCATACCAATTTGTTGCAGGTAACCAGGATAAAAATGATGAAAAGCAGCGATATACATTGGACAAACAAGGCCCGGAAGAATCTTTAGAGCACTATGGTTTTGACCAAATTTTTATAGCCAACAGTCTAAAAAATATTATTTTATCTGCACAAATAAAAGCAGAACCAATAAACCCATCTCTTATGCAACTCTCTTCATTGGCTGACTACATGCTGTATCAGCCCAATGGCTTAAAAACAACGCTGGAAACTGAAATAGAGCAGCTTAAAAATTATATTGAATTTCTACAACAAGAACATAACAATAAAATTTCTCTCTTCGTGTCGCCCGATGTTATACATAGCCAATATGCAATAAAGCCAATGCAACTGATTTCTTTTGCAGTAAGTACCTTTACGAAAACTGCTGTTGTGCCCGATATAGTGGAAATAAAAATATCGCTAAATGAAAAAAAGAATATGCTCCAGTTTATCATAATAGAAATACCACACAATAGCAATGGCAACTTTGTAAATAATTACACTCAACTAAATGTAGCAGGTGTAAAACGCAAATTGGTTATTAATTGTTTTCAAAAATAATACTGCGAAGAGAGCAGAAAAACTAGAAGCAATATTAGCATATACTTCAATAATATAAGCTCTTAGCTCATTAAACCACACAGTACTGCCTCCACTTTTTAAGGACAGGAATACCGCCAGCAATTTTTGTAACACACTTTAATTTATACCTATCTTGCATTTAATTGACAGATGCACAAACGAGTTGTATCACAAAAAACTGAATAACATTTTTTAGCCTTTAGTAATAACCAACAAGCCCCCGATAAACGGGGGCTTGTTGGTTATTATCTTTTATATGCTGCTTTATTTAATAGCCAGGGTTTTGTTTTAGATAAGATGTGCCGGTTACACCCAAGCCATCAATCTGGTCTTGCGGTATTGGCTGGTATTCACTTTTACCTGGCGTAAAGCTTACGCCATTATAAAATGGAATAACATTCTTCTCAATGCTTGCATATTTATTCAGTACCGTAGCCGCAACGCCCCAGCGAACAAGGTCGAAAAAGCGCTGCCCTTCCATTGCCAGTTCAAGCCTTCTTTCAAACATTATTGCTGTCATAGCATATGTAAGGTTATCAAAAGCACCGTCAGGATAAAGCCCTATTTTGTAATTATCGGCAGGCGTGGTTATGGCATAGGTTGCGGTTGCTGCGCTATAAGCCGCGCCGCCGCCGTAAACCCATCCTGTTTTGTCAGCCGCCCGGGCACGTACCATGTTAACATAACTCAACGCCTCAGCAGGGTTTGGCACACTGCCTTTTATGTCAACCTCTGCTGCCCATAACAATACATCTGCAAAACGTATGTAATTTATATTATTGGCAACTTCCTCCACATTTGCCCAAAAGCTTTCCACGCTTGACAGTGTGCCCTTTTGGCTTTCGGCATATACATTCTTTTTAGGGTTAAAGTGGCCGTCGTTTGCCGGGTCGCGGATCCAGGAGTCACCGGGGTGCGGGCCCCAGTCAAGGTACGGTATTCCCTTACGGCCCATTACCCAATCTATACGGGGGTCTAATGTACCGGTGTATGGCGTGGTTGGGTCGCTTACATTATTACCGGTGCTATAACTGTCATCTAACAACGGAAGGCCATTGGCATCAGTTTTATAGGCATTAGCCAGGTTTTGCGATGGGTTATTAAAACCGCAGCAGGCACCCGGGCCGGCACCGTATGGAAAGTTCAATGCATCCCCATAGTTACCGTTGGAAATGCCGATACCTGCGTTTTGTGAATTACCAGAACCGTCATTCACTGACGTTTGTATGGTAAATACAGCTTCCGCGTCACCCACATGGTTTTGTGCCGGGTTAAAGTTGCTTCCGTAATTTATCAGCTTATATTTCAGCCCGTCGGATGTTTCACCGTTGGCTATCAGGTCGGCCAACAAAGGCTTGGCGGCGTCATATTTAAGCTCGGTCATGTACACCTTAGCCAATAAAGCTTCGGCAGCATATTTGTTTGCCCTACCCACAGCACTTTGTGTGGCAGGCAAACCGGCCATGGCGGCAATGAAATCTGCCTCAATCTGGGGCCAAATATTTACATACCCGCTGCCAGAAATATTGGTTACTGTAACTGGGCCGGATGTATCGGTTACTTTTTCATCAAGGTATGGAACATTGTTAAAAACTCGTTTTAACTCAAAATGAAAAAACCCCCTCAAAAAACGTACTTCTGCGGTAATTTCCGCCGCCTCGGCAGCAGGTATATCCTTGGCAAGGGGTAGCACGCGTAACACCTCATTTGCCCTGTAAACGCCATCGTAGTACTCGTCCCATTTCTGCGAAGGGTAGCCGTCGGTTGTGGGCGTGTTCCATGATTCTATGCCAACGATATCAGACTGGTCGGATGGCGTAGAACCTTTGTAAGCATCATCAGCCTGAACGCCCCCGTAAGTCCAGTTAGAGGCAGCCGAGCCCCATCCGCCGTTGTTGCCACCCTCACCGTCAAGTATTGAATAGGCCCCGATAAGCAGCCCCTGTACGCCCGTCTCGTTCGCAAGTATGGATGGGCTTAGCGCGCCACCTGGCGCAATATTCAAAAAACTTTTACTACAGGCCGCCAGTATGCAAGCACCCATAACGCCCGCCATTATAAAATACCATATCTTATTTCGTTTCATATAATTTTTTTGAGTGTTGTGATTAATTACTAAAATGAAACATTAACACCAATGTTGTAATTCTTCTGGTTGGCGGGGTAGTTACCAAAATCTATCCCGAAGTTGCTGTTATTATTCAAGTCAGATCCCTGAAGTTCAGGGTCGAGGCCAGTGTATTTAGTTATGGTAAACAGGTTTGCGCATTGTACATATACCCTAAATTTGTCAATACCAAAACGCTTTAAAGTAGTTGTCGGTAGAGTATAACCAATAATAAGTGATTTACACCTTAAGTATGAGCCGTCTTCAATGTAATAAGAATTAAATGCCCCTGATGTTGACGGGCCGCTGGAGGTGGAAGTTGTATTAAACACAGGTGTTTTTGCCCCAGGGTTTGCCACTTGTGCAGTAGGATCGTTAACACTGGCTGGCTGGCCTGCACTGTTTACAATACGGGCTGAATTGTTTATTGCCGTTGTTGTTACATTACCCTCAAAAACTTCGGGGAAATCAGTCCAGTATTTTATGTAATTAACCACCTTGTTGCCTTGCGAGCCGTAAAAGAAAACAGAGAAGTCAAAACTCTTATAATTAGCGCTGATGTTGAGGCCATAAGTGAAATCGGGGTTGGGGTTACCAATCCAAGTTCTGTCATCTGTAGTAACCTTTCCATCACCATTGGCATCTTTATATTTAAATGCACCAACGCCCGGGCTTAGTGAGCTTTGGTCAGGAGATTTGGTTATATCCGCATTATTCTGGAACAACCCAACAACCTGGTAGCCAAAAAATTCACCCACGGGCTGGCCGGCCTGGCTGCGGGTAAATGCGCCTATACGGCTGGAACCTGAACTATATTGGTCAAGGTATTTATAACCAAATGGCAAACTGGACACGAGGCTTTTATAATGTGAAATGTTGCCGGTTATGTCTAAATGGAAATCGTGGTTGATGGTTGCATGGTAGGTGGCAGAAAAATCAAAGCCTGTGTTTTGTATGTTACCACCGTTAATGTATGGCTGGGCAACGGGGATAAAGGCATCCAGGACCGACCTGTTTTGGAATAACAGCCCGCTGATTTTCTTTTGGTACCAGTCAAAAGAAAAGTCGAGTTTCCCTTTAAACAATGAAGCGTCAATACCTGCATCAGTTTGGATATCGGTTTCCCATGTTGTGTTTTGGTTACCTAACTGCGAAGGAAAAAAGCCCGCAGTTGAGGCTGTGCCCGACCCAGTGATAGGATAATAAGACTGCCCTGCGGTTGAGGCATACAACGTATATGCGTTTGTAGTAGGTGTGTTGGAGTAAGAACCGGCCTTGCCCCATCCACCGCGAAGCTTAAGATCAGTCAACCATGAAATGTTCTTCATAAAGTCCTCGCGCGAAATTCTCCAACCCGCTGTAAAGGAAGGAAAGGTGCCATATTGGTGGCCGGGATAAAATACAGAAACACCATCATTACGAACTGTGGCAGCTAACAGGTATTTGTCGTTATAAGCATAATCAACCTTGCCAAACACAGAGGAACTGGTGAGTTGGTAAGGGGCACCGCCACTATTACTTTGTGTGGAAGGCGTACCGTCGTTCAACGTCCAAAAGCTTGGGTCGGTTGAAAAATAAGTCGTCCTGTTTCCAGATAAGCTGCGGTCATATACTTTCCTTGCCTCTGTACCAATCAATACTTTTAAACTGTGTTTGCCAAATGTATTGCTGTAATTTGCTGTATTGGTCCACAGCCATTGGCTGTTGTAACCGGCACCTTCGGTAAAGCCATTAGCGTTAGTATTACCTTCAGCATTTTCATACCCGGTGTAGCTAAAATAATAGTAATAATAGTTGTCAAAAGTGCCGCCAAAACTGGTGCGCAGGGTAAGGTGTTTAAATAGGTCAACCTCCGCAAAAACATTACCATTCACCTGCCAGTCGTTACCTTTGTTGTTTGCAGTGCGCTTTTGCATAGCAACAGGGTTATCGGCATTATTAATAGTAAAAGATTTTGTACCTGCATAGTTACCCTCTACATCATACACTGGTATAATGGGTGGTATCCGGTAAACCATGGATATGGCGTTACCTTCATTTTGGTTGGTTATCCTAGGGTTGTCCTTATAAAATATAAATGCGTTCTCCCCAATCCGCACATTATTTTTCACGTTAAACACTGTATTCATCCTGGCAGTATAGCGCTTTAGGTAAGTGTTGATTAATGTACCCTCTTGGTCAAAATAATTTATTGAATAGAAGTAGGATGATTTTTCGCCACCGGCACTGCCGCTTAATGTATGGCTTTGTATTAATGCAGGTTGAAATATTTCGCCCCACCAATTGGTGCCGGTTTGATTGGCTTTGGTTATTTGATCGCTGTTTATGTTGTATGTAGTCAAATCAGGATCGGCCTGGCCTGCAAACGTCAATGGCTGTAGGTAAGTTGGTATCATTGGCCCTGTTTGTGAAGCTCCCTGGCCAAATGCGGCAATACGTTTTGAGTTGTCTATGCCCGAATAGGTTTGCATATCCCATAGCGCCTGTGCATATTGCGGTGTATTGGCAAGGTGGAAAGGGTTGCCAGAAAGCGGCCTCTGTGTGCCTATATAAGCATCATAGTTAAGCACCGTTTTACCTTTCCCCTTTTTGGTTGTTACCACTATAACACCGTTAGAACCCAAGATACCATAGATGGCTGTTGAACCCGCATCTTTTAATACCTGGATTGATTCAATATCGTTAACATCAAGGTCGTGCAGGCTACCCGCAACACCGTCTATAACAACATATGGGCTGGCACTACCCAAAGAGGTAATACCACGAATACGGATGTTGCTGCCCTCACCCGGTGAACCCGAATTAATAACCGTTACGCCTGAAGCTTGGCCCTGTAATAACGACTCGGTGGTACCGCTTGGCACCTGTTTTAGGTTGTTTACATTAACAACAGCAACAGAGCCCGTAATGTCTTTTTTGCGCTGGGCAGTGTAGCCTGTAACTACAATCTCGTTTAACGTAGATGTTGTTTCAGTTAATACAACATTTACCGGGCCGCTGCCAATGGTCACATCAAGGTCGGCAAAGCCTACTGACGTAACAGTTAAAACAGTTTTTCCAGCAGGCACAGTAATGGTAAAAGCACCGGCTGCATCGGTGGACGTTGCGATGCTTGTACCCTTAACGGTTACAGAAGCAAAAGAAACTGGTTGATTTGATTTTGCTGCGGTAACCGTACCTGTTACCTTTTTTTGCGCCAGCAAAGTGCCTGAGATAAAAATTAAGAACAGCACCGCACACATACGTGCGGCTAAGCGACCGTTTTTTTGTTTCATAAGCAGAACGCGTTTGGTTGTTTGATAATAAGTAAGAGAACATAAAACTAAGCATCTGATATATAAGCAGCTAAAACGGAAGCCAATAAATGACCAATTCAATTTGTCTACAATTAATTGATTTAAACATACATAAATGCAATAAAAAACACTAATACAACATTGGTCATTTATAACAACCAATCAACATTTGAGGGTGATAAGTCATTAAAAAAAAGCCTCTCTTTGTTTTAAAGCCAATGGGATTTTACAGGCGTAACGATTTGCTTTTGGACTTTATAACTGTTACGCAATTGGAAGGGGATGCCGTATTTGGCAAGTTATTAAAGCTAATGATTTTTAGAATAAATAGTTGTGAAATAGTTCGATTAAAAAATATTCAATTGTATTAGACTTTATCTCATAAGCGGGTTTGGTAGCCCGTTTAACGGAGTTCTTTTTCAAGAGCTCCTCTTTTTTTAAAATACCGCCCTGAACACGGAGAGCCTTCACCTATAAGATATTGGATTTCATGATTTTTTAAATTGCAAATACAGTTTGCAATTATTTAAGCTTGTCAGTCAAATTTCTTCTGTAAGTAATGCCTACAGGTAATTCCTTGCCAGCAATGAGTAAAGTTTCGTTCAAAAATTTATCCATTTTCTGCAACGATATAATATGCGATTTATGAATACGCATAAACATTTGGGCAGGAAGTCGCTTTTCTAATTCAGAGGTGGTGATTGAACAAATATAAGTACGCTGTACGGTATATACTTTTACATAGTTGCCCAAACTTTGGGTATAGATAATGTCGTCAAGGTTAATGGTTTCTATTTCACCGTCAACTTTTAAACCAATGGCCGTCTCCATTGCCGGGCTGCTATCCGCCACAATATTTTTCTTTACAGACTGGATTGAGAAAAAGCGATCAACTGCTTTAAGAAAACGCGCAAACTCCACTGGCTTTAGTAGGTAGTCCACTATACCGTACTCGTAACTCTGCAACGCATATTCCGAATAAGCTGTGGTAAAAATTACAGGCGGCGGTGAAGCTAATGCCCTTAAAAAATCAAACCCTGTCAACTCTGGCATACTGATGTCCATAAAAACCAAATCCACTGTGTGTTCATGTAAAAAATTAATCGCACCCATTACATTATAACATTGGCCAACAAGTTCAAGGCGGCTTACGCAGCCAATATAGTTTATTAAAACATAGTGTGCTGCAGCCTCGTCGTCAACAATAATACATTTTACTTTATTCAACATTTCACCTCAAAATTAAGGGCAATATCAAATCCACAGAATATTTTTCTGGGCCTGGGCAAATGGTAAGCTTGTGTTTGTCTGCATACAGAATATCCAGGCGTTGTTTAGTGTTTTTAAGCCCGATGCCCGTAGAGTAGTTGCCATTATTTGTAGTGTGGGGTATTGAATTAGTAATTTGCATGTTAAATACTGCATTTTTTACCAAGATGCTGATATAAACAAAACTGCCCGCGATAGTATTGGTTCCGTGTTTGAAGGCGTTTTCAATTAATGAAATCAGCAATAGAGGGGCTATAAGAAACGACTCATCAGCTGTGTCAATTTCATATTCATATTTTATTTCGCACCGCTGCCCTACCCTCTCCTCTTCCAGTTCAATATAGCTTTCAATAAAAGCCAGCTCCTCGCCCAGTGTAACCCATTCCTTACTATTACTTTCCAACTGGTAACGCATCAACTTAGATACCTGCATAATAATATCGGGTACCCTCGAGGGGTCGTTCAGGCTTATGCCATATAAATTATTGAATGTATTAAAAAGAAAATGAGGGTTGAGCTGCGCAGTTAAATTTTTTAAACCCATTTGGTTAACGGCCATTTGCAGGGCGGCCTGCTTTTTCTGTTCCTGGTAATAACGCACCACTAAAAAAGGCGCCAGCATGGCTATAAGGCTTAATGAGCAAGTACCAAAATGGTAAAAATAAACACTCCATTCATTATTGCGCAAAAATTCAACCCCATAAAATATCCAATAAACATCTGTCAAAAATAAAATTGCGGAAAAAATCAAAGTCAATATACCAGTACAAACTATGTATAATAAATACTTACCCTTATTTAACAATTTTGGTAACAGTATAAACCTATGAAGTTGCACATGAACATACAAAATTAAAAAATAGGTAACAGCCTTGGCCACATCTTCAAAACCGGTTATTGTATGCCAGGCATTGAGGTTTATTAAAATAAAAAGAATGAAGAAGACCAATACTTCCTGTACCCATCTAATTTCGAATAAGCTTTTTTTAATCGGTTGCATAAGCTTAAAAAAGACTTATAAATTGGTTATGAAGGTAAAAGCAGACTAATATAGCCCGCCATTTAAAAATTTAGTGCATAACTTTTACCGCTGCATAGGCCCTTCTACCTGTTAGGTAATACAATTATTTACCGTAGAGGATTTTGGCTTACAATCTTAAAAATCAGCAGTTTACGCAGCAACAATTTACAACTGAACACGTTTTGGTTAAGGCTTAGCTAACTGGCAAACAAGCACTATTTAAGGGTAAATATAAAAAAAATTGAACCCAAAGCAAAAGAGGCGGTATAAAAACCGAGGATACATACTTAAAAACCAACGCCGATTAAAACTAACACCACAGCCGAAACAATTTTTAAATGATTGGGCAAGAATGATCAATTATGTAACTTTGGTTAGGTATAGAAAATTCTTTATATTTTTTGTGCTGCCCCTTCCTGCTGATTTATGTATATCTAAAACTGATTGCCATACCACTATATAATTGAGCCGATAAATGACATACAAATACACTTTTATACTGGCCATCAGTATTATTTTTTTTCAAGATTGCACCCAACCGTCAAAGGCACCTACAGCTGAAAATAACCGAAGTGCTGCATATTATACGATGGATGATTTTAACAAAGTGGCCAAAATAGATGCGCACGTACACGTTAACACCATGGCTGCCGATTTTGTGCAGCAGGCTGCGGAAGACAGCTTTCGACTAATTATCATAAACCTGGATGATGTAAACGAGCCGCCACCTATGGAGATACAGCAGCAGTTTGCGTTGCACCAAGTGCATACTTTCCCTACCCGTATTTCATATGCCACCAGCTTTTCGATACGGCATTTTAACGATACCGGCTGGCTGCAACAGCAGTTGGCCTATTTAAAAAACTCATTTGCACAAGGGGCGGTTGCCGTTAAGATATATAAAGTAATCGGCATGAGCCTGAAGGATAAGGAGGGTAAATTTGTTATGATTGATGACCCCAGGTTTGACCCCCTGATAGATTTTATTGAAAAGAATAATATAACGGTGATTGGCCACTTGGGAGAACCGAGAAACTGCTGGCTGCCGGTAGAACAGATGACGGTTAAGGGGGATAAAAGCTATTTTACCAATAACCCTGAGTACCACATGTACCTGCACCCGGAATACCCTACCTACGAAGACCAGATAAACGCGCGTGACAACATGGTTAGGAAGCACCCAAACTTACGGTTTGTGGGTGCCCACCTGGGCAGCCTGGAATGGAACGTTGATTCATTAGCCAAGCGGTTGGACGAGTATCCTAATATGGCGGTTGACATGGCCGCCCGAATTTGCCACCTGCAATACCAAACTGCCAACAACTGGCAAAAGGTGCATGATTTTATGATTAAATACCAAGACAGGCTTTTGTATGCCACCGACCTCGGTGCGGAAGTTACAACCAAACCGGCTGATATAAGAAAGCATGCACACGAAACCCATGTTAGCGATTGGCAATATTTTGTAACCAACGACACCATGAGGGTTAATGACTTTGACGGTAGTTTTAAAGGGCTGCAACTGCCAAAAGACGTGATTGACAAAATTTACCGCAAGAATGCCGAGAAATGGTTTCCTGGTTTGTTTGGGCAGCATCCATAATACTTAGCTTACCATACTAATTATTATCATCTAAACCACTAACATCCGTTAGTTATTTTAAAAACCTTGCCGCATACCTTGCGCTTCAAAATACTAAAATATGAAAGCGCTTGTTTACCATGGCCCTGATAATAAAACTTGGGAAGAAAAACCCAAACCAAACATCAGCCAGCCAACCGATGCGATTGTGAAAATTTATAAGACCACTATTTGCGGCACCGACCTACATATAATGAAAGGCGACGTGCCTACCGTAACAGACGGGCGAATATTAGGCCATGAAGGCGTTGGCGTAATTGAAGAAACCGGTACTGCCGTAAGTAATTTTAAAAAGGGCGACCATGTGCTAATATCCTGCATTACCTCCTGCGGCAAATGCGACTACTGTAAAAAAGGCATGTATTCCCATTGCGATAATGGCGGTTGGATATTGGGCAACAAAATAGACGGTACGCAGGCCGAGTATGTAAGGATACCCCATGCTGATAACAGCTTGTACCCGATACCTGCCGGCGCAGATGAAGAAGCCTTGGTAATGTTGAGTGATATTTTACCGACCGGCTTTGAGTGCGGTGTATTGAATGGCCAGGTTAAACCAGGCGATACGGTTGCCATAGTTGGTTCCGGGCCAGTTGGTTTGGCTGCATTGTTAACTGCACAATTTTATACACCGGCTGAAATAATCATGGTTGATTTGGATGATAACCGCCTTGCGGTAGCCAAAACCTTTGGTGCCACCCAAACCGTTAATAGCACCCACGGCAATGCGGTAGATGCCATCATGGCTTTAACGGGTAACAAAGGTGTGGATGTAGCCATTGAAGCGGTAGGCATACCTGCAACATTTGAACTGTGTGAAAAAATTATTGCCCCTGGCGGCCGCATAGCCAACGTTGGGGTACACGGAAAAAGTGTTGAATTGCACTTGGAAACGCTATGGGCACAGAATATTACCATTACAACAAGGTTAGTTGATACAGTTACCACGCCCATGCTGTTAAAGGTTGTTCAATCCAACAAATTGAAAGCCAATCAATTAATAACACACCATTTCAAACTATCAGATATTATTGCAGCATATGACACTTTTAAACATGCCGACCGGGAAAAAGCGTTGAAGGTAATTATGACCAACGAATAACTCATATCGTTTCTGTTTACTTTAACCGGTTACTGCTACGGGTTTACGCAGATTTTTTTAATACATCTGCGTAAAGCCGTTTTTATTACAGAATCACCGTTATATATTTATAGTCAGTTTTTCTCGTTTAACACCCTGCGCAACTGTGGTACCGTTTTCTAGTTGCATAACACTGCCTTTGGTATTATAGGTTACTATATATGTGACAAATAACTTTTCCTTTCGATCAAATATGTTTTTTACGTTTACGGTTTGGCACAACGCGTTTGCGCTGGTAGGGTAGTTTTTCAATTGTAGGGTGTCAAAAACCTTGTCCCACAATATCACTTGTTTTTTATCCTTCACTTTGAAGATAATGACATGCACGGTGGCGAGCGCCATGTCGTAAACCTTTGCATCGTAATTGTTATCTCTGGCAATGGAAAAACTAATTTGCTTGTTTACAGCTTTTTCAGCTGAAAAAATGTTGGGCAACAGCGTATGAAATATTGCAGTTGGTAATAGTAACCCCATCAATATTTCGAGTATTAACTTTTTCATGGTATATCTTTTGATGGTTGGTGAATGTCGTTTTTGGTTTTTGCGAATGTTTTTTCTCATTCACAAACCAAAATTACTGTGGGTGGTAAGCTGTGAAAATGCCTGATAGGCAGCCGTGTTGGTTACGTGGGTAAGTATCGGGGTTGGGTCGGCAAAAAATTTACCGACAAATAAAATGGTCGGTAAATGAAGTTTATGGGTGGGTGAAAGCGATTTGATTGTCTTTTGCTTAGCGGGAACTTGTACCATAAATAATAATCACCCGGAGTATTGCACACTAGCACAAAAAAGCGGCAGCCTCAAACATTTGAGACAGCTGCCATTTTTACATTTCTGTTATAAGCTCGTACTAAATTAAATTAAGGCTTCCGAACAGCTATTCAAAACACCTAAACAAACCCTTACATCGCATGGCCGGGGTACCAATTACGCAGGCGCACTTCAATACCCTTATCGCCTGCATCTACAAGCTTTTTAAAAGCATTTACATCACTAAAACCGCCTTGCCCGCGGTAATGGTAAGGGTAAACTATCTTAGGCTTAAACTCCAATACTGCATCAGCGGCTTCATTAACTGTCATCGTGTAAGGCAAGTTCATGCAAATAAAAGCCACATCAATATTTTTCAGCGCGCGCATTTCAGGTATGCCCTGTGTGTCGCCGGCAATATAAATGTTTACTCCACCAACGCTCAGTACATAGCCATTGCCACGGCCTTTAGTGTGCATGGCAGTTGCGCTTTCAGGCAGGTTATACATGGGTATGGCCGCGATAGAAATGCCCGACTGTGTGCTGCTTTCACCGTTCTTCAAAATAACTACATGGGCTTTGTCAGCTTCAGGTAGTTTGTCTGCCACAACCTGTGGTACTACTAATATGGTGTTTTCTCCTTTAACCGAATCAAGCGTTTTTATATCAAAATGGTCGCCATGAATGTCGGTGATGATGATAATGCCCGGTGCAGCCAGGCCTTTAAAAAGAGCCGTTCCCCCGGAAGGATCAACGTACACTGTTACGCCATGCACCGTAAGCACTAACGTGGCATGTTGAACCGGTTGGATGGTAAGCGGGCCGATTTTTGTTCTTATAACATCTGGCGCGCTCAACTGTGCCTTCACGCTGCACAAAGCGAACACAAAAAATGCTGCAATTAATGTGGATTTCATAATAGATTAATTTCTAAGGCAAATGTAGGTAAAAGCAACATGTGCGGATGTTATCTAAAACAACGCACATCAAAAATGAATGTATCCCAATCACCCATTTTTTAATTAGCCCCCTGTTAAAGAACTATAAGTAAATATTGTGCGACTAAAGGCTAATAAAACTGTTGAAATTTTAAACAATTTGTAGTGCTTCTGAAAAACATTTGCCTATTTTTAGCCCGTTTTTTAGAAAAAAAATATTCCTGTCTGCCAATGAAATATTCAACTTGCCTTTTGGCTTTGGCCATATTAGCCTTACACAGCTACTGTTTTGCGCAACAGCAGCCGGTTGTATCAAAAAAAGCGATACTCAAATGGGTTAATAAAAGGGAATGGGCCAACGGTTTAACATTAAACCTGCACCCGTCGGTTAATACTGACTCCTTTTATGTTGCATACCATAGAAATAAAAAGCTTTGGGACGCGGCCTTTTTATTTTTAAAAACCCAAGACTTAACAAAGATTACCCCAGGCAAACACCCTATTGTTGGTGATAAAGTGTTTGCAAATGTTACGGAAGCCCCTTCCAACAAAATGGAAGATGTGAAATGGGAATCCCATAAAAATTATGTTGACCTGCAGTATATTATTACTGGCAAGGAGATGATTGGCGTGGCCGATACCTCAGCCGCAGTTATAACCAAACCTTATACAGTTGATGTGATTAATTATACCGCAACCGGGGTTTATTACACTACCGACCCTGGCGCTTTTTTTCTATTTTTCCCGAATAATGCCCATCGCCCGACTATTAAAGTTGATGGGTACGATGTGGTAAAGAAAATTGTGATTAAAATACAAACAGCTGCTGAATAACCGCGGTGCAATTTTCATTTCTTAATATAAAAAGATAAATTCAATTCCAGTAACCTTTCAATTGAAAACCTGTCAATTATGGATCAAGCTAGCAAATCATCACGCCGCTCTTTCTTAGAAAAAATAGCCGCAGGTTCTTTGGGTGCCGCCATAGCCACTGGCTTGGGTACCAAGGCTTTTGCGGGAAAAACGTATACACATAAAGCCGGCCGTGCTGGAGGCGACACATTTGTAAGCGGTAAAAAATTTGTGCCTGTAATGGTAACCCCTTACAAACAAAACGGCCAGATTGATTATGACGGGGTTTCCCGCCTCATGGATTTTTACACGGCCGCAGGCGTTAAAGGCTTTTTCGCCAATTGCGCCAGCAGCGAGATGTACAGCTTAACGCCGGACGAAAGATTATCATTAACCAGGCATGTAGTTAAAAGGGTAAATGGAGCTGTTTCGGTGGTGGCAACGGGTTCCTTTGGTGAAACATTGGAAGACAAAGCCGAGTTTGCCAAAAAAATATACCATACCGGCATAAACGCTGTAATCATGATTACCAGCCACTTTGCAAAAAGCGAAGAAAGCGACGATGTGTTGATAAAGAATTTTGAAAAATTCTTCAATTTGACGGACAACATACCGATGGGTACCTACGAGTGTCCGTCGCCTTATAAAAGGATCCTTACCCCATACGCTTTCAAATATTTATTGGACAGCCACCGTATGGTGTACCACAAGGATACCACCATAGATTTTGACAAAGTAAAAGCCAAGATTGAGCTTGCAAAAAACAACCGGCTTGAGTTTTACGATGCCTGCGTGGCAAACACCATGTATTCGCTACAGGCGGGTGCCAAAGGCATGTCGGCCATCTCTGGCAATTTTTACCCGGATATTTTGGTATGGATGTGTAACAACTCCACCAACCCCGACAAGCAGGAAGACGTAAAATATATTCAGGCACAATTGACCAAGACCGAAGACATTATCGGGCAAAACTACCCTTTGAGCGCAAAATATTTTTTACAAAAAAGAGGTGTTCCGATTGAAGTAAAAAGCCGGGTATCCACCTCTCCTTTATCGGCACAACAGAAGCAGGCCCTCGACGATACCTACAAAACCATGCTTGGCTGGTGCGAGCGGATTGGTATTGAACCGGCGAAGTTGTGAGAAAGTTACAAATTATTTAGCGCGTCTAACATGGTGTATAGTACGCCAAGTTTCATTTGGGCTGCGAAGAATATCGAAACAGAATTGACAACTTTTTGAAAGTTGTCAATTCTCGCCCACTGCACGTCACTGCTTCCATGAAAAGGGAACCACGAACCGAGCGTGGCAAGCAAAGTTTCATAGCATTCCCAAAGCCAGTTCCCAAAGTGCATCTCTTGCATATTGTCTTTTAATGAACTGAACAGCGAGCATACACGATGCTGGAATGGCTCATGTGTAAACATTGCAGCCACTTATTCACACCACCCCAACCACCCTCTTCAAACCAAATCTCCCGTTAATAAAATAACGGATGCCGGCCAGCGAAACCAACGCGGTGATTAGATAAAATAACAAGCTGATGGTTACTGAAACGTCCTGCACAAGGTGCATATAGCTGCTGCCGTACAAAAAAACAAGTTCCCTGGCACCGATGCCGCCAAGGGTAAAGGGCAGCACTGCCACTAACGACGACACCAAAAACAGAAGCATATACTCGGGTATATGCCCGGTAATGCCAAACGCCATCATAATACACCACACGCAAATACACTGCAATAATTGCACACCAACTGAATATAGGCTGGTAATGCTACATGCTGTTTGGAATAAACTGAATTGCTTTTTTGCCAATAACCAATATACAAAGGATAATAATATTACTGCTGGTATCGCAGTTAGCCGAATAGTCATCGGCAAAAACGTTATACAAGTGCACATTATCAACAGGATAACCACGGCTGCCATCATGCCGCTCAGCCTGTCAAGCAAAACTGCTTTGCCTGTTTCAATGGCGGGCACAGTGGGGGAAGCTTTTTTAAGCCAGATAATTTTATAAGCATCCCCGCCTATGCCGCCGGGCAAAAACAGGTTGTAAAACATACCCAGCCAATATAATTGTCTATTAACCGTCGCGGGCATTATTACACCTATTTGCGCAAATAAAATATTTAACCGAACAGCAGAGAGTAGCTTTGACAGCGTGAACAATACCGCCGCAACAACCAGCCAGGCTATATTTGCCCGTTGCAAAGTAACCCACAACAACTGCCCGTTAATCTTCGTAAATACCCACTTGATTAACAGAAAGCTGGCGGTTATTTTTAGTAGCAGCAGTAATGATTTTTTTATTCTTTCCGGTAAATGCATGGCGGATGCGGTAAGGTTTTTTGTTTTGTGATTCGTAGTAGGTGCGCATGTTTACTTCAGCCAGCAGGCCAATGGTATAAAACTGTATGCCAGCCAGTAGTAAAATAACACCCAGTATCATCATAGGCTTGCCCCATATATTTTCCCCCATCAGTTTTAACACCAACAGGTAACTGTTTATCAGCATGCCAGCCACAAATGAAATAGTACCGAGCAGCCCGAACAGGTGCATGGGCTTTTGCATGTATTTTTGAAAAAACAGCATAAGCAAAAGGTCGCTGGTAACTTTAAAGGTTCTATTCAACCCATACTTTGACTGCCCATGCACACGCGGATGGTGCTGCACATTAACTTGCGTAATGCTTGCCCCCTGCATGGATGCGAGCACGGGTATAAAACGGTGCAACTCGCCATAAAGGCCAAGGCCCTGGGCATATTCTCGTTTAAATACTTTTAGCGTACAGCCATAATCTTCAATATAAACACCCGTCATTTTCCGGATGAGCATGTTGGCCAAACGGCTGGGCAGTTTTCTTATAAGGGCATTATCCTTCCGGTTTTTACGGTTGCCAGCCACTACGTCCCAGTCTTCTTTTTTCAGCAGGTCAAGCATCATCGTAATATCTTCCGGGTCATTTTGCAGGTCGCCGTCCAGTAGCGCAATATAATCGCCCTGAGCATCGTCAATGCCTGCGGCCATGGCGGTGCTTTGCCCATAATTTTTACTCAACAGCAGCAGGCGGGTATTTTCATCGGCAAGCTTTCTTATCTCTTGCGGCGTACCGTCGGTGGAACCGTCGTCCACAAAAATCACCTCATACTCCAAGCCTTCCAATGCTTTCTCCAACCGGCTGATCATGGGGCCGATGTTTTCCCTTTCATTCATTACGGGTATTACAACCGATAATTCTTTCATGTTCCTCTATTGTATGGTTATGGCCTCTCCTGTTTCGGCAGGCCGTAGCACTACCGTAACGGGCAGTTCAAAAATGTCCTTTCCTTCACTAACTATAGTAAGTGGCTGCTTGCCCATGGCAGGCAGATCCTCCCGTCTGGTTAATACAAATGCGTCTGGGTGTTGTTGTAAATATTTGGCTAGTGTAATCGAGTCCTGCAACACAGGTATTGCAGCGGGCAGGTAAAAATTAAACCCTGGGTTATACGACCGGAAGGCCACATATTGTTGCATGTTACCTGTTGCTGCCAGCGCTTGCTGTACCGGGTTGCGGCTGTATATAATGGGGAAAGCAAACAAGTTGAACAGCAATATGGTTACCCAAAAGGACATTGCCACTGCCAACCTGCTGCCCCAAACCAACCCATGTTTGTTTAGCATCCCCCCTACCACCGCCCCAATGGGCAGCAATAAAAACAGCAACGCGACAGCCGACAAACTTTGGATGGCCGGCTCAATTGCAACCGCCACATATACTGCAATCGGCAGCAGCAACATTATTACTGTGTATACAATCCATTGTGCCTTTTCTTTAAACTGCGTTGCAGGCTGCCCCACCCAATGCCGCGCCAGTAACAATGCCAAAAACGGGTAAGCGGGCATGGTGTAATTGGGCAGTTTGGTTTGGGAAGCCGTGAAAAAAAGCGTGATAAAACCTGCGGCAACCAGCAGCAGCAAATCGTCTGGGTTGTAGGTTTTCCGCCTAACCATCGTAAATAAAGCAGGCACAAGCCATACTGCAAATGGCAGTAACCCGACTATTACAAAAATAACCGCCAGCAAGAAAAAGCCCCCATGGCCTTCTTTAACTGCAGTAAAGCGGCCAACATTATGCTCTAGAAAAAACCCTTTCGTCCATAAGCCATGGGTTTGATAGTCTACTGCCAAGTACCAAGGCGCAGCGATAACCAATATGATAACAATACCCAAAAGGAGCCGCAACTGTTTAATGCGCTGCCAGGTAAACGTTTTGCTTAACAATAGATGAAAGAATATTATACCACCCACCAGCAATATAGCAGCCGGGCCTTTGCTTAAAACACCAAGAGCCACCCATACATAACTCAGCAACAAGTCGTTAATCTTTCCGCCCCTGTAAAAAAAATAGTACTCGAATACCGCAGCCACCACAAAAAATATAAAATAAGGGTCTGGCACGGCAAAATGCATTTCCAAGGAGAGATGTAATGCCGAAAGCAGGAAAATGCAGCCCCAAAAAGCAGTCTGTTTGTTATACACAACCCTTGCAAAACGGTATGTGTAGCCCACTAGCAACACACCGGCCACGGCTGAAAAAAAGCGTGCTGAGAAGGGCGAAATGCCAAAAACATTGTAGGCGAGTATCATCATCCAGTAATGGAATACAGGTTTGTCGGTTCGCAACTCCCCATTAAATGTGGGGACAATATAATTATGGTGCAAAAGCATTTCACGTGCGCACTGCGCATTCTTGGCCTCATCCAGTATATATACCGGTGCGCTGCCCAGGCCGATGAAAAACAACAGTACCGCCAATGCCAGCACCAGGCCATAAGCCCCGTTGGTGTGTTTTAATGTATTTTCTAACCGCTGCCACCAGCCCTGCGCGTACAATTTTGACATACCTACCTTATAAAGTGAACAACAATAAACTACTGAAACAGGGTTGTTACAAACAATTGATATTTAAACATTGCAGTTTACACCTGAGGAACACGGGCGATTACTGTTTTTGCTTTATACTTTCCAAATAATGCAGAAGCCAACTTTACACCAAGGCGACCAGAAATTTGCTGGTTTTGCATGGGTGGTGTTTTTGCAAAGAGGCACTATTCAAACGATTGTTTAAGCGAAATTAGGGAATAATTGAATTAATCAAACGAATGTTTAACTTTTTATTAGCCGCTTGTGTAAAAATATTCGGTAATTTTACGCTCTCCAACTGTAAAAAATGTCTGTTAATGTAACCCGGGAAAAAATTCTGCAGGTTGCGGAAGAATGTTTTTCCCAATACGGCTTCGATGCCACCACCACCCGCCAGTTAGCCAAGGAAAGCGGCGTTAACATGGCTATGCTCCAATATTATTTTGGCTGCAAG
>Ga0364894_10362_pt1 | contig 19997 bp, 17 predicted proteins | sample ExccelJu500001D4_FD_206942 | JGI IMG/M metagenome (GOLD analysis project Ga0364894, IMG submission 206942) | Enriched cells from Trout Bog Lake Hypolimnion, Wisconsin, USA - BchlTB.July16.5000.01.D4 | ecosystem: Environmental > Aquatic > Freshwater > Lake > Hypolimnion/Profundal zone | place: USA...
GCCATGTGCGGCATAGGCATGAACCGGCCGGTAATAATAAAAAGCAGGGTCAAATCCCATTCCGGTCCCAACACAGGTTCCTTCCACTTCTCCCTTACTGTTCACTTTTGACGCTACGGCATACCAGCCCAGTACCGCAACCGGACCATAAGCCAAAGCATCAATCCAGCCTTTATTAATAGCATGGGCAAAACAATAGGTATAAATGGCTGTACAGGAGGTTTCCAGATAAGAATCATTCCGGTCCAGTAACTGGTGCCAGAATCCTTCGCCCGATTGTAAAGCAGCCAGCCCTTTTACATGTGCCTGGAACAATTCCATCACTTTCGCTCTTCCGGGATAGTTTTCAGGTAGGGCATCCAGTACAGCTGTCATGGCCAGGATTGCCCATCCGTTGGCCCTGCCCCAGTAAAAAGCGGGGTGAACAGCCATTCCTTCCACCCATCCATGACGAAACAACCCTTTCTCAGGAACAAACATCCTATCCGCAAACTGCAATACTTGTTGAATGGCTGCATCAAAATACTGTTTATCACCGGTTAATACGCCCATGTTTACAATGGCTGGGATAGACATATACATATCATCCAGCCATAAAGTATTAGGATGTGGAACCATGCGGGCAAAAGTTCCGTCTGCTAAACGGTACTGATGATGCATAATATAATCCATATAGTTATCTATCTGGGGGTTTCCATTAAAAGGCAGGCTGTCCAGTGTTGCTTTGATCATTGCAGTACACATAGCCCCGGCATCATCTAATTTTGCAGGATGGATCATTTTTTGCAGTTGGGGGTCCAGCTTTATCGATGCATCCAGCTTCCTGTAATAAGGAGCAATATCAGCCAGAAATCTGAACCGCTCAGTAACATATTGTGCATAGCGATTGTCCCCGGTAACTTCGGTAGCTAATAACATGCCCTGATAAGTAACACCCCATTCATAACTGGTAATCCGGAATGTTGCAGGTTCCAGTATACTGTTCTGATCTATGTGGTTAAAATCCTTAATCTCTTCGTGGGTTTCCTTATGAATGAGCCTGGCTTTTGAATTGCTATCCAGAAAAACCAGTACACGGTCTGTTACTGATTTGATATCGGCTGGATTTAAATTACCATAAGCTGTCTTATACGCTGGCTTCAGTAAATAAAGGGCATCATTGGCGTCTGTTATTTTCACTTGTCCTCCGGTTGTTTGAGCAGTTATCTGAACCCATAAACAACAAAATACTATAGGCAGAAGGAATCGCAATTTATTATACATTCTAAATTTTATTTTTAATATGGTAAAAATAAAATTAGTTACACATTGAAGATATCCGGCCAAATACAGCAATGTTTATTTACTCAAACGTTTACACAGGTTTTTTATTAATTCCGGCTTACTTTACTTGTAATATCCGGCACTAATTTCTGATACCTGCCCATAGCTTCTATATAATAATAATCTGCATAAGTAAGGGGTACATCCACTTCAGATTGCTGGCCCAGATGTCCTACACTGTGCTGTAGAAAAAAGCCACCGTTACTACCCAAATCTGCCCGGTACCGGGTTGAGGAAAGCTCTTTAAGTATCTGTTCCCCTGTTCTAAAATATACTTCAGCCTTTTCCGGTCCGGCATACCCGCAAAGTTCCATCAATGCTGCTGCCATTACTGCGGCAGCTGATGCATCTCTGTATGTATGCGGGATCCCAGGGGCATTATAATCCCAGTAAGGAATTTTATCAACGGGTAAAGCTGGGTGGTTTAATAAAAACCCGGCAATATTTTCAGCCTGTCGCAAATATTGAAGATCATGTGTTTCCCGGTACATAACAGTATAACCGTATAAGCCCCAGGACTGCCCTCTTGCCCATGCTGAACTGTCGTTCGCCCCCTGGGCTGTTTTTTTCTGTTGAACCGCTCCTGTAAAGGGATTGTAATTTACCACATGAAACGAGCTGTAATCCCTGCGAAAATGGTTTTTCAAGGTGGTATTGGCATGGGTTACTGCAATTTTGTAAAAAGAGGAATCTCCTGTTTCTTTTGTTGCCCATAATAATAGTTCCAGGTTCATCATATTGTCGATAATCACTAAATAATCTTCCGGTTTGGAATCCCATGATTTAATGCAGCCTGTTCGGGAATCAAATCGGGATGCCAGGGATCGGGCACTGTTCAGTAATATCTCTTTATAAGCAGATAATTGTTCCTGACGGTATCCATTTCCAAAACTGCAGTACATCATAAAGCCAAGGTCATGGGTGGACCGGTTATACTGCTCTTTAGCCAGAACTGCCAGCATTCTGTCTGCTTCCTGTTTTAGACTGTCATTTTTCACTTTTTCATAGAGGTATAATAAGGTGCCCGGGTAAAATCCGCTGCACCACCAACCCGATTGGCTGGTTTGTAACTTTCCGAGTTCATAGGTTTTGGGAAATACATCTGTCCGGGGCAGTTGGCGGGACAGGAACAGGTATTGTGCTGCGGCATCCCGGAACAGTTGGTTAACTGATTTTAAGAAAAAGGTATCCGGCTTAAAGTTATTTAATTTTCTATAAGGGTTCCATTCCAGTACCTGTACCATCTGCGCAGGCATAGCTGCAAAACCTTCGGCATCTTCCTGGTTCACTGTCTGTATAAATAAATCCACTATACGGTTATTTTTCCAGCGTTCGCAATCAAAAACCGGTTCCCAACTGCCCAGATCCTGTTCAGTTAAATTAGTGTATATCCAGGGCTCTGTTTTTCCCGGGTTGCCAATTGCCACGCTAACTGTATTGTCTTTTTCCGCATCCCTGAAAATCAAAGCCAGAGATACTTTTTCTTTTGATTGCTGTTGCAGGCAAATTACCTGGGGCCTGGAAAAAGGAATTTTTTTGGTGCCGGTGCCGCTTAAACTGAATGCTGTCTTATGCTCATCCAAAGCATATACCTGCCATTGCTTCTTTTTTTGATACAGAATATGGTATTGAGGAACCTTACTGCCAGGGTCTGTAAAGTAGGTGGCAATATAGGCGTTTCCTTCAAGGTCGGCACACATGGAAGTCTGATTAATCAGGTTACTGCCTTGCGGAATGCGTAGGGCATATTCTGCAGAAGCAGCAGTTATGGGTAAATGGTACAGGGTGCCGTCAGACTTTACCCAGCTCTTACCACCATCATCCGAACGGGCAAAACAGAGGTCATGGTTGCTGAACACATCCGGGCTTTCCCTCCATACCCAGGACAAATAAATTGTTCCTTTTGTATCAGTACAACACTGCCAGTAGGCATTTCTTTTCCCTTCCCCATCAATTAAATTACTGTTTACCTGCTCCCATTTCCTGCTGGTTGTACTGTATCGGTTCAGTGCCAGGTTACCCCTGCCAGAACCTCCATCCCGGTAAAAAAACAGCAGGTTTCCATTTGGTAATTTATAAAATTCAGGGTAACTGACAGATGATTCATTTATACCTGTCATAGAAAGAAGGCCGGTTAACTGCAACGATCCGGGACTGATGCTCTGGCAATAATGCAGGGAATTATTGTGATGGTCCCAGCTGATATGCAGGTACCCATCCCCGTCTACCATGATGCTGATTGCATTATGTGCATCCCGGGCATTGCCTGAATAAGGCGTAACCTTCAGTATCCAATGGCTGTTATGGATATTTCTTTTACCAATCACCAGTTGCTGTTTGCCATTATAAAAAGCAATAAACTGTGTGTCTTTATATGTAACCAGTGCATTTTTGCGGAATATCACCGTATTCACAGAATTGGCAGCCCAACCACTATCCACATTGATCAGTTGAACATCTGTTATAACAGGTAGCTGTGCTTTTAAAACACAACAAGACAAAATGAGTATGAATAAAAAAAAACAGTTCTTTTTCATTTTTATAAAGTCAAATACAAATTTAGCCAATATGCTACAAAACCAATGGCTAAAACATTTCATTCCATCAACAAAAACCCCTCTTCCACCCTTCCATTTAATTGCTTCTCCCATCGTTCCAGCATCGGCAGTTCCAGTTGCATTTGCCTGTACTCATCCGGACTCATGATCGGCAACCCGTAAATAATGGGATAATACCTTTTACAACAGGTACAGGTAAATATTCCCTCCAAAATATTTTGCTCCGTATCGGTGGAGAATACTTTTAATGTTAATTCACTTTTATCCATCGGACAAACTAATTGATCTGCAAATTCTTTTCTCATAAAATCCTTTTATTATTTTGTAAGCTTAGCTGATATTGTTTTGTTTTTTCTTCGGTATTGACGGAGGACATAATTCCTGAAACCACTGCTATGCCGTCCATTTTTGTCTCTTTTAATTGATGCATATTATTTAAATCTATTCCTCCTGATAAAAAGATGGGCATATCTGTTAATGCTCTTGCCTTCTGAATAATTGCCCTGTCCACTAATTCGCAGGTAGATACGGATGATGATGGAAATACAGAACAAAAGGAGATATAATCTAATTGATGTTCAATAGCCCATTCAATTTTTGAAATATCATTTCCACAGGTAATTCCTATCATAAAATCTTCTTTTAACCGCGATTGAATTGCAGCATAATTATCAGGAATAGTATCGAAATGAATGCCATCTAAATCAGTATTTATCAGTAATTCAATATTTTCATTAATCAAAACAGGTACACCATACCGATGCGCCAATGCTGTAATTAATTGAATTATTTTCTGTTTATCATCTTCCATATTCCAATGGTTCCATATTTGTAAAACATCAATACCTCCTCTCAATGCTGCTTCGGTTTTAAGCAATAATGCTGGTAGTTCCATTGATGGATCAATCACCAGATACAACCCTCCTTTAATAGTATGTTTTTTAGTTTTCATCTATTTCCAGCCTTTATGGATGGCAGTATAAAAAGCATTCCAGTAAGCATCAGTGCCAGGATGTTGCAAAGAGTTTATAAACCCATCCCTTATTAACTCTTTCTTACTTACATCATTTGTAAAATAACCAACTTCGGTTGCTTTAATATTGGCGGCTGCCAATCTGTTCATTACCATATCTTTTTTCTCTTTTTTGGCTGCAATAATCATCGAACCAGCACCTACAACATAATTTTGATCAATATCAAATACTTTACAAATGCTTTCCTGAACTACTCCTGTTGGTAAATGGTTCATGTTAATATGTACACCCAAATTTGAAGCAATGGCCATTTCATAAATAGCACCTAAAACACCTCCTTCCGTTACATCATGCATGGCAGTAATAGCTCTTTGACTATTTTCTATAATGGATGCGGTTAGTCCATCTTTTAAGGAACTGGTGGAATAAAATAATGCACATCCTTGCTGATAAACTTCAACTCCGCATTTATTTTTAACCGTTTCAGGAAAACTCATGGCAAGGATAGAACTTGCTGTTAATGCACATTCTTTTGTTACAATAATAATATCTCCTGCCTGGGCTTTATTACTGGTCAATAGCAGCTGTTCCGCTGCCACTGTAATAAAAGTACCACCCCCTGCAACCGTTGAATTTTGGCCCGCAACCTGCCCGGTATGCCCCCCTGTAATGGCAATTCCAATTTCTTTACAATATTGATGAATGTAATTCCAGTATTGAGAAAATTCAGCAGCAGTAATACTGACTGGCAGGTTGAGCACCAACTGGGCAAACATGGGTGCAAAACCGGTTGTGGCCATATCATTTGCCAGAATCTGAACTGATAGCCAGGCACTTTCCTGCAAACCCAAAGAAGGAATTAATGTAAGGGGATCGCTGGTTAATGCCATTGCCATTCCTCCATGTAACCTAACCACTGAAACATCTATACCATATTGGGAACCAATAATCACTTCTTCCCTTTCTTGCCCACAGTTCGGAAAAATGATTTCACTGAAAAAATCATGTTGAATTTTACCACTAACAGGAAAATTTGCCATAACAAAAATTATTGATTATTAAAGGTTACATACAACCCAAAGAAGTCTCCGTATGGCAAACCCCATTGCTGAACGGGAAACCATTTGGGCAATCCGGTGCAGGTCCATTCAATACTGTAATCCATTCCATCTAATGCTTCATTAATTTTCGCAATTAATTTTTCCGGAGTATAAAAAGTAGCAGTTATATAAAATGGATTTTTCCCAAATAGTTGTTGAACCCTTCTTCTCACCACTTTTAATGAATTACGGTTCATCATTCCAAATACAATACCATGCTTCCCAACTCTTGCTGCTTCCCGGATAACAGCAACAGGATCTTTATAATATTCGAATGTTGTTATAAAAGCCAATGCATCAAATGCACCATCCCTGAAAGGCATGTGGTGAGAATCTGCTAACACTAAATCTCCATCAAATAAATGAACCCCCTGCCCTAACATGAAAGGCGAAATATCGCCGCCGGAAGCTTTTATGCCAATCTCTTTCCACCATCTGGTAAACCGGGTTGTACCGCAACCAAATTCAAGTACTGTTTTTACCCGGGTATCTTTTTTGACTAAATCACCAATTACTTTCTTCTGCCATATTTCAGCACGCTTGTAACGGCCTTCATACCATTGTTCATAGGTATCCGTATGTTCCCTGTTAAAAAACCATTCTTTCCTGCCTTGCCAATTGGTAAGACCTTTTGTCATTAGTTCAAACTTCATAAAGTGTGATTTAAAATAAAAAAGCTTCAAATCCATAATCAGGAAATGAAGCACTATAAGAATGAATTAATGACAGACTTGTAGACTTGCATTTCCTCCGCCGGCATTATCCGGTTCAGGTTCTCGGGTATGATCTCAGTAACGCTATTGCGAAACACCCCGATGCAATTATGTGTAGCAAACCTAACAAAAAAAAAGGACAGTTTCACCTTCATTTATTATTTCAGAACCCACTAATTTACTGTATGCTAATTTTTTTCGTTTTATTAATTACGGAATAACAAACGGTCCTTCCTTAATTAAAGAAGTTACTGCACAATTAAACCAGCTCATTCTGTTAACTTTATCGCTTTAATATGCTTACAGATTCCTACAACCGGCAACACAATTATCTGCGTATTTCCTTAACAGATCAGTGTAATCTGAGATGTAATTATTGTATGCCCCTGGAATCCTATTCCTTTATGCCTTCAACTCAATTAATGCAGGCTGCTGAAATACTGGAAATTGCCAAAATATTTACCAGCCTGGGTACTACTAAAATCAGGTTAACAGGTGGGGAACCCCTGGTGCGTAAGGATGCAGATCGTATTATTCAGTCACTGGCTGCCCTGCCGGTTAAATTATCCCTCACTACCAATGGAGTGCGGGTGCACGAATTTATAGAGACATTTAAACAGGCAGGGATCCGTTCTTTAAACCTGAGCCTGGATACATTGTCTGCTGATAAATTTCAACTGCTTACCAAAAGAAATAATTTCAACCGGGTATGGGAGAATATTCAACTGCTGCTCCAAAATGGCTTTCATGTTAAATTGAATATGGTAGTGATGAAGGGGATAAACCATACAGAAATCAATGACTTTATAAACCTTACCCGATTCTCCCCACTCCATATCCGTTTTATAGAATTCATGCCCTTTACCGGCAATAAATGGGCCAGTGAAAAAGTCTTTACCCTGCACGAAATGCTGGAATTTATCCAATCAAAATATTCCATCACTAAACTGGAAGATGCCCCCAATGATACTGCTAAGAAATACACAGTCCCGGGGCATGCCGGTTCCTTTGCTGTTATCAGTACACTCTCTGCTCCTTTTTGTACTTCCTGTAACCGGATGCGCTTAACTGCTGATGGCAAAATGAAAAACTGTCTTTTTTCCAAAGCTGAAACTGACTTACTTTCTGCTCTGAGAAATGGCCAGGATATCGAAGCCCTGATCCGGAAGAATATACTGGATAAAGAAGCGGAAAGAGGCGGGCAATTCCTGACCGATTTTGAACACCTGCATTCAGAAGATATGACCAACCGGAGCATGATTGCAATCGGTGGCTGATTTTCAATTTCATTCAGTATATTGAACCATGATTTCTGTACTTGAAGCCAAAGAACTGATTCAGCAGCACACACCAACTTTAAACCCGGTGCAGCTTCCCTTGTCTCAATCCCCTGGTTTGGTGCTGGCGGCTGACTGTTTTGCCCAAACCGATATTCCTGCTTTCAACCAGGCTTCCATGGATGGCTATGCCTTCCGCTTTCCTGTTCAGGTATCCGGAGAATACAGGCTTGAAATTACAGGGATGGCAGCGGCAGGCAATGCGCCCCTATTAGACCTGAAACCAGGGGAAGCTGTGCGGATCTTTACCGGCGCTGCCCTGCCTGTACTGGCAGATACAGTGGTGATGCAGGAATGGACAAAAGTAGAGGGTAATACAGTTATTTTCTCCAAAAATGATTTGCAAAAAGGAGATTTTGTAAGGCTTAAAGGGGCTGAAATCACAAAAGGGCAACTGGCACTGGAAAAGGGCACAAGTCTGCAGCCTCCGGTTATTGGATTACTGGCGGGAATTGGTGTTGCAACTGTTACTGTTATTCCTAAGCCCCGTATTGCACTGGTAATTACCGGAAATGAACTGAAACAACCGGGCGAAACGCTTGAAGCTGGTGAAATCTATGATGCCAACTCTTTTACCCTGAAAGCAGCATTACAACAATTACAGATGGAATTGTCAGAGATTTTCTTTTGCAGGGACTCGCTGTCAGAATTGGAATTGGTGCTTGCTAAAGCAATTGCATCAGCTGAGCTGGTGCTGGTTACCGGTGGGGTGAGTGTGGGCGATTATGATTTTGTACCCAGGGCTATGGAAATCAATGGGGTATCCACCCTCTTTCATAAAATAAAACAAAAGCCGGGTAAACCTTTGTACCTGGGTAAGAAAAACAATTCGTTGTTATTCGGATTGCCCGGTAATCCTGCATCCGTGTTAACCTGCTTTTACGAATATGTAATTCCGGCCATTGAAAAAATGATGGGTATTTCCCATAGCTGTATCAGATCGGAACACTTGCCACTCTTAACAGCAGTCAACAAAAAAAAAGGATTAACTCATTTCCTGAAAGCCAGCGTTGCGGCAGAAGGGGTTGTAGTTTTATCAGCACAGGAATCTTACCGCCTCAGTGCCTTCGCTACTGCCAATTGCCTGGTATGCCTGGAAGAAGATAAAACCGATTATACTCCCGGAGACCTGGTGGAAGTCCATTTCCTTCCTTTTTAATTGCTTCCCCTATTTTTACAATCTAAGATTGACCTCTCATGAATAATATTACCTATAAATCTTCCAGTCTCAGAACTGCCACAGCTACAGCCATTGTAAAACTTTCCGCTCAGGCTACCATGGATGCCATCCTGGAAAACAGGGTGCCCAAGGGCAATGTGCTGGAATTTGCCCGTGCCGCAGGTTTACTGGCAGTTAAAAAGACCAGTGATGTAATTCCGGATTGCCATCCCATGCCGATAGAAGGAGCTGAGATTCAGTATAAATTGGAAGGACTGGATATCCTGATTGAAGTTACAGTTTATACTGTTTATAAAACCGGTGTGGAAGTCGAAGCCATGCATGGTGCCGCTATCACCGCGCTTACCATTTATGATATGCTGAAACCAATCGACAAAGGCATTGAAATCAGTACCATTCAACTGCTCCATAAAAAAGGGGGTAAATCCGATTTTAATCCCACGCTGGAAAAACCACTCAAAACAGCGGTAGTCGTTTGCTCAGATTCAATAGCTGCAGGAAAAAATAATGATACTGCTGGTAAAGCAATCATGGAGAAACTGAAGCAATGGGCAGTGGAGGTGGAGGAATACAGGATTATTCCGGATGAATTTGCAATCATTCAGTCCACCGCATTGGAATTAAGCAACACAGATTTTCAGTTGGTATTGTTTACCGGTGGAACAGGACTGTCTCCCCGGGATCTTACACCGGATGCTATCACTCCATTACTCAGTCGTAATATTCCTGGTATTATGGAAGCTGCACGTAACTATGGACAGTCACGTACCCCCTATTCGATGCTTTCCCGTGGAGTGGCTGGTTTTATCCAAAATTCTTTGGTATTAACCTTGCCGGGTTCTTTGAAAGGGGCAGAAGAATCCATGGATGCTTTATTCCCATATCTGTTCCATTTGTTCCGGGTGGCAGAAGGCTGGCGTCATGAACCGGAATAATTCCACTATTGTTCTAATATTCCTTTAAGGTTTTGTAAACTGGCCTGCAAATCCTTTTTCAACCCTTTTTTTAAATTTAATGCCAGGTGCAATACTTTCATCATAAAAGTATTCCTGCTTTTAAATGTCCAGCATACATTGGTTAACCTATCTGAAACACGGGTTAATATAAGGGAAGCATAAGAAGTAGCTTCAAATGGTTTTTTAAACCGGATCTGATAATCTACTTTAGAACCCTCCAGTAAATGAATTATTTCCATATCTCCCTTTCCAACATTGCTTATTTTACTTTCCCAGCTATAAATAAATCCAATAGTCCCATCTGTTCCGGTAAATGTTTTTTGCATTCCCGGGTCGGTCATCACCCACTTATTATAATCATCACTATTTTTTAAAAACCGGATATAATCATATACATCCAGACTGGGCCGCTGAATTTTTATTTCTTCGGCTATCTGCCATTCGCTTTTACCCAATGCGGCAACAATTAGAAAAAGGATAAACAGGAGGCACAGAAATCCAGTAATTAGTTCAACACTACTCATTTTAATCAGATTTTGGTTTAGGTTTACAGGTAGAGAATATGCTCCAAAAATCTAAAATTAAGCATTTCTGTAAATTTATCTGACTTCAAGCCTCAAAACAATCCGGATCCATCTTTAAAATCCATCAAAATAATCAAATTTATAATCCAGTTACATCAGAAGGGGTAGGATGAATTTATTCATACCCTACATTTTCCTCAAAATCAAACAGGAAATCAATTTCACCGTTTTTAATTACATTTTTATTTTGACTGTCTGCAAGCCATTAAGGCTTACGGTTGATATTGGTACATATTTCCATCAGAACTTATTATAAAGGAATGGAGATAATTTTATGCAGTAACCTTATTATAAATACAATTTAGCTAATCAGAAGTTTACTGAAAATACACTGGTTTTAATTCAATTTGGATTTTAATTCCGGAAATTCTTACTTTGGACTTTCTATGTTCAAACAGCTTTCAGTTATATTTCTGCTGGCCGCTTTCATAACGCAAACCTTTAACAGGGCATTGCTGGTAATGGATTATTATAGTAATAGAGCTGCATATACTAAAAACTGTATCAATAAGTCAACGCCAAAAATGCATTGTATTGGCCATTGCCAGCTAATGAAAAAATTAAGCCATGAAGAAAACAAAGACCAGCAAAATCCTGAAAGAAAAATTGAAAACAAAAACGATCTGTTCTATAATGAGAATTCAAACTTCATCCCAATTACATTATTTGGCTCACAAATAAATAGCAATAGTATTTTTCAGCATATTTCCCTGAAAGACAGGTCATTTGGCTTTTTCCACCCTCCCAGATACATTTAATTTTCCACTTCTTTATTATGATTTTATGTTTTAATGCGTTGCATTAAAACTCATTCCCTATTACCACCTAACCCTGTTTATATTAACCGGATTAGAAGTGTAATATTATTTAATCTATTATTATCATTTATGAGAAAACATCTTCTATTTTGGCTTATTGCCTTAACCTATACCCTCTCTTTTGCACACAGAAAGAAGATTGCATGTATTTGACCTGGATTTTAATACTATCCTTCCAAAACTCAACACAGCAATTTCCACTGAGTGGGTCTGGGTTTTCTTAGAATTACCTGCGATTATACGCCTCAGTATTCCGGAAAAAAGTATGGCGGATACATTGAAATTGTACAACTCCTAAAAAAAGGATAAAAATCTGGGCTGGGATCATGCCAGCCTGAATATTGTGTTACTTGGAGAATATGTGGACTGGAATGTGGGCCGATTTGATGCAACTGGTTTACCGATGTATAATGATCTCTGGAGCCTGATGCCTGCTATCAGTTTCAGGACCTCCACGCAAACAGTCATCCGGTTTAATTACCGTCACCAGTTTCAAAGAGATATTACCGGAAATACCATTGGTGCTGCAATTGGAACAACCGCAGATTTTTGCCTGGGATTATACACTTATTTTTAAATAAATCATTTACAGGTAATGAAAAACAAAACACATTACCATAATTAGAAAAATAAACATATCAGATACCATGGCAATCCATTCATTTGCTCCTGCAGGTTTTTTAATAATATGACTGAAACCTGCAATGCCAAAATAAAGGCCCCCGGAGCATGAAGCTGCCATACGCCACTCAGGTATAAAAAGGGAGCAAATGGCAACAATGCCTAAACAAATATTTGCAAATCCTAACTCTTTTACAATGATGAAGCTTTCAGTTTCTTTTAAATGAAATATTTCTCTGGCAGTAAATGCAGGTTGTAAAACCTGCTTACATCCGGCTGTAAAAAGGCGGATACCAACCGGCCAGAAAATAAACCATTGGGTAATGTCTGGTATCAGAATAAATGTTTGTCTGTGAAATACATAATCAAATACTACAGAAAGAATAGGTAACACCAGCATTAGCAGTAATACTATTATTAAATAAGGCTTACTGAATCCTGCAGTTTCATTATTTGTCATTTTTTTGTTTTATTTGTCTTAAATAGGAACCACCAGCCCTTTACCGGCAGGTACTTGCATACTTCACAATTGTTGATTGTCTTTTAATTGAATATAAATTGATTAAGCAATATAATAATGAAAAGCCTCATAAAACTTTCCAAAAACCATAAATTTTGGAAAATATTGCTGTAAATAATTACTTTGCACCCATTGATGTTAAAACAGCTGTCTGCTTGTATATTAATCCTGGCTATTGCAGCCCAAACATTTAACCGTCTGGCTATTGTGGTGGATTATTATGCCAATACTGCATCCTATGCTAAAAACTGTATCAATAAGGCAAAACCTATGATGCATTGTAATGGCCATTGCCAGCTGATGAAAAAATTAAACCACGAAGAAAACAAAGACCAGCAAAACCCTGAAAGACGGGCAGAAAATAAGCTGGAAGTACTATCATCCAGGTCTTTCTTCTGTAATGCTGCAATTCCGGCCTTCATTTCTGTTTCAACCATCAAAAACAATTTCAGTCTGGTCTATACTACAACTGGTTGCTATTTGGATATTTTCCACCCTCCGCAAGCTTAAACGGGATCAAATTTACAGCCTTACAGCATTGTAAGGGTTGGCCGCAGCCTGCATGAATAAATATGCCTGCTATAAACCTTATTTCCTTATGCTGTAAACACATTTACACCGGTAATTGCTTTGCAATACCTGATTCATTGTTTATAACCTTAACAGGATCAATCTGATTTGATCTTTTCTAAAATTCGATTCATGTACAAAATATTTATTGGTATTTTTTTCCTTTTTGCCGGAGTGTACGTTAATGCCCAAACTATCAGCGGTCACATCACAGATATTACCACTCATCAGCCTGTAGCTGGAGCTTCTGTATATTTTCCACAGCTTAAACTGGGTACAATTACCAATACTGATGGATATTATCAGATACCATCCTTGCCAAAAGGTACCTATGAAATGGAAATCCAGATGCTGGGATATGCTACCCTTAACAAACAGGTGACAGTTAAAAAAAACCTGATTCTTGATCTGGCTACATCTGTTTCATTCAACCCTTTAAAACAGGTGGTCATCACAAGTTTAGGTAATATCACTAACACACAGCGCTCTACAATACCTGTTTCCATTGTTACACATGAAATGATGCAGCAGGGGCTTTCCAATACTGTTATTGATGTAATTGCCGCACAACCTGGTGTAAATGCTACAACGGAAGGGCCGGGTACAACCAAACCACAAATCAACGGTCTGGGTTTTAACCGGGTGCTTACTTTGCTGGATGGCTTGCCTCAGGAAGATTTCCAATGGGGGGATGACCATGGTATTTTAATTGACCCTTATGCTGTTCATGATGCTGAAATCATCCGAGGACCTGCATCACTGCAATATGGTGCCAGTGCCGAAGCAGGTGTCATCAGTTTCAGATCAGAACCTTTTGCTGAAAATGGAACCACACAGGGGAGCCTGGTCTCAGAATACCATTCCAATAATGGTTATATCGGCAACTCATTAAATATTGGCGGAAATAAGAATGGTTTTGTTTGGAACCTGCGGGGAAGTATTGAAGCTGCACATTGTTACTGGAATCCTAAAGACGGCTATGTATGGGGCTCTGCCTGGCAACAGCAAAATGCAAGGCTTACACTTGGACTGAACAAATCCTGGGGATATTCCCGCCTTTCTATCAGTTTACTGAACCGACGGATACAGGTACCTGATGGAAACCGGGACAGTGCTTCGAATAACTTTATATTTGATTTTCCGCAAAATGGGAAAATTGCACCGACAAGATCAGATTTCCTGTCTTATGCGGCAAATATAGCCAGCGATAAGATCCTCAAAGAATACCAGTACTGGTGGCAGAACAGTATTAATCTGGGCAAAGGTAAACTGGGTATTGATATTGGCTTTACACAAAGTGAACACCACGATATTGATACTGGTACCATTGGGCAATGTAATATTCTGGTAAACAATATCCCTTTTTCAGTAAAATACCAGCTGGCTGGTGAGCATTCAGGCTTAAAACTGACTGCAGGTTTAAACGGAACCTACGAATTTGAACACAATATGGCCGCACCTCCTCCTCCCTATATTGCAGATTATGAAATACCCGATTATACCAATTTTGAAATAGGCGGATATGCTATTCTGGAAAAGAATTTTAAATCCTTTACACTCAGCGGTGGGCTACGGTATGACTTGTCCAATTTCATTGGTAAGGAAATGTGGCTGATCAATGCGGGAGCTCCGGGTCAGGCAATAGTACCTTCCTCTACACCGGGAGCATCCCAACAATTCTCTCCGTTTAACAATACCTATTCCGGAATGTCCGGCAGCTTGGGAGCTTCTTACCAGTTACAGGGCAATAATTATATCAAACTGAATATTTCTAAGAGTTACCGGGCACCTGCCATTAATGAATTAACCAGTAATGGTCTGAATATTGGTTCCAATGCAGTGCAGCTGGGGAATATAAACCTGAATGCAGAACAGGGTTACCAAATTGACCTCGCCTACGGAAAAAACGGCAGGGATATTAGCTTTGAAATTGACGGCTTTTATAACCATCTCAGCAATTTCATATTTGCTGACCGTACCGGAGATACTGCACAAGGCTATCCAGTATACCAGTATGTTTCTACCAATACAGCTATCCTTACCGGTGTTTCCGGATATTTCAATATCCACCCTTCTGGTGCAAAATGGCTGGAAATCAATAATGGTTTAACCTATATTTATTCTTTTCTCCCCAATGCGACCGATTCTACCAACCACCTTCCCTGGATAGCTGCGCCTCACCTGACAACTACCGTTAAATGTAAACTCAATAACAAGCAAAATTCCATACTGAAAGGAACTTATTTTGAAATAGGAACGGCAAAATATTGGGAACAGAATAATATTTATAGTGCACTCTATACAGAACTACCTTCTGCTGCATATATTTTAGTAAATGCAGGCATCGGAACAAACTTTGTTAACCCTAAATCAGGCAAACAGATTTGTACTGTCATCCTCAATTGTACCAATCTTACCAATATTGCCTATGCTGACCATCTGAACCTGGCTCAGTATTTCTATGCCCAAAACGGTCAAGTAGTTACAGTTACCCACCAAAACCAAGGTGTGTACAATATGGGCAGGAATATCGGTCTTAAAATTGTTTTCCCCTTTGGTGGCAATAAAAACAAAGACATTACTCATGGAATGGAATAATAAAGAATCAATTAAAAAACAAAATTAACCACATATGAAAAAATATTTTTTAGTAGTATTTTTTGCACTTTTGACAACCCTCTCTTTTGCACAAACTAAAACAGCCTGGAAGGAACTGGACGATTTTCATGCTATCGTTGCCCCAGTATTTCATACAGCTGAAAAAGGAAATTACAATGCAGCCAAAGACAGTGCAACCCTGGTGCTGAAAAGGGCCGAACTATGGCAGGCAGCTCCTATTCCCGCCACCCTGGATACTGCAGTATTTAAACCCCTGATCGACAGGCTCGTACTGGAATGCAAAGCAATTAATGTAACGGTAACTGCACGTAAACCGGATGATGAATTAAAACTGGTATTAAGAAAAGCACACAAAACTTTTCACGAAATTCTGTCTAAATACAATCAATCTGTAAATAAAACAAAATCATGAAAAAATTAATCATACAAAGCATTTTTACGCTCTCCATATGCTGCTTATTCGGATTTACCGGTCCGGTTAAAAAAGATAAAAAACACCTGGGAACAGTAACCCTGCAATTCAATAATGTATTTGGCAAAGAAGACTTCGCATTTAAAAAAGAATACACTACTGCTTTTGGAGAAAAACTCACTTTCATTACGCTCAATTATTTCATCAGTAATATCAAACTTACCAGGAAAGATGGAAGTGAATACATAGTTCCACAGGACAGCAGCTATTTTTTAGTAAAACATCCTGACTCGATTTCACACCTGATCCGCCTGGATAATATTCCAAAAGGGAAATATACTGCCCTCACTTTTACCATTGGGGTAGATAGTACCAGAAATACAATGGACATTTCCCGCAGAACCGGCACGCTGGATGTGGGTGGGAAGGCCAGAGGTATGTATTGGGTCTGGAATTCCGGGTATATATTCTTTAAACTGGAAGGAAAAACCGTTAATGAAATAGATTCACTGCAAAAAAGGTTTCAATACCATATTGGTGGCTATGGCGGCTATGACTCTAAAACCATCAATAATATAAAAGTGAAAACACTGGCCCTGGGTAAAGTCGCAGTATCCGGAAAAAAGAATCCACTGATCAATATCCAGGTGGATATCGCTAAATTCTTTGATAATATCAATCCGGTAAAAGTAGCGGAACACAGGTCGGTTATGTGGGGCGACTGGTCTGTGAAAATTGCAGATAACTACTACAGTATTTTCAATCTGGGTGCTGTTAAGTATTAAAATATACAGAGATGAAAAAACCTAACCTAATAATTTTGGCAGCTTCAGCTTTTTTATTGGCTATTGCATCCTCATTTTCAGACAAACGTTTTCAGGTGGAGCCTTTAAAAATAACCTTGCCTGCTAATTTTCCGGCTCCGCTGTATACTTTTAAAAATAATCCGCCTACAAAAGAGGGCTTTGAATTGGGCCGAAAATTGTTCTATGATGGATTATTATCCCGCACCGGTACTATTTCCTGTGGCTCCTGCCACCAACAGGATGCGGCTTTTATACAAGCGGATCACGATCTGAGCCATGGGGTGGATGACCAGTTGGGCAGAAGAAATTCCCTTCCAGTTTTTAATGCACTATTTAAAAAAACTTTTTTTTGGGACGGCGGTGTACCCAATCTGGAACTGGTTCCTGTAAACCCATTGGAAAACCCCCTGGAAATGGATGAAAAACTGGATAATGTGATTCACAAACTAAACAACTCAACAGTATACAGGGCATTATTTAAACAGGCATTTGATGTGGATACCATTGCTTCGAGGGAGTTTTTATATGCATTTGCACAGTTCATGGGGGCCATGGTTTCTGCCAATTCCCGTTATGATAAATATATCAGAAAGGAAGGGGTGCAACTGACAGTGGACGAAATGGAAGGCTTAACACTTTATAAGCAGAAATGCAGTTCCTGTCATGCTACTGATCTTTTTACTGACGGCACTTACCGTAATAACGGATTGAAAAATGATTTCTCCTCTGATAAAGGGCGGGAAGAAGTGACCCTAAATCCTTCTGACAGGGGAAAATTTAAAGTGCCTTCTTTAAGAAATGTGGAATATACAGGCCCTTATATGCATGATGGCAGCCTGGAAACGCTGGAAGAAGTCTTGGAACAGTATAATTCAGGAGTAAAAGTGAGTGCTACACTCGATCCGCTCTTGCAACAAAACATTGAAAAGCCAGGTATCCCTTTATCTAAAGAAGAACAAAGAAAAATAATTCTGTTTCTGAAAACACTAACAGATCAGGACTTTCTGCATGATAATAGATTTTCAGAACCCGAAACCAATAAAATAACCCGCTAAATTAAAACTAAACAAATGAAACTGCTTACATACTCAATCCTACTGATTACACTGTGTTGCTATGGAAGCCATATCCAGGCACAGTCAGTTCAAAGTGATTCGCTTGCAAAAAGACACCAGCAAATGATGGATATTTTGATGACAAAACCTTCCGTTCCGATTAAAACCATCGGCATATTAGTCTATGATGGCTATAATACCATTGATGCAATGGGCCCTTATCAGGTGCTTGCCCAGTTAATGGGGGTCAAAATATTTTTTGTAGCCAAACAAAAAGGGATCGTAAAAAATCAGCGCGGATTAAAGATGATAGTGGATACCTCTATTGCAGAAGTTAAACACCTGGATATATTGGTGATACCCGGAGGGTCTAAAGAAACATTTATGGTTACACAAGATACTTCTGTACTAGACTGGATCCGAACCATCGATCAAACTTCTGTCTATACAACCAGTGTTTGTACAGGTGCCTGGATTTTAGGTGCAACCCATTTATTGGAGGGAAAAAATGCCACTACTAATTGGTACCGTGCAGCGGAAATGCTGCAGCGCTATGGAGCACATTTTAAACAGGAAAGATGGGTAAGGGATGGAAAATACTGGACTTCAGCCGGGGTTACTGCAGGATTGGATATGTCCCTGGCAATTGTCAATGAAATAATGGGTGAAAAATATACCCAGGGTGTAATGCTGGATATGGAATATGATCCGCATCCGCCTATTAAAGCTGGTTCAGTTACCAATACAGATCCGATTGTGGTGGATATGATGCGTGAAATGTATGATATGGTGATGCTCCAATTGATCAGAAAAAAATAGTTTTATAAAAAGCCCCGGACTTTTCCGGGGCCTTTTTCCCCTTTCCTGGTTTACACCTGTATAACAGTAACTAAAGCGTATTATTCATTGCAAAACACACTACTGCTTCAATCAACTTACTTGATTTTATTTTTACGTTTGTTAACCTGAAAGCATACCGACTATTACTTATACTTTAAAGTCAACGATGTCAAAGATCCGCCTCAGCTCACTTATGCTATAGTCCTTCAGTACGCAAAGCAAGCAAAACGAGTTGAAAGCATTTCCCAAGGTCTTCCCAACTTGGGAAAAATAAATTTGAAACCCTTACTGGATAAGGGTTTGATAAATTACTAAATATATTGGGCAAAAAAAAGCCCAAAAAAGTCTCTTTTTTGGGGGTGTGAAAAAATTTTAAAAGCAAACTATTTTATCATGTGATAGTATTGACGGGCCTTTGCGTAAAATCGTTTTCCCAAGGTCTTCCCAAGTTGGTAAATGCTTTTTTCCTAATTTATTTAGCAGATTAGCAATAAATATTGCACAGTTTCTTTAAGGATTGGGCAAATTGTATACCGTGGTGGTTACCTGCATTGGGGTTAGCTAATATGGCAATATTAAAGGGCAGCATGGGGGCAAGAGCATAAATCTACAATAAAAAACGGTTGTATAAACAATGATTGGTATAGGTACAATAAAAAACCCCGCATAAAGCGGGGTTTAAAAGAATACGGCAGCTACCTACTCTCCCAGGGACTATGCCCAAGTACCATCGGCCATGAGGGACTTAACTTCTCTGTTCGGAATGGGAAGAGGTGAACACCCTCGGCAAAACCACCATAAAATCTTTGAGTTTATCACTCATAATTATTTACATATTGGAAAAGCTCACATACAAGTATAAAAAAATAAAGCTTACGGGTAATTAGTACTACTTGGCTTTGCTATTACTAGCTGTACACCTATAGCCTATCAACGTCATAGTCTCTGACGACCCTTAAAAGTTAACTCATCTTGAGGAAGGTTTCACGCTTAGATGCTTTCAGCGTTTAT
>Ga0364894_10097_pt2 | contig 19945 bp, 20 predicted proteins | sample ExccelJu500001D4_FD_206942 | JGI IMG/M metagenome (GOLD analysis project Ga0364894, IMG submission 206942) | Enriched cells from Trout Bog Lake Hypolimnion, Wisconsin, USA - BchlTB.July16.5000.01.D4 | ecosystem: Environmental > Aquatic > Freshwater > Lake > Hypolimnion/Profundal zone | place: USA...
CCTATCTTTTTGACCAAGGCAACCAATCCTCCATTTACTTTGCAGGTTTGTTTATGACGGGCTGTTTGTCATCCAGTTTTCTTTTTGCTGAGTTTTTAAGCAAGCCTAAAAAAATTAATTACCATATGCTGCCGGCGGCGGCGTTGGAAAAATTGTTGTGTGTGTTGTTTTACGGTGTATTGGTATTTTTTATAGTATACACGGCGGTATTTTACCTAACGGATGTGATTGCCGTATACATGAGCAACAATGCCGCCGGCGCCATGGTTAGGGATAACTCAACAAAAGCCATGCAGTGGCGGCAGCAGTATAACATTGAAGGGCAATGGAACCCTGCCAAGGTGATTAATGTATTTTCGCCGAGCGCCGATATGTATATATTTTACCCGGGCGACAATACTGATTTGTTTAAAGCATTTTTTCCTATACAGTCAACATTTATATTAGGGGCGGTTTATTTTAAAAAGAACAACTTTTTTAAAACAGTTATTGTATTGCTGGCTGTGATGATGTTGTTTTTTATACTTGAATCAAAAATAATGTTTGCCATGCTGCCCGACACGGCGCGCACATCAAGGCTGGGTACCCTGGCCATGATGACTGATAAAAACGGAGATGCGAAAATATATACATTGCCTTATTGGGTTGGCAGCGTTATGAATTTTTTATTAAAGTTTGGTTTAACGCCGGCACTTTGGGTGGCAACCTATTACAGGTTGAAGGAAACAGAACTATAAGTTAAAACGTAACTATGGATTTTAGGGAATCACAACCAATATACCTGCAGATAGCAGACCACGTATGCGAAAAGATTTTTTTGCAGGAGTGGAAGCCTGGTGTGCGCATTCCGTCCGTGAGGGAGCTGGCTGTTCAATTAGAAGTAAACCCCAACACGGTGATGCGCACCTTTGAACATTTGCAGCAGCAGGATATTATTTATAACCAGCGTGGCATCGGGTATTTTGTATCGCCGGAGGCACAAAAAACAGCATTAAAGTACAGGAAGAACGAATTTATGGAGAAAGACCTGCCGGTGCTGTTCCGTAACATGTACCTGCTTGATATTGAGATAAGTGAACTGCAAAGCCTGAACGAAAAATATATACAACAACATTTTGTTACCAATAAATAGAACTATGGCACATTTTACCATAATACTGCCGGACAACATACTTGCACAAGTATACAAAGGCAAGGTGTTTAAAAAGCAAATAGGTTTTACAAAAGCCTGGCCGTTTATAAAACGCAAAGGCGAAGAACGGATAGGCTATGTTATAAGGATTTACAACGGCAACGAATACCACTTGGTTAGAACAACACAAGGCATATGGAATACTGCACAAGAAAACGACGTTGCCCCTGCTATTAAGAAAGATGGCAGGTGGGTGCCTGCAGAAGATGACGGAGTTATTACAGCTATTAAAACTGCCATTGACGACTATGAAAACAAGTAACAAAATAATATTGGGTATATTACTGGTGGGGTTTGGCAGCTTAATGGCTGCGCAGCTTGCGCTGCATAAAAAAATTGAAGACAACAGTTATATTACTACCCCAATATATGAGGACATGTTTTACAGCCAGTACAATCCAATAGGCATTAAGCATGTATATATTTATAACATTGCCGCATGCAAAATATTTCCGGCAGACACATTGAAGCTGGCTTTTGAAAATGGTGTTGTACAGTATGCAAAGTACAATGTAGCTGGTGATACATTGCGTATAACAGGTGTTTATGCCCAAGGGGCACCTGGCGGTTTTAGGCTATATAGGTCATCGCAGGATGTAAGACTGTATCTGCCCACGGGCATACCCGTGCTGGCCGTAAATTCAAATATAGATGTGCGGGGCACAACTAAGCAGTCATCGGCACGCAACTACAGTTTTGATTTAAACAACAGTGGTATCGATTCCCGATTGAATGCATACAAAGATTCAGTACACCGGTATTTTGACACTATTACCATAAATGCACATCACAACAGCGGTGCCTATTTTTATATCTGTGACTATGTTAAAACACTAAATATTACATTAGACACATCAGTTATTTATGATAATTATGCACCTATAGGGCAAATTAATTTGGTGGCTAAAAGAAAGTCAACCGTTGTGCTTAGCGGCGACAACCTTACAAATTTAAACAGTACTATTATAAAATAATACAACGGTACATATAGGTGTAAGGGTATTGGTGTATATGTAAATATGCAAGTGTAATTTTTTGCCCTTAACGGGCGGATATAAAAAGTATTCTAAAATTTCAACAGGACTAAAAAGGAGAGATGGCGAAGGCTGTTAGCTACTGCTTTGCGCCAAAATGGTTTAAGAGATATTTTGGACGTCATGCCGGCGAAGGCAGGCATCGCCTAAATTATTTGGAAGCTTGGTTAACCTTGGGAGATGCCTGCCTTCGCAGGTGTGACGGCGCGCTGTGCTTAAGTGGTTTGTCTTTTCAATATCCCCGGTCCTTTAGGCCGGGGATTGAAAAAGATATTCTGCCTTCCGGGCTTTTAGCCCAAGCCGCGATATTGGGCTAAAGCCCGGAAACAGGTACCAATCAACAATCCCCTGTGCTAAAGGCACGGGGCAACTATAAGCAAACAAAAACATACCAATATGCAATTAAACATCAATGCACTATCCAAAACCTACGCCAACGGCGTGCAGGCCATAAAAAATGTTTCCCTAACATTAAACCAAGGCATGTTCGGGTTGCTGGGCCCAAACGGAGCTGGCAAATCATCCCTCATGCGCACGGTGGCCACGTTGCAGGAAGCAGACGAAGGCAGTATTTTTTTAGACGGTTTGGATGTACTAAAACAAAAAACAGAACTGCGTAAAATTTTGGGCTACCTGCCGCAGGAGTTTGGCGTGTACCCAAAGATTTCCGCAGAGCAAATGCTTGACCATATTGCCCAACTAAAAGGTGTTAGCAGCAAAGGCGAGCGCAAAGAACTGACCGGCTATTTGCTGGACAAAGTAAACTTGTCGAAAGACAAAAAGAAAAACCTGGGCACTTATTCAGGCGGTATGAAGCAACGCTTTGGTATAGCACAGGCGTTGATGGGCAACCCCAAACTGATTATTGTTGACGAACCCACCGCAGGCCTCGACCCTGCCGAGCGTAACCGCTTTTATAACCTGCTAAGCGAACTGGGCGAAAACACCATCGTGATACTAAGCACGCACATCGTGGAGGATGTAAGCACGCTCTGCTCAAACTTTGCCATCATCTGCCAAGGTGAAGTATTGTATGCAGGCACTCCCGCCGATGCGGTGAACGAACTGGAAGGAAAGATATACAGCAAGAGCATCAACAAAAGCGAGATAGAGCAATATAAGAAAGCGCATAAGGTTATTTCCACCCAGTTAAAATCGGGGCAACTGTACATTCGGGTGTATTCGGATGCCGGGAGTGTGGAAGGCTTTGCCGCCAGCCAACCAGATTTGGAAGACGTATACTTCAGCAACATTAGTAAGCGGGTGGATGTGAATACGCTGTAAGGGCTTTTGGCTCATGAAGAGCCTCGTGTTTATAGCTTTTGTGGAAAGGAGTTTTTAATGGCTCCGGATGGAGCCTCATGATATTCGTGCCAGATAATTTATGTTTTATCAATCATGCGGCTCCATCTGGAGCCGAAGACCCATCACGAACGTTTTCTATAAACACGATGCCCCGCTGGGGCGCATCAACCATTACTTTACTTCTGCCCTTCAGAACTGAAAGCTTTCGCTTGCAGCCCAACAATGTTATAACCGTTGAAGTGTGCGACGCAAGGATGCATCATAGCATTCCTTCAGCTTGGGTCAAAAATGTATTCATACATCGTACACAACTACAAACCACAAACTAAAAACCATAAACTGTTTACCATGTTTACAAAAATATTTTTCTTCGAAATAAAATACAGGCTGCACAGGCCCGCTGTGTATGTATATTTCCTCGCCTGCCTGGCGTTCACCTTTTTATCATTTGCCAACGGGGCCATGCCGCTGGATGACAAGCAGTTTGTAAACGGCACATCGGCATTGGCATTTTATACGGCCATGATGAGCTTTATGATGATGCTGGTAAGCTCATCCATCATGGGTATACCATTGTACCGCGATATTGAATACAATACCAAGGAATATTACCTGAGTTACCCCATAACCAAGGCCGGTTATTTTTGGGGCAGGTATCTTTCCTCGTTCGTATTTGTGCTTGCGATAGACGCTGCAGTTATGCTGGGTGCATACCTTGGCAGCAAAGCGGGGCCTTCATTCCATTGGTTGCAACCCGCCAGTTATGGCCCCAACCGTTTTATCAATTATTTTTATCCGTATATAACACTGGCGGTGCCAAACCTGTTTTTTACTTCGTCGTTATTCTTTGGGTTGGTTGCCATAACACGTAATGTGAAAGTTATTTACAGTGCAGGCATATTGCTGATGTTGGGTTATTTGATATCCAATTTTTTTGTTGGCTCTCATTCAAACCCCACGGTGGTTTATCTGGCAGACCCATTTGCCATTGGCCCCATACGGTATGAACGGGGCATGCAAACCGTTGCCGAAAAAAACACATCCCTAATGCCCATGACAGGCCTTATGCTCCTCAACCGTATTATATGGGTAGGGGTTGGTGCGGTAATTTTAGCATACACCTACTTTACGTTTAGTTTTGAAAAATTCTTTAGCGGCAGGCGGGATAAAAAAGCCTTGAAAACAAAATCAGAAAAAAAGTTTGTTTTGCCAACACTGCATATAAGCTTTGAAAAATGGTATGCCCGCAAAACACTATACACACTTACAAAAATTGAAGTGCTGAATATAATACGTGATAATTATTTCTGGATAATTATTGCGGGTGGCAGCATATTTTTAGGCATTGTGTTCTCGCATGGGCCGGGCAATTATTGGGTGAGGGATTTGCCGCGCACCAGCATGCTGATATACATCTTCAACAATAATTTTCTCGTGTTTATTTTCTGCATCATAATGTTTTATACAGGCGAGGCCGTGCATAGGGAAAAAACAACCCGTTATGCGTTTATCAATGATGCGTTGCCACCGTCTGATGTAGTGCTAAACCTCTCTAAATTTTTAGCCATTGTTATCATGGCTGTTTTTCTAACGCTGCTGCCCATGGCGCTCGGCATCATCATACAATTGGCGCAGGGCTATACCCGACTTGATATTGGCACATACCTTAGCAGCTTGTTGGGCGTTACACTGCCCGATACTATTGAGATGGTGATGTTCGCATTTGCATTCCACATAGTCATCAATAATAAATTTGCCGCGTTGGGTGTGGGTGTTGCCTTGTGGATATTGATTTTGCTGGCCGATGAAAGCCGCTGGATGTATTACCGCTTGCTTTTGTATAACCGAACGCCTGAGTATGGCATATCCGACCTGGACGGCATCGGCCACATGTGGAAGCCGTTGGGTTGGTTTAGTGCCTATTGGTTGCTGGCCGGCAGCCTGATGGTATTTGTTGGCTACCTTTTTTACGTTCGGGGCACTATATCTGCATTTAAAGAAAGGGTGCAACTTGCCAGGGAAAGGTTTACAGGCAAAACGCGTATTATTGGCGGGGTATTGTCAGTGTTGTTTCTGGCGGTGCTGGCATACAATTACTACAACGTAAGTTATGTAAACACATTTTATTCCAGCCAGGAGAACGAGATACACAGCGCCATTACCGAGCAAAAATTAAAACACTATGAGGATATGCCGCTGCCGCATATTACCAGCATGAAGGTGTTTGCTGATTTATACCCCAGTGAGCAGAAAGCCGTTTTTAAAGCAACGCTTGTTTTGGCAAACACTACCAACCAGCCGATAACGCAATTGCTGCTGGATGGTGATAATATTTCCGCCTACTCCCTTGCAATAAACGGCGCAGCGGTGCCATACGCCTGCCCGGTTTTTTACAACAGGGGCTTCTTTAATTTTTTAAAGCCCGCCATTGATAGCTCGGCTTACAGGCTTTATACCTTAGCAACTCCTATTGCGCCAGGCGGTACTGTAACGGTGGAAGTAAATTCCATTAAAGAATACAAAGGATTTAGAAACGATATGTTTGGCCAGGACCTGCTGAACAACGGCACGGCAGTTGGGCTGGGCCTGCCGGATTTTGGCTATGACGACGATGATGAGATAAACAATGAAGAAACCCGGAAAAAATATGGCCTGGCTAAAAAGGAGGAAGATTTTCCTGCGGATGAAGACTCAGCCGGTGCATATTACCTGCTGCCGGGCAAAAGCGCCGGGCAGCCAGCCTTTGATATAACCGTAAGTACCGAGGGCGACCAGGTAGCCGTTGCCCCCGGCGACCTGGTAAAACAGTGGGAGGCCAATGGCCGTAATTATTGCCGATACACCTTTAACAAGCCGGGCCTGCTAACCGGGTTGGGCATCGCTTCGGCGCGGTATGCGGTGCTGAAGGACAGTGTTACCCTAAGCAACGGGCAGGTAAAAGGCATTGGCATATACTACCACCCTGCGCACAACACCAACCTGCAACGGTTTATGGCAGCCTATAAGGACGGGTTGAAGTATTTCTCAAAGGCATATTCGCCTTACCCCTTAAAGCAGGTAACGCTTGCAGAGTCATCCAATTTTATGCCGAATGTGGTATCGGGGGCGGGGTTGGAAATATACTCCGAGCGCTTTGGGTGGAACGCCAATTTTACAGACCCTAACCAATGGGACTATTGTTATTTTGTAACCACAGAACAACTTGCCAAGCAGTGGTGGGGCAAGCAGGTGGCACCCAGCCACACCAGGGGTGGTGCAGTAATTGCCGAAGGCCTGCCAAAATACGCGGCCCTGGTGATGATGGAAAAAAAATATGGGGAAAACAATATTAAGAATGTTGTTTCGGAGGAATTGGGCAATTATATATGGCAAAGGGGTAGGACGGTGTATGACCAAAACCCGTTGCTACATTCCCGGAGGGGTAACGAGCAAAACCCCAAGGCCGCCCTGGTTTTGTTGGGCCTTAAGCATTTGATTGGAGAGGACAGCCTTAACACCGCCCTGCGGGAATTTTACAATGCCTATGCCTTTAAAACCACCCCGCCGTATGCCGGTTGCAAGGATTTGTATTATTACCTTAAAAAGCACACCCCAGACAGCCTGCAATATTATTTAACCGACACTTGGGAAAAGGTGTGTTTTTACAACAACCGGGTAATATCTGCCACTTCAACCCCTTTAAAAAACAACCAGTACAAGGTTACCATAAAAATAAGCACCGGCAAAACCTACGAAGACAGCGTTGGCAATGAGCAGCCCGCCAAAACAATGGACGACTATATGGATATTGGCATATTTGCCGCCGATACCCCCAACAAAGAAGGCCGTTTGCAGGCCAACCCTTTATACCTTAAGCAGCATAAGTTTACCGAAGGCGAGCACTCCATTGAAGTGATAGTAACCGGCAAGCCGGTGAGTGTAGGGGTTGACCCGTTTTTGAGACTGATTGATAGGAATACAGGGGATAATATGAAGACACTGTAAATTTTAATAGTATACGTTATGAGTTGTATGTCAAATATTAGTGTCCGAAATCGAACGCTTTGTGTTCGTTTACGAACATTTAATTAGGCAGGCTGTTTTATAAAATGCTTTACATCAAAGGGTTTGTTTGTTGGCATAACAGTTGAATCTAAATGCAACAGCCCCACAGTTAATTTAGTAGCAGTTTTTTGTGGGGTGAAGGCCTGTATGCTGAAAGGAAACGGCAGTACCCCCGGAAAATATATTAAATGATTAACCTGCACTTCACTGTGTGGTTAGTTTTGATTATAAAAAAAGGGGGGAGTTTCCACTCCCCCCGTTAATTTTTGAACTTTTCTTCCATAATGCCAATATGTTTTAAAAAAGTGTGTTGTTGTGGTTGTCAGTTATCCGCATCAACGCCGTCAAGTATCCCGAGGTTTTCATCCTCGGCACCAATTTCCAAAATTTGCAGGGAATTTACCATGGCCGAGCTGTAGCCTAAAAAATAAAATGCCGTTACAGGGATGGACAGTATATTTTCCAGCCCGAAATAATACCCTGTGTTATAAAAAGGCAGCAAAACCACTGCAAACACATGCGCCCTTGCCCACACCATCGTTTCATAACTAAATTCGTTAAATAGCCAAAGGGCGATATAGGCGAGCAATAATTTTTTCATGCTGAATTCCTCCAATTCTCCAAGCCGCCAGGCACAAATAAATGCAAAAAGCAGTAAGGGTAGGAAAATGCGGATATGAAATACAGCTTGTTTTATTACCCAACTGCTGTGCTGGCTTTGCAAGTTTGCCGATGACAAATATTCCAATTGAACAAGTAGGTAATCTGCCAGGCATGCAGCTAATAAAACAACGAAAAGGCTTATTAAATCGCCCGGAGATACGCCCTTAAAAAGCCGACCAAAGCCAAAATAACTAATCTCGCCACCTGCTCTTTTTGATTTATAAAACGATATCGCAAAAAATGCGATAAAAAATATAGAAACTATTTTTATCATGTCGCCTAGGCAATACCTACCTCCGTCGCTATACCTGTTCCAGAAAAAAGACCAAAGTATTTCGGGTTTTACTTTTAGTTTGTTAGGATAAATACTGGCTCCAAAAAGTACAAATCCAATCAAAAAAAACACAATTGTAAGCAGCAGCGTTACGCTAAAAGTCTTCTGGTAGAACTTTTTATAGATTCTTACAAAATCCACTAGTTGCTTTTCTAAGAATTCGGGTAGCTTCATGGGTTTAACGTAGTTTTTTGCAAGTATATCAATAATTCATCCCTGCTTACGGATATCACCTAACAATTCCTTAAAATTTAATTGGTTGCGGCAATTTTACTTTACTGCTTTATCTTTACGGAACAATAGTATTAAACAGAGTACATGAAAAAGCTTTTATTTATCGCATTTACTGCAATTATTGCCTTGCAAGCAGCGGCACAAGATGGTGCCGGCCGTAACGCCAATACCCAGCCCAAGAATGTTAACCCGGTTTTTGACACTGTCCCGCCGTACAAAAAGAACCCCAATATACCTCCATTCAGGCTTTTACAGCCGGATAGCACTTGGTTTACCAATGCCAACCTGCCTAAAAAAAAGCCGGTTGTAATTATATATTTTAGCCCCGAATGCGGCCATTGCCAACTGGCAGCGCAGGAAATTACCAATAGCATTGACAAATTAAAGGACGCGACTTTTATTTGGGTTAGCTATTATTCAGTACCGGAAATTGAAAAATTCACCGTCAATTATAAACTTGCCCAATATAACAATTTCCGTTTCGGGCGGGATCCCCAATATTTTCTGCCCACCTATTTCCGGGTTAAATTCACGCCATTTATGGCTGTTTACGACAATAACTGGCAATTTGTGCAATCTTTTGAGCAAGGGGCAACGCCGGAAGTATTGGCAACCCTGATACACGACAATTTACATAACAAGAAAAAGCATACGAGTTAAGGTTTCAAGTGATGAATACGGCTGGAAATACGGATATTCTTCATTTTAGTTTCAATTGTAATTTATTAATCCGGTGACTCATTTGAAAGCGGATGCAGGTAGCCATTGTATTTAGCGATGCTGTAGCAAGCCTTTTAATCGGGTTGAAACAAAATATTTGGGTTGTGGACAGAAAGCCTTTTTTCTGTCCACAACCCAAATATTTGGTCCCAGTGAAAGCCTATGTGCAAATATCTTTTCTGCCAATATCTTTTGTGCCTCACACTAGTGGTTTACAACTACTTTGTAAATAGGATAAGATGTATAATTCTATTTCAACTTTTGCTGTAAAATCGTTTCCGGAAAATTCACAGGCCAACTTGGAAAAATTAGCGGCTACATTAATTGTGCCTTCATATATGATTGACGATAACACGGCCATAAAAGTCATCGATGGCACCGCCGAAGTAATCTCGGAAGGCCATTGGAAATTATTTATTCCTGATAATGACAATACTCCCCATCACCTAAACTGTATCGCCTTTATTGGCCGCACCGCCTTAACAAGTATGGTGGGTATTAATAGCGAAAGCATGCATACCGCCAGGGTTGATGCACAAATAAGACCCACCTGCCACCAAACTATTTCAACCGGGGCCACTGATACATAATAGGCGGACTCATTAAGCGTTAAGAGGCCAAATTTTTTCTGTATCAAGCAAATGCCTGTGCCAAATATAAAACCTACCACAATGCCAGCAGAGGCAATAATACTGGCATGGTATAAAAATATCTTCTGTATCGCCCAATCCTGTGCACCAATGGCCTTTAAAACACCTACCATGCGGGTACGTTCCAACACGAGTATCAACAGGCAGGTAATGAGGTTTATAACTGCCACCACCGCCATTACGATAAAAATAACCAGTCGGTTTACATCCTGTATGTTAAGCCAGTCAAAAATATACGGGTACACCTCTTTTATGCTGCGGCCTATCCATGCAATTGGCAGTTTGTCCTGCAATATGCTTGTCATGGTGTCAATTTGGGAGTAGTCATTTAAAAAAACCTCGTACCCGCCAATCTCGCCGTTGTGCCAGTTATTTACTTTGCGCAACAGCCTAATGTCACCAATGGCAAACAACTTGTCAAAATCCTCAATGCCGGTTTTGTAAATACCGCAAACCGTTAGTTTACGGGTAGTAGTGGTGCCTTTTTCTGGCGAAATAAAATGGATGTTGATGTTGTCGTTCAGCTTTATTTCCAGTTCATTTGCAATAGGCTCCGATACCAGTATTTCCTTGGTGTATGGGCTGTCGGCATTAAAATGTATCCACCTGCCAGCCCGCAAAAAAGGCTGCAGGTTGCTAAAGTCATAGGTGCTGTCTATGCCTTTAAAAAGTATGCCCTCTATTTCTTTGTTTTTTTCCAGCACGGCACTTTTTGTGGCAAAAGGCTGTATATGCTTAACACCCGTGGTGTGTTTTACAATCTGCACCACGGTGTCATTTTCAGGCAGGGGCGTTTCCTCCGCAACCAACGATTTGCCAGGCTCGTACTGCTGTACCCGCACGTGCCCCCAAAAGCTAAAAACTTTTCTGCTTACCGTTTGCTGAAAGCCGTTTACAAATGCAAGGGTAATTATCATGGCTGCCACGCTAAGCGCCGTAGCTGCGGCGGCAAGGCGTATAATAAACCTGGAAAACGACCGCTGGTTGTTAAAAGCTATCCTTTTGGCTATAAAAAATGGTACATTCATGTTTAGGTGCTAAAACTACACTGCCTTTGTGTTGTGGCAAAATAAATCGGCGGGGTAGGTATTGGGTTCCAGGTTTCAGCGTACTAATTTCCAGCAGGGTTATTTTAGTATTCAAGTGGAGAGTTAGCTTAAGCGAAGCATTGTTTAAGTTTTTTAGTATGAGTAATAACCTAGCTGTGGTAGGTTTTGTTTAATTATTTTAGTTAATAAATAAAACAATATTTAACAATAAAGTGTTATTCCAAAGCTTGAAAATATATTTGAACTCGAGTGATTTCAATGTAAATAAACTTGTACCCCCAATGGAGAATGTTACAAATGCCATCTGCCGGCCGGCAAAGGTTAAATTTAAAAATAATACCGAAGAAGAAGGGGTGCTGATTTATACAGAACAAACCTTAGCAAATGCCGGTGTTACCACCCCATATTTTAAAATTAGGCTGAACGATGCAAATAAAACCGAAAAGGTTTTCGACTACTGGAATATAGACATAATCACCTATCTGTAAGTGGAGATTTCTTAGGTTGCTTTTCTCCCGGTTTTATCAACGCCCAATTGTTTTAACAGCATGATTAAGTGTGTGTTGTATTATCAAACAACCGTTAAGCATAAATTAATGAATTACATCCAAAATGTATTATTTAAGCCCCTTTATAATTGGCTTTTAATTACTAAGTTGAATAATTCGCCCCAACTTTGTGGTATAAAATTCATTACTATGAAATCCAACAAATTCTCAAGTTTTATCAAGGTGGCCGTCATGGCTGTATTTATCGGCGTACTGGCAGTACCCCAAAGTGCGTACGCCGGCACTGACAACGGTAATGGCAATGGCGGCGAAAATAATGGCCATGGCAATGGCGGTGATGACCGGGAAGGTGGCGGAGGTGGATCTGTACCAGTTAACGGCGGTATTGCCATTTTAACCCTTGCCGGTGTTGCCTATTGTGCAAAGAAATTTTACGACCTTAAGCACCCTAACAAGGCCGTTGCATAACCAAAACTAACGCGCTTAAGTTATATCATGAAGAGCCATTCAACCAGTCCGGGCCTTGAGTGGAAACAGGTTCCAAGGTCATTGCGCGTTTTTGTAACGAGAGGCATTTTTTTGCTCCTAGCTTGGAAATGCCTTTACTTATTTTTACTCAAGCCTTTGCACCAGCCGGATGCGTTACTCACCCTTGGCACGGCACAGGCAACAACGTGGCTTTTCAAGTTGTTATCGCCACAAATGCAGCCATTGTTGTTTACCAACAGGGATATGCTAATTACCGCACTTGTGCAGGGTCGGCGTATTAACATCATCAGTATTGCCGACGCCTGCAACGCCTTGGAATTGATGGTACTCCATATCGGCTTTATTGCCTCTGCGACTATGCCTTCAGGCAAAAAGTTTCCATACATTTTGGCGGGGCTTTTGTTAATATTGTTTACCAACATAACACGCTGCCTGGCTTTAATGTATGTTTATATTGCATTCCCTAACTTTTTTCCATTTGCGCACCACTACATATTTACTTTAACCATTTATCTCATCATCTTCCTGGTATGGAAAAGATTCATTAAGCAGTGGATAAGTTATGAAGCAAAATAAATGGCTTAAAATAGGGGCGGTGGCCTTGCTGTTTATTTTAGCAGCCTTGCCACAGCTGGTGCTTTATTACAGGGGCTATTATTATGTTACAACCGCACCGGCCATGCTTAAATACCCGCTTAATGCTGGCTGTTTCATCGGCGTTGCTTGGGTAGGCCATTGGTATCTTAAGCAATACCCTTCCCCTTTTTTCCCATTTTTCTGGCGCATTGTGTATACTGTTGGAGGTGCATTTATTGCGGCAGAATACTTGTACCATTTCATCTACCCCGGCTGGGGCACCCAAACTTACCTGAGCACGATGAGCGTTTTTGAAATGCTGGTAAGCCCTATGCCGTTTATTATTGCCTGGTTATTATTACGGGTTTTTCAATCTTTTAACAAAGCATAATGTTTCTCGCCCGGCATTTCCAACGGTAATGGATTTGTGCAAATTGTACACATTTAAGGCTGCATTTCCCGCCCTAAAAATATTTATTGCTTTCCTTTACATCCGTTACTTTTATCCAAAATAAGCCAAAATGAAGCTTGCTTGTACTATTGCATACTGTGCAATTATCTCAGCCATTATTACATCCTGCAATTCCCACAAGTCAGCCAATAGCACATGGCAGGTGTATGGCGGCAGCAAACAAAACACCCATTATTCTGTATTAAAACAAATAGATACATCCAATGTAACCAACCTGCAGGTTGCCTGGGAATACCATACCGGCGACAGCGACCGCATGACCCAGATTCAGGTGAACCCCATTGTGGTGGACGGTGTGTTTTACGGTGTAAGCCCAAAATTGAAATTGCTTGCATTGGATGCCGCCACCGGGGATAAAAAATGGGTTTTCGACCCCGCTGCTAATACAGGCAAAGGTTCGGCCGGTGCGGGGTATTTTTCCATGAATGTTTGCCGTGGGGTTACTTATTATACCGATGGCAAGGATGATAAAAGGATATTTTATGCAGCAAGCAGCAACCTTTATTGCATTGATGCCAATACGGGTAACCCCATTACCACATTTGGAGAGGGTGGTAAAATTGACCTTCACAACGACCTTGGCCGTGATGTAAAAGACTTATATGTTGCCACCACCACCCCCGGCATTATTTATAAGGATATGATTATTGTTGGCGACAGGGTAGACGAGGGGGCCGCCGCTGCGCCCGGCCACATACGGGCCTACGATGTGCATACAGGCAAGCTGCGTTGGATATTCCATACCATACCCCAGCCCGGCGAACCCGGCTACGAAACCTGGGAGGATACTGCTGCATGGAAACACATCGGCGGTGCCAACGTGTGGAGCGGTTTTAGTATGGATGAGGAGCGTGGCATTGTGTTTGGCTCAACCGGCTCTGCGTCGTACGATTTTTATGGTGGAAAAAGGCTCGGTTCGCTGTTGTATGCCAACAGCATACTGGCCTTGGATGCAGCCACCGGCAAACTGAAATGGCATTTCCAAACCGTGCACCACGACATATGGGATAAAGACCTTTCCTCCCCACCCGTAATGGTTACCATAAACAAAGAGGGCAAAAAAATTGATGCCATAGCACAAAGCTGCAAAACGGGCTTTGTGTTTGTGCTGAACCGGGAAACCGGTGAATCGCTCTTCCCAATTGTGGAAACCCCGGTGCCTTTGCAAAGCGAACTGGCTGGCGAAAAACCTTGGCCCACCCAGCCGATACCGCAACTGCCAAAGCCTTTCGCGCGCCAGGTGCTAACCGAGCAGGACTTGAACAACTTGGTGCCCGATACCAGTTACCAGGATATTAAGAAAAGACTTGCCAGCTATAAAACCGGCAACATGTTTAACCCACCATCAAAAGAAGGTACGGTTATATTACCGGGCTTTGACGGGGGCGGTGAATATGGCGGCCCGAGCTACGATGCCGAAACAGGCATTTTATATGTTAACGGCAACGAGATGCCATGGGTATTAACCATGGTAGATGCCAACAACACACCAGCCAAAAGCAACGAAACCAACCTGCAGGCTGGCAACCGTTTATACACGGCCACCTGTATGGCCTGCCATGGCCCCCAAAGGCAAGGCACCGGCAATTACCCCACCTTGATTAATGTAAATAAAAAATACAATAAACAGCAGTTTACTGATTTAATTAGTACAGGCCGTAGGATGATGCCAGCTTTTAAACAATTGAGCGACGGGGAGAAAGATGCCATTGCATCGTTTATATTGGATATTAAGACAGACCAAGGGAAGAAATTTATTCCGCCGGTTAAGGTGCAGGACCCCTATTGGAAGCTGCCTTACGAGGCTACCGGCTACAATAAATTTTTAACAAAGGAAGGTTACCCAGCCATTGCGCCACCATGGGGTACCTTAAACGCAATTAACCTAAATACCGGTGAATATGTTTGGAAAGATACCCTGGGCGATTACCCGGAGTTTAAAGCTAAAGGTATACACACCGGAACGGAAAATTATGGCGGCAGCGCTATTACCGCTGGAGGGCTGTTGTTTATTGCCGCTACCAGCGATGCAAAATTTAGGGCCTATAATAAACGCACCGGCCAATTGCTTTGGGAAACCGACCTGCCTGCCGGCGGTTTTGCCACACCGAGCGTATACGAAGTAGGTGGCAAGGAATACGTTGCAATAGCCTGCGGAGGCGGTAAGCTGCGTAAAAAGTCGGGGGATTCTTATGTGGTGTTTGCCCTTGGCAGCAAGTAGGGTTTTGTCATGCCGAACAAAAAACATCGCTTCTGCAATGGCTGATTTTTTGATTTCGTTATTTTGGGATGTTATATCAGGCGCATTTTTCCAATAAAATCCCAATATCCCTAAATCCCAAAATCATAGATGTATTACATAACCTTGTTTGCTGCTCAGGCATTCATGGCGTACATTACAATGTTAACGCCAAATTTGGTATTGTCTTCTGCTAAAAAGCGCTTATTGCGAAAATCATAATCCCATTCGCAGCCGTAATCTTTGTTACTGTACAATACGGCGATGCGCCCGTTTATTTCGATGGCCTTTAGGTAATCATGTACCAAGTCGTCGCCCCAGCCGTTAAGCTCAAAAGTGGTAGTGGGCGGACCTTTTTCAAAACTGAAGAAGCTTTTGTAAATGTCGTGGTTGTGGGGTATTTTTTTCAACGCACCGTCGCCAAACAGCACCTGCATCTGTGTTTCAAACGATTTTGCAAACAGTCCGTCAATATCGTGGTTGCAGTCGTCGGCAAAAACAAAACCGCCGTTCTCTATGTATTTTTTAAAATTGGCCGCCTCCTGTGCATCAAACTGCACCAGCTTGTGGCCGCTTAAATAACAAAAAGGATAATCAAACAACTCGGTACCGCCCAGGTCAATCACTTTTTCCTGCAGGGCAACCGGTATGGTGGTGTACTCAATCAGCGAGTTCAAAATGTTCACCGGCATGCGCTGGTCGGTATCCCAGTCGCCGGATCGGTAGCGCAGCCTTGTAAATGTAAATGTTGACCTGTTCATTTGCTGCCGTAAAGATATGCAAAATAGGCAATCGGTCCATGGTTGATAGCCCATGGTCCATGGCAGGAAACTGCGGAGGTAAAACAGCACGGTACGCAAAATGGGGGAGGCTCCTTACGTATTTACGTCTTTACGTGATAGTGATTTTTAAGCCCCGCCAAAGGCAGGGATGGATTATTCATGCTAAGGCGCGAAACTGCAAAGAATAGAAAATGAAGTTGAAAATCGTAGATAGTTTGCCACATCCTCCACAAATCCGTAAGCACGCGGTCATTTTTTTAACAAAGTTATCCTTTGCGGCTTGGCTCCTTAGCGTGCAACAAAAACTCCGCCGAAGGCGGATCTCTTGGAAATATGTTTGACGCCAAGGCGCGAAGGCGCAAAGTTAAAACCAGAATCGGGCAGGCTGTGGTTGGTTTCACATACGGCGGGCTATTCCATCCTTACGTCCGTTGTTACGAAACATCCAGTATTTCATCATAAAAAAATAATCTTTACGCCACATACCATGTTATGATATTATGGTATGTTTATGCCTTTAATATTAGTCGCACCCCTTCGTTATTAATTACCCGTAAACAGTAATATGAAGCATACTGCATTGTTCATTTCATTGTGCATTACAAGCGCTGTGTTTGCACAGCCAACAAAACCGTACCGAACTAATTACGACGACAGCACGCTATCCATGCACAGCCCGCTAACCCTTATGCCTTTTAACAGGCTGGTACAAAGCGCAGGCAAAGTGGTAACCTTTGGCGACCCTAAACAGGAAAACCATGCACTGGACTTTGCGCTGGTACCAGGCGGACAGTTTATAGCCATTGAGGACAGGTACGGCGTAGCCGTGCTTAATATAGCCACCAAACAAATTGTAAGCCGCTGGTCGTATGAGGGCGATAAGCTCCTCGGCCGTTATATGACCACATACTCAGGCGTAAAGGCTTTTGAATATAACGGGCATAAATATATTACCTGGGGTGCCGGTGGCAGGGATAACCACCAAAGCGCCGTGATGGTTGCCGAGTGGAATGAAACCTACGTTACCAATGTTAAAGCCATAACCGTGGCACCGGAACCGCCCGCAGATGCAGCCCTGCCCAACGAAATTGCCGTGCAGTTTGAAAACGGCGAACCATACTTATACGTGGTGCTTAACGGCAACAACCAATTGCTAAAAATACGGTTTGCCAACAGCCAGGTTGTTTGGGCCACCCCAACCGGCGTTGCCCCTTACGGGCTGTGCATAACTGGCGGCAAGGCCTATATTACCAACTGGGCCGGGCCGCTGGTTACCGATACCACGCTGGAGCATGCCGGCACACCCTGGGGCAGCGCTTACACCAACCCCGTTACAGGTGCCACGGCAAGGGGCAGCCTGAGCATTATTGACGTGCAAACCGGCAAATTGCTAAACGAGCTTGCCGTGGGCCTGCACCCCAACGCAGTGGTAAGCAGCCCTGATGGTAAATACTTATACATAGCAAACGGCAACAGCGACTATATTAGCGTGGTGGATGTGCAGAAGCAACAGGTTACAGACTCTATTAACGTGGGGCTGTTTAGCGGCGCGGTTAGTTACTACGGCAGCAGCCCTAATGCCTTAACCATTGATAAAGCCGGCACCACACTCTATGTTACAAACGGTTTTGACAACGCTGTTTGCGTGGTTAAACTGGGCAAGAAGGCTTCATCAAATGGCGTTGGTGCTACCACTATAAAAGGCTATGTGCCAACAGAGGCCTACCCCGGCGGCATTATGCTGCTTAATGGTACATTGTACGTGGCCAATATTGAGGCAAAAGGCTCCCGGGTGCTAACACCCGTAAAAGGGCTTAACGAAGACGACGAGAAAGCTGGCGACGCGCCGATGAACGCATACACCATACACCAGGAACTTGCGAGTATAAGCATTATACCCGTGCCTGCGGATGCGGCCTTAAAAGCCTACACCGAGAAAGTAAAACAACAGTCCCTGTTTTTTAGGCTGGCATTAACCAATGCCGCACCACGCAAAAACACGGCACCAAAACCACTGCCCGAAAGAACCGGGGAGCCATCCGTGTTTAAGCACGTGGTGTACATTATAAAAGAAAACAAAACCTACGACCAGGTATACGGGGATGTGCAGCAGGGCAGGGGGGAACCCCGCCTTTGCGTGTATGGCGACAGTGTTACCCCCAACCAACACAAACTGGTAAATGCATTTTCGCTGCTGGATAATTATTATGCCTCAGGCAAATCGTCGGCGGAGGGGCACCAATGGGCAAACTCGGCCATGGTAACGGATTACATTGAAAAAAGCGTGCGCGCCTGGTTCCGCAGCTACCCGCACCGGCAGGAGGATGCAATGGTGTACAGCAAAACCGGCTATATTTGGAACAACGCCCTCGACCATGGCAAGAAGGTGCGTATTTACGGCGAGGCCTGCCTTACCCATTATGATGAAAAACTGAAGTGGCTGGATATTTATAACGCCTACCTAAACCACCAGGACCAAGGCTTTGTAAACACAAGCACCATCGCTAGGATAAGGCCCGTTATTAGCCCGGCCTACCCCGATAACGACAACCTGGTGTTTACCGACCAGTTGCGGGCCGATATTTTTATGAATGAATGGAAGCAGTACGAAGCGGGCGACAGTCTGCCCGACCTGATGGTACTTTCCCTGCCGAATGACCACACGGCCGGCACCTCGCCCGATTACCCTGTACCTAAAGCCATGGTGGCCGACAACGACCTTGCATTGGGCCGCATTATTGATATGATAACGCACAGCAAGTATTGGGACAGCACCGTGGTGTTTGTAACGGAAGATGACTCACAGTCAGGCTGGGACCATATTTCCTCCTACCGCACTAACGGGTTGGTAATAAGCCCTTACTCGGTATTGCAAAAAACCATCCATACCAATTACAACCAAACCAGCATGGTACGCACCATCGAGCAGATACTCGGCATACCACCATTGAATATTTTAGATGCCACTGCATTACCCATGTTTGATTGTTTCAGCCCCACCAAAACAGCGTTCAGCTATACCCACGTGCCCAACATAATACCGCTTAACCGGATGAACAAGTCGTTCGCGCAATTAAAGGGCATGGCATCGCATTACGCAAAGCTCTCCGCCAACAGCGTGTTTAAAGAAGTTGACGGCGGCGACGACGACGCCATGAACAAGATTTTATGGTTTGATGCCAAAGGCACGGAAAAATACCCGCAGAGTGGGAAGTAGGATTGTATGAGATGATAAAGCACAGCCGCCGGGGGAACTGGCGGCTGTGGTGTTTTTGCCATTTGTCTAACGTATTTTACTAAAGGCCTGCGGCGGTATGTGCTAAACAAAGTCTCGCTTACAAAAGAAAATCTTTAGAATCGACAAGGCTAATCCTTACCTTTAGCAACTGGCCTTTTAGCTTAACCAAATCTCCGGTGAGCAACGGTAACAGATATCTTTTCTCACACATTAATCAAATGAGTTTTGGACAGACAGACATTACTAATAATCCTAAAAAAGGCAAAGACCTTATCACTGATACTTGGGGTTGTTATCCTAAGCATATGTTTCTTGACGATACATCTCTTGTCTGCACCTCCAATATCAGCAGTAAAAAATAATGCGACCGTTAATTTAGTATATAGCACCACAAACTATATGTTTATTATTGGCA
>Ga0364894_10365_pt1 | contig 19934 bp, 17 predicted proteins | sample ExccelJu500001D4_FD_206942 | JGI IMG/M metagenome (GOLD analysis project Ga0364894, IMG submission 206942) | Enriched cells from Trout Bog Lake Hypolimnion, Wisconsin, USA - BchlTB.July16.5000.01.D4 | ecosystem: Environmental > Aquatic > Freshwater > Lake > Hypolimnion/Profundal zone | place: USA...
ATTGCAATAAATTCATCCACAGCTTGCGAACCGGTGTCGCCCTTACCCTGCCTGCGCACGGAAAGCCTGCCTTCACTCTCTTCTTTCTCACCTACCACTAGCATATATGGCACCCTGCTAAGCTCGGCCTCGCGTATTTTTTTGCCTATTTTCTCGCTGCGTTCGTCCACTTCAACCCTTATTCCTTTTTTAAGTAATTTGGCTTTCACCTCGTTGCTGTATGGGATGAATTTATCGCTGATGGGCAGCACCTTAACCTGCAACGGGGCAAGCCATACGGGGAATTTACCCGCATAGTGCTCTAACAAAAACCCGATAAAACGCTCGTGCGTACCCAATGGTGCGCGGTGTATAATCAATGGGGTTTCCGGCGCATTGTCTTTGTTGGTAAACTCCAGCTTAAAGCGGCGGCCCTGCGCAAAGTCAACCTGGTTGGTGGCCAGGGTAAACTCACGTCCTATAATGCTCCAAATCTGCACGTCTATTTTAGGGCCGTAAAAAGCAGCCTCGTCGGGCACTTCCACAAACGGAGTACCTGTTTCAACCAGCACATTGCGCACCATTTCTTCGGTCTCTTTCCACAATTCAGGTTCGTCAATATATTTCTGCCCAAGTTTGGCCGGGTCGTGTAAGCTTAAACGCATCACAAACTTATCTACCCCGAATATTTTAAAATACTTCAGGTACATTTCGTTTACTGCTTTAAACTCGGTGGCAAACTGCTCTTTGGTGCAATAAATATGCGCATCGTTCATGTGCAGGCAACGCACGCGCATAAGGCCAAACAACTCCCCGCTTTGCTCGTAGCGGTAGCAGGTTCCGTATTCGGCAAGGCGCAAAGGCATATCCTTGTAACTTCTATGCTCGGCCGAAAATATTTTATGGTGGTGCGGGCAGTTCATGGCCTTAAGGTAGTATTTGGTACCATCCATTTCCATGGCGGGGTACATACTTTCCTTGTAGTAAGGCAAGTGACCGCTTGTTAAGTAAAGGCTTTCCTTGGCTATGTGCGGGGTAACAACGCGTTTGTACCCGGCTGCTGCTTCAGTTTCTTTGGCCAGCCTTTCCAGTTCCTCGATTATGATGGTGCCGTTGGGCATCCACAATGCCAAGCCTGGGCCCACCTCGTCATCCATGGTAAAAATGCCCAGTTCCTTACCCAACTTCCGGTGGTCTCTTTTCTTTGCTTCTTCCAACATCAGCAGGTACTCGTCCAATTCCTTCTGGTTGGGGAAGCTTACGCCATAAACGCGGGTAAGCTGTTTGTTTTTTTCGTCCCCTTTCCAATAGGCACCGGCGATATTGGTAAGCTTTAATGCCTTTATAAACCCTGTGTTGGGTATATGTGGCCCACGGCACAGGTCGGTAAAGCCGCCTTGGCTGTAGAAGGTTATTTTGCCATCCTCAAGGTTTTGTAACAGGTCGAGTTTATACTCATCGCCCTTTTCCTCAAAATAGGCAACAGCTTCGGCCTTAGGCATCTCCTTCCTTATGTAGCTGTTGTTTTGCTTTGCCAGTTCGGCCATTTTCTTTTCCAGGGCTGCCAGGTCTTCCTCGCTCAGCTTTCTGTCGCCCAAGTCCATATCGTAATAAAACCCTTTCTCCAAAGCAGGGCCTACCCAAAACTTAACGCCAGGAAACAGATTTTCTACCGCCTCGGCCATTAAATGGGATGAAGAATGCCAGAAGGTTGATTTGCCGTCTGTATCGTCCCAGGTTAACAATTTCAATGTTGCATCGGTTGTGATAGGACGTGACGCATCCCACACCTCGCCATTAACTTTTGCCGCAAGCACCTTTCTTGCCAGCCCCTCGCTGATTGATTTTGCTATGCCCAGCGCTGAAATGCCGCTTTCATACTGCCGTACTGAGCCATCTGGTAACGTAATGTTTATCATGTCTGCTTCTTTGTAGTCCATTGTCCATGGCCCATGGTCCATAGTAAAATGCACGTGTATATTAATTCCGGAACAAAGTCCATTGTAAAAATCCTTAGTCTACTGTCCATAGTAAAAGACAAGTGGCTGTATCCCCTGTATTTACCAAAGACGATGGACATTTGTCAATCCCCATGTATTTACTATGGATTATCAACCATGGGCTATCGACTTTTCAAAATCCCCCTGCATTTACCATGGACTATCGACCATGGACTATGGACTTCCCCCAATAGACCAAGGACTTTTTTCCGGACGGCAAAGTTAGTAAATGAAGTGTAGCTTTTATAAAGTTTTAGCAGTTTGGTCAAACTTGGCTTGTTAACACTTACCAAGCGCAATAAAAGTTAACGGTTCTTTACAAGCAATTGCTATATTGCGTAGTAGATTTGCAGTTATGAAATTGGTTCTCGCGGCACTATGTTTACTTTTTTGCAGTTTTAGCCTCAATGCCCAGGATATTACAGGGGTTTGGCGTGGTTATTTTTATTCAGGGTATGGTGCATACCGGCAGCAATATAAATACGAAGTACAGATAAACCAGTTGAACGGCAAACGCGGGCCTGGCAATGCGAAGGCTATAAAAGGTGTTACCTACTCCTACCGGTTGAAGGCTTTTTACGGCAAGGCTGACTTTGTAGGGATATATAACGACCAAACCAAAGAAATTACCCTTAAGGAAGACACCTTGGTGGAGGTTAAAATGGACGTGGAAAGCTTCTCTTGCCTGATGACATGCTATCTTGAGTATCAAAAAATTGGTAATACAGAAACGCTGCAAGGCAGTTTTAGCAGCGTGGTAAGTAAAAAAGGTACCGATTGTGGCAGCGGCTCGGTTTATTTGGAACGCGTGGAGGAGTCTGATTTTCATAAAGAGGCTTTTTTGATGAAAAAAAGGCCGGGCGACATTGAAACCGAAAGCAAGCCTAAAAAGCCAGCAGCACCGATAGCAAAGGCAGATACCGCAACAAAAACAAGGGACAATAAAGGCACGGCAAAAACCGCCAGCCCCACACCGCCCAAGCTTACGCCGCAAACGGTAAAGGCCCCCACGCCTAAAAAGCCTGCTCCTGCAAAAAATACTGCAAAACAACCAGTGGCCGTTATACCTGCCCCTAAAGCACAAGACAGCACCATGAAGATTAACCCGCAGCCACCGGTTACCATAGCACCACCGGCAGACAACCAAATTACCCACCCATTGCAGCCTTTGCCTGATGTAATAAAACAGCGTAACAACCCGCTGGTTAAAACCATTTTTACCAACAGCCCGGATATATTGATTGAAATATATGATAACGGGGAAATTGACGGAGACACCATTACCGTATACCACAACAACCAATTGATTGTTGATAGAAAAGGACTCAGCACCAAGGCCATTACAGTTAAGATAAAGGCAAGCCCAACCGATGCACACCATGAGTTTATTATGGTGGCCAATAATTTAGGCACCATACCCCCAAACACTGCATTGATGGTGGTAACCACCGGTGGCAAGCGGTACGAGCTTTTTATATCATCCGACGAACAGAAGAATGCAAAAGTGATTATTGAGTATAAGATGCCGGGGCAAACACCTGGCAAGTGAGGACTTGTGATTTGACATTTGTTTGGGCCAGCCTGTGGGTTTTAATTAATTTTTGGGATTCAAACACTCAATATTCAACACACAATATTCAATGTTCAATTACGAAAACTAGTTGAGCCTTGCTTTATTATTGAGCCGTTGCGAACGGCATGGGCGGGCGGAAGGGCAAGTACATCCGGGTTTTCACTTATCCGAAGGACTCCTTCGGACAATATTGTTTATTGAATATTTATTTTCGTTAAATTAACTACATAGCCGTTTTACAGGTAATTTAATTTTTAAGGCCCGGTGCATTATTTTACAGCCACATTGTTGGGCTGTTTCCGCATCTTTGCCCATACAAATACCACCCACATACTGGCATGGAAATATTAAACAGCACGACCGAAGACATTGATACTATTTTTGAGCTATATGATGCGGCTATTGCGTATCAAAAAGCACACTTCCACAGGCATTGGATTGCTTTTGACCGGCAAAAATTAGAGCAGGAGATTGCTGAAAAAAGGCATTGGAAAATAACCATGGATGACGGTAAAATAGGCGGCATATTTTCAGTGACCTATAACGATGCTGATATTTGGTTTGAAAAAGACAATGATGTTTCCATATACATACACCGCATTGCGGTAAATCCAAACTACCGCGGTGTTGGATTTGTGCCCTTTATTATTGATTGGGCCAAGAAGTACATAAGGGAAACTGGCAGAAAATATATTCGCATAGACACCTTTAGCGATAATGAAAAGCTGATTGCCTATTACATGCGATGCGGATTTGCGTACGCCGGTGTGGCAAGGCCCAAAATAACAGCTGACTCGCCGCCACATTATGTTGGCATTGACCTTGGTTTATATGAGATTGTGGTTGATTAAACCATACGATTTAGGGCAGATATTAATTGCTGGCAATGGAGGCTGAAAAATTGTATCATATTAGTGAAAACGGAGCGATTGAAATTTTTATACCCCGCCCTTCTCCTTCTGTTTTCCCCGGACTGAATGAAGACGTGGTGTTTGCCATTACGGATAAAATGCTGCATAATTATTTGCTGCCCCGCAACTGCCCGCGCGTTGGCTTTTACAAAGGCACCGGAACCAACCCAACAGATATTGAAACCTTTTTTGGGCACACCAAGGCTGATTATGTACTGGCCGTAGAAAACGCATGGATGAAGAAAATAACAAGCACTACTATTTACTGTTACGAACTGCCCGCCAATACTTTTACTTTGTTGGATGATTGCGCGGGTTACTATGTTTCATATTCCGCAGTAGTACCCACCAATGTCCGCGCTATTACAAACATACTGGATGCATTATTACAACGCAATATCGAGTTGCGGTGTATGCCATCGCTATGGCCGCTCGCAGATGCGGTGCAGAAATCTTCGCTTCAATTCTCGTTAATACGAATGAGGAATGCAACACCTAGGAGGGGATAAATTATACCTCGCAAGGTTAAAATAGTGATAAGCAATTGATGTCGTTTAGTTAGTACTAAAAAGGGTCTATCTCGGTTGGTTTCGCAACTAACTCCAGAGGAGTTGCGTGTTTATAGCCGGACATGTAGAAGCTAATATCGGCTCCGGATGGAGCCACGTAACCTATACTACGGTATAACACCCGATATCACGTGGCTCCATCCGGAGCCAAAATGCATAATTTTTTTTACTATAAACACGATACCCCGCTGGGGTAAACAACCATAGCTAAACGACATTGGCTTAAAGCCTGACCGTGCCGGCACGGGCGCGGATTGGGCTATAAGAGGAACCGATTTGTTTGAAAACTAATTTACTTTTTTAGCCCCTCCCGCGAAGTATGTTACGGTTGTTACCATAGTTGTTGTAACTAATACAAAAGTCTCCACACCCCCCAAACAATAAAGCCTTGAAAGTAAAAAGCCTCTCAATGAGGGGCTTTTTACAAATGCTATCTAAAATCTTCGTCACTCAAATCATCTTCTTCGCTAAAATTCATTTTACCGAGGTTCATCATACTGCCTATGAGGTCTTTAAACTCAATTTTTCCTTCAATTACTTTTTTGCTTATCAATGAGTAGGCTGCAAGGCCATGCAAAACAAACTCCATCATCAAAGCATTTTCCTTTTCATTGGCATAAGGGAAGAATTTCTTCACCAAGCCGTACAGGCCGTCAACCTTATAAAGTGATTGAATTTTATCGGCGTCCTTCATGTCCACAAATAAGTCAACATGGTTGCCGCTGTCAAACCACTTGGTTATGCCTTTGTATGGGTTTTCATCCTCTTTGGCAGGCTGTTGTTGCGATGCCTTGCCAGTATTCTTTCTTTTCTTCAAAGCCTCCGGGTTGGGGAACCATGTAAGAAACTGTGTGCGAATGGCTTTATCCAACAGGTTTACCGCCACCTGAAAAGGCCCTTCCTGTTCACCCTCGTATACCAGCTCAATCTTGCCGGTTATGGACGGTATAACCCCAATAAGGTCTGTTATCCATATTTGGGTTTGCTTTTCGTTGTGTATAATGGCACGCCGCTCGGCACTGCTAACGGCGTTTTCATAGGCCGCAATGGTAAGCCTTGCGCTTACTCCGCTTTTCTTATCAACATACTCATTGTTACGTGCCTCAAAAGCAATCTGCTCAATCAGGCGTTTAATAAGGTCGCTAACATTTACCAAATTCTTTTGCTCCTGTAATATATGGGCCTCCTGCTCCGTTATGGCAAGGGAGGTCTCAATCGTTTTGGGGTAGTGGGTAAGTATCTGGCTTTGTATACGGTCCTTCAACGGTGTTACAATACTACCACGGTTGGTATAATCCTCGGGGTTGGCCGTGAACACAAACAGAATATCCAACGGCATACGGAGCTTAAAACCGCGTATTTGAATGTCACCCTCCTCCAGTATATTAAACAATGCCACCTGTATACGCGCCTGCAAATCGGGTATCTCGTTTATTACAAATATGCTCCTGTTACTGCGCGGGATGATGCCATAATGTATAACCCGTTCATCCGCGAAACTTAGGCGTAGGTTGGCGGCCTTAATAGGGTCAATGTCGCCAATTAAATCGGCCACGCTAACATCGGGCGTGGCAAGTTTTTCGCCGTAACGCTCGCTGCGGTGTATCCAATGGATGGGTGTTTCGTCGGCATGCTCCGCAATTTGGTCTTTGCCATATTTGCTTAGCGGATTCAAGGGGTCATCATTCACCTCGCTGCCTGCTATGGCAGGAATGTATTCATCCAGCAGGTTTATCATCTGCCTGGCCATACGTGTTTTAGCCTGGCCGCGCAAGCCTAGAAACAAAATATTATGCCTGCTCAACAATGCCCTTTCTGTATCGGGTATAACGGAATCCTCATATCCTAAAATGCCCGGGAACGGGTTTTCTTTGCTGCGTATTTTTGCAATCAGGTTTTTGCGTATCTCGTCTTTAATGCCCAGCGGTTTATAGCTGCTCTTTTTTAAATCGCCTAACGTCTTAATCTTCTCAATATTCATTCGTTGTTATTTATTATTTTTTATCCGGCTGTTGTAATGCTAAGGAGCTCAGGTTATGTCACTTTTCTTTATAGAATTCCACGCCTTCAATAAATGCATAATCTTTTTTATTATCGGTGTATAGTTGAAGGTTGTAATGCAAAGCTGTTGAAGCTATAAAACAATCGCTCAAACCCAAGGAATGTTTCAAAATATAGGTTTTATATAGCTGAAGTGCTTTTTTTGAAATACGCTCGTCAATATTTAAAACATCGTACACTTTAAGCACTTTATTGAGGGAAGCTAATTGCTTGATATTTTTTGCGCCTGAAATTAATTCCATTGCTGTGATTACGGAGATACAGTAATAATCCTTAAGCAAACCAAGGTTTCTAATCTTATCCTCGTTGCCTCTATAAGCCTTAATTAATACATCCGTGTCAACAATTACTTTCACCCTTTTCTCCATAAATCTTCCCTTATCTTCTTTGCATCAATATCAAATTCCTTCCATTTTCCAAACAAAAAAGTGTGGTCTATATTTTCTTTGTCGGTCTTCTTTTTTGCCTTTTTACTCTTCTTTTCTTCAGGCATCACACTCCCACCCAGTTGTTCAACCAGCTCTTTAATTAGTGCCTCTTTTTCAGGGGCTATGTTTACAATAAACTCAGCCATGGCTGTAATTTTTATTTCGATGTTTGAATTAATCAACTCTCCATATTGACCATTAACCATTGACTAATAAACCGTCTTCCTCTTCCCACTCTCAAAGTCTTTAAATATAAACGCCCCCAACTTATCCAGGTTGGCAAAAAAGGCTTTGCCATTGTTTGTTTCGGTAAACTCCGTCACAAACCTTTGCAGGTAAGGGTCGGAGGCTATCATAAACGTGGTGATGGGTATCTTCAGTTTTTTGCACTGGGCGGCCAGGTTAAGGCAGCGGGTAGTTATGCGCCTGTCAAGCCCAAAGCTGTTTTTATAATAACGCTTCCCTATTTTTAAGCAGGTGGGCTTGCCGTCGGTAATCATAAAAATCTGCTTGTTGGGGTTGCGCCTGCGGCGGAGCAAATCCATCGCCAGTTCAAGGCCCGCAACCGTATTGGTGTGGTATGGGCCCACTTGAAGATATGGCAAATCCTTAATTTCCACCGGCCATGCATCATTGCCAAATACCACTATATCCAGCGTGTCTTTTGGGTATTTGGTGGTGATTAGTTCACTCAAAGCCATGGCAACCTTTTTGGCAGGGGTTATCCTGTCTTCGCCATACAAAATCATGGAGTGCGAAATATCAATCATCAGCACGGTGGATGTTTGCGCCCGAAAATCGTTCTCCCTTATCTGCAAATCATCCTCCTGCATCCTAAAGCTTTCCACCCCGTGGTTTATTTGCGCATTACGTATGCTTTCGGTAAAATCAATCTGCTCCAGCATATCCCCAAATTGAAAGGGGCGGCTTTCGGGGTTCATTTCATCCCCTTGGCCGGGTTTAAAGGTATTATGGTTACCCTGTTTTGATTTTTTAAGCTTGCCGAATATTTCCTCCAAACTGCGCTTACGAATACTTTGTTCGCTTTTACCGGTAATTTCAATGGCGCCGGTCTGCTGGTCTTCCTTAATGTAACCGTTTTCCTTTAGGTCGTCAATAAAATCCCCCATGCCGTACTCGTCGTCGGTAAGCTGGTATTTTTTATCCAGTTCGTTCATCCATTGCAAAGCTTCGGTAATATCGCCGTTGGTGTAGGTAAGCAATTGCATTAAAAGGTCGAGCATCTGCTCAAAACGTGTTTTCCCCTGTGCGTTGGGGTCATACTGCACAAATCTATGTCCTAACATAAGTGTAAGTTACTGCAAAATTAAATATCTGCCATATAACACCACGTTAAGGATTTTTGTTCGCGCTAAGGCCTCACCCCAACCCCTCTCCGCCCGGAGAGGGGTATTTTGCTAAAGACCCGATAAGTTCGTCTTTTTACCCCCCTTTAGGGGATGGGGGCATGTGATGGTGACTTTATCTCCGCCACCTTAAATAGCAGCACTTCCACTTTTTCCCAAACTTTTCCGGTAACATAAGGGTCTACCTGCGCCCATTGGCGTGCAGCGGCAATGGAATCGGCATTGATTACCAACATGGAGCCAACCATGTTGCCATTGTCATCAAGCTTTGCGCCGCCTATAACAAGATTACCGTCCGCCTTTTCAACACCCATACGCGAAAGGTGTTCGGGCCTAACCGATAACCGTCTTTCCAAAGCATAGGCGTCTGTATAATCGCTGGCAAGAATAAGAAACTGTGGCATATATTAAGTTTGATTGTTTAAATAGTTTGAACGTTTACAAGTTGCAAAAACCAGTAAGCCCAAACCTAAAAAAAGCGCATTAAATATGCGCTTGTAAAAGTAATGCTATTATTGTTTTAATGCTAAGCATAGGCTTCACGGCCCGCATGTTCAGCCATTTGCACAATCTCTTCTGGCAGCTCGTGTACACCAAAGCGTTCACCGCCCACCATCAGTACCATTGTTTGTACAGTATCGTTATAATTCATCCGCCTTATGGATGATATATTATTGGCGTTGATGGTTATTGAACCGTCTTCAACCGGCCTGTCTACAATCACTTCGTCTGATTCAGATTTAATAACAACCGTTTCAAGTTTGATAAATTGTGCTTTCATATATAACATTTTTGGTTAATAAGCATACAGGGTATAAAACCATGCCAAAAAATGTTAGGGGCGTTAACAAGGGCCTTTTGGAGTTTAACGGTTCACAAGTTTAATATCGCAGTTTTTTTTCAATCGTACTATCCGCATAAGCGGGTTTTATTGCCATTAGCTTAACAATTTCTTCATTAAATACATCCCCGTTAGTTCGTGCTTCATTTGTTCAAAATCTAAACAATGGGTGCCACAAACGGCAAACCCGTGCTTTGTATAAAAGGCAATGGCATCGGCACTGCTATCCATTACTTTAAGCCAAACGGCTTTTTTGTGCAATGCTGTTGCCAACCCAAATACAAAATGCATTATTGTACTTCCTATACCCTTGCCAATAGCGGCTTTGGTTAAGTAAATGCGCTCCAATTCAAGGGCTTCAGCGCCGGTAATATCTTGCAAAGGCGCATCAATATTCAGCTTCAAAAAACCAACGGATTCATTTTTGGCAAGTATTATATAAAACTTTGCATTGGTATCATTCAGCTCTGCTGTAAGCTGGCCGGTAGAAAAGCTATTTTGCATATACCATTCACCGCCATCGTGCCACAGGTGCCGGTAATGGTCTTTATAAGCCTGCAAAGCCACTGCCCTTAATGCCTCAACATCCTGTGCGGCAATGGGGCATATTTCAATATTTTTGTTCATAGTTCATTTCCTATCCATCAACCCCAACCATCGTTAAAAAAAAAAGCTTATGCCCACACTTTACTAATAAGCGTATTTAGCAGTTTAAGTAATTAAAGCCTCCCCTGCGGCGAGGTTTGGAGGTGTTAACTCCTCCCTGTTAAAACTATATACCCAAGCAACATCATCCTTTTCGTCCAACACTCCTGTTTGTTTAAAGCCGGCTTTTAATAATACGGCTTGGGATGCCGTGTTAGGTATTTGCGTTATCGCATACAAAACATCAGCCTTGTGGTTGTTAAAAAAATAATGCATACCGGTTCTCAGCATTTCCGAGGCATAACCCCTGCCCCAATATTCAGGCAGCAGTGCATAGCCTATGTGCAGGCTGTTTACCGCAGCATCCATCACCAATATTGAAAAGGATCCGATGTAATTGCCTGTAGTTTTTTCAAAAGCTGCCCAGCGGCCGGTGCCGGGGTATGCATCGTACAATTGGATGTTTGCCTGAAGGAATTTATCGCTTTCCTGTCGTGATATAACAGGCCTTATATAACGCATTACGTCCTCGTTGCCGCTAAACCGGTAAAAGTTATCGGCATCTGTACTGGTGTACCGGCGTACCAGCAGCCGTTGTGTTTCAAAAATGAGCAAGGGGATATGTTTAAGAAACTAAAATACAATTTATGTGGTTATAAAAAATCTGCCGGCTATCCACTATTAGAACGCTCTACGAAGTCTCCAGACTTCGTAGTACTATGCCCGGCGTCTGCGACACCGCTTTTGTAAGAGTCGGAGACTCTTTACATAAAACTGCGAAGTCTGGAGACTTCGCAGAGCGGAGCTAAATGGACAAAACGTGCCAATAATCCTTAAAAGTTTATAGTAAAATGCCGCAAATAACACCGTTCTCTTTTATCAATTACCTATTTCCACATGCCTCATTGACCTACTGACTAATGACCTGATGACTATTTATGTATTTCGCTTGTAAAATGAAATTCGATTTCCGGGTTATTTTGCCGCTCGGTGTTTAAAAACCATTCGCTTTGGGCAAGATACACAGGGTGTCCGTCCTTATCGGCGGCGGAATTTTGCTGTTTAAACCGTAAAAAATCTTCCAACTTGGCCTGGTTTTTACTGGTAAGCCAGCATGCTTTGTAGTAAGGCAGTGTTCTAAACTCGGCAGCGGCGCCGTATTCGTGTAACAAACGGTACTGTATCACCTCAAATTGCAGGTCGCCCACACAGCCGATTATTTTTTTGTTGCCGCCGAACTGGGTAAACAACTGCGCCACGCCCTCATCCGTCAACTGGTTAACACCTTTTTCCAACTGCTTGGTTTTCATAGGGTCTTTATTCACCAGTTCTTTAAAAATTTCCGGTGAAAAAGAAGGTATGCCAGTGAAATAAAAATCTTCCCCTTCGGTAAGCGTGTCGCCAATCTTAAAGTTTCCGGTATCAAACAAGCCCACCACATCGCCCGCGTATGCATCTTCAATAACATCCTTGCTGCGGGCCATAAAGCTGTAGGGGTTGCTAAAACGCACATCCTTATCCAGCCTCACGTGGTGGTAATAGTGGTTGCGCTCAAACTTACCGCTGCACACCCGTAAAAATGCAATACGGTCGCGGTGCTTGGGGTCCAGGTTGGCATGGATTTTAAACACAAAACCGCTGAATTTGTCTTCGCCCACATCTACACTACGCACGCTGGTTTCGCGGCTGCGCGGTACAGGGGCGATGGTGATGAAAACATTCAGCAGTTCCCGAACGCCAAAGTTGTTTATGGCGCTGCCAAAAAACACCGGGGCAATCTTGCCTTGTAGGTAATCCTCGGTGTTCAGGTGGCCGTACACGCCGTCAATCAGTTCCACGTCCTCGCGCAACTGGTCTGCGTCCTTCTCCCCTATTTTGTTATCCAACAAGCTGTCATTCAGGTTTTCAATTTCCACACTGTCCTCGTCGTTGGCCTTGGTGTTGGCGGTAAACAACAACAGGCTTTTATCGTGCAGGTTGTATACACCCTTAAAGTCCTTACCACTGTTTATAGGCCAGGTCATGGGGTGCAGCTGAAGCTTCAATTCGTTTTCGATTTCTTCCAGCAGATCAAAACGGTTTTTACCGTCGCGGTCCATTTTGTTAATGAACACAATCACCGGCGTGTCGCGCATGCGGCATACTTCCATCAGCCTTCGGGTTTGCTCTTCCACCCCGTTAACGCTGTCAATTACCAATACCACACTGTCCACAGCCGTTAAGGTGCGGTAGGTGTCCTCGGCAAAGTCTTTGTGGCCGGGCGTATCCAAAAGGTTTATCAGGGTATTTTCGTATTCAAACGTCATTACCGAGGTGGCCACAGATATACCTCTTTGGCGCTCAATCTCCATAAAGTCGCTGGTGGCATGCTTTTTTATTTTGTTGCTTTTAACCGCGCCCGCCGTTTGTATGGCACCGCCAAACAACAGGAATTTTTCCGTAAGGGTTGTTTTACCCGCATCCGGGTGGCTTATGATGGCAAATGTTTTACGCCTGTTTATTTCCTTGCTGTATTTCATAATTCGTGTAGTTTCAAAGTTTACGGGTTCAATAGTTTGAACAGCCGTAAACCCGTTCCGTCTCTTGCGGAACTTTTAAAGGCGGCAAAGGTAAGTGTTGTTTTGAGAGATGGAACGGGGATTTAGGGATTGTGCGGGGCAAAGAGATACTTTTTATGTGCAACAAAGAATGTAATCCAAATTTTTTGCAATCCGGAAAACAATGATTGTAACTTTATTGGGCTCTAGGGTTTTCAATTCCGAACTATGTTTATAAAAATTTCTTCATTCCCATTCAAGAAAGTCTTGATTGCGTGGGTTGCCTTGCTAGTTACGTTGGTTTGGATGGTGCTTATAATTGCGGGCAACTATGTAGAAGGAATTGAGGATGTATCCAAGCTTTTACTGTTTCCTACCCTTTTTGCAGTACTTTTTGTTTATCTATCCATGGTTCCCCACGGGTATAGAGTTTATTATGATGCAGATAATTTATGGTCCAAAAAAAAGGGTAAATTTTATTCCGTTCTGTTAGCGCAGGTAGTATTGCTAGAATCCAACCAAGTTGCCTCTTTCAGCCCGTTTGGCGGATACAATAATTGCTGTTTAACTTTTATAGATGCTGATGAACAGCCATCATGTATATACTTTTATTCAGATAAAATAAAAAGTTCCTGGAAGCAAAAGGCACTAAACCGTTTTATAACAACTGTGAAACAGCGTAACCCTGATTTTAAATATGAGAAACAGTTTGCGTTTTTAAAAATAAATTGACTCAAGCGTGGGCGGTAAAAAATAAATATTTATTATCATATTTTATTACGTAATTACAATTCCATTTCCTCAAAATCCCTTCAAAATCAAAAAATCCCGGTTCTATTATGCCACCCCTCAAAAAACGCCTCATCTACATCCTCTGCTTCATCGCCATCATCCCCATCGGCCTTAGCACGCGCAAGTATGGGGCAAGCATGCCATATATTGTTGCCCAATATGGCGGTGATACGCTGTATGCCACCTGCTGGTTTTTCTTCCTGCGAATATTTTTTGTAAAGCCGCCGGTATGGCACATGGTGCTGTATACCTTTCTGGCATGCATTTGTATTGAAACCCTGCAGCTGTACCAGGCACCTTGGATTCAAAGGGTACGGCACACCCCGCCGTTCGGGTTGCTGTTGGGCTATGGTTTTTTGTGGAGTGACTGGCTTTGTTATGCCGCAGGCAGCCTGTTGGCGTGGGTGATTGGCCACAAAATAGAGAACACGCCCCCGTCCCCTAAAGGGGGGTAACGAGACGATTGCCAATTTAAAAAAGTTGGGAAAAGCCGAACCTGCTTAAAGCCCCCCTTTAGGGGATGAGGGTTGTCATTCCAGCCTTTTATTTATTTCATCGTTTATTTTGGCAAACAGGTGTTCGGGTTTAAATACACGCCAGTTGGGTATATCCATTAGCTCGATGTAATAATTGAGCTTTTTCTTTTTAAAGTCATGCTGGGTAGCCACGGGCATATCCAACGCCACTATCCAGCCTTCTTTATCCGTAACCTCCTCAAACCATTCCGTGTAATAATCCTTATCCCCGCTGTGAAAGTTCAGTACATTCTCGGCAATGAGTATAAACTTTGTAATGCCCGACGTATACAGCTCGTCCACCACATCGCGCTTTAGCATCATAATGTCGTTTTCAATGGCATCGTTCCATTCCCCTATCAATTCAATTATCACATAATGCTGCTCATAGTCGGCGAATAAAATCTTCATATACAACGTACGGCTGCCAAACTCGTCCCACTGGGGGTGTATGTAGTAGTTGTACACGGTTTGGCTAAACACAAATTCGCTGTAGGTACGGCCAAAAAAAGGGGATAGCGGGTCGGTCTCCGCCGTATATAAATAACGCCAGTTATAAAACGGTTCAATCTCGTGCATAAATCATTTCCTTCCCTGCAAAATTACGATAATTACTATTTCATAAACCGTTAAATACCAAGATGCATTTTGCTGGGCAAGCAATAACCCCTCAAAAAACTACTGTAACAAAAAACCCCCACAATGTTGTGGGGGCTTTTATTATAAATTAGCGAAACTACAATCCAAATGCCTCTTTCACCTTGTCCACATAGTCCAATTTCTCCCAGGTAAACAATTCTACTTTTTTAGTAACCAACCGTCCTTCTGGCGAAGAAAATGTTTTCTCCACCACTTCGTGTTTGCGGCCCATATGGCCGTAAGCGGCGGTTTCGCTATAAATAGGGTTGCGAAGCTTTAAACGCTGCTCAATAAAGTACGGGCGCATATCAAATATGCCTTCCACTATTTTGGCAATTTCACCGTCTGTTAAACCAACAGTGGCTGTGCCATATGTGTTTACGTATATACCCATGGGCTTTGCCACGCCAATGGCGTACGAAACTTGCACCAACACCTCACTGCACAAACCAGCGGCCACAAGGTTTTTGGCTATATGGCGGGTTGCATAAGCCGCCGACCGGTCAACCTTGCTTGGGTCCTTGCCGCTAAAAGCGCCACCGCCATGGGCACCTTTGCCGCCATAAGTATCCACAATTATTTTACGGCCTGTTAAACCGGTATCGCCATGTGGGCCGCCTATTACAAACTTGCCGGTAGGGTTAATGTGGTAAGTAATATCATCGTTAAAAAGGCTTACATATTGTGGGTATTTAGCCTTTATTCTTGGTATAAGAATGCTAACGATATCATACTTTATTTTTTGCAGCATCCTGTTGTCATCTTCGTCAAAATCATCATGCTGGGTAGATACCACTATGGCATCAATCCTAACCGGGCGGTTGTTGTCGTCGTATTCGAGGGTAACCTGGCTTTTAGCATCCGGGCGCAGATAATTAATTTCGCTTTTTTCACGACGTAATGCGGCCAGCTCTATCAATATCTTATGTGCAAGGTCTAATGCCAACGGCATATAGTCCTCGGTTTCATTAGTGGCATAGCCAAACATCATGCCTTGGTCGCCGGCGCCCTGTTCCTCCCTATTGGTACGGTCAACGCCTTGGTTTATATCGGCTGACTGCTCGTGAATAGCCGATAATACACCGCAACTATTGGCCTCAAACATATACTCGCTTTTGGTATATCCTATTTTACGGATAACGCCGCGGGCAATTTCCTGAACATCCAAATAAGCTTTTGACTTTACCTCACCAGCCAGTATAACCTGGCCTGTGGTTACAAGTGTTTCGCAGGCTACTTTACTTTCAGGGTCAAATGCAAGAAAATTGTCAATCAACGCATCTGATATCTGGTCAGCAACTTTATCAGGATGCCCTTCGGATACACTTTCAGAAGTAAATAAATAAGACATAGCTATTTAATTAATTATGTTTTTTGTAGGTTGCAAATATATAAACCTAAGCTGATAGCTGTTAGATTCAAACTGTCAGTTCTAAATTATTTTGCCGCCAATTCGTTGTACAGTTCCATGTAGTCGGTCAGGTCATTGTCCCACCCATTAAAAGACAGTACTTTTTTGCCCTTCACTTTTGAAAACTCATCAGTAAGCTTTTTATCTACCTTGTCAGCGCCAAAAGCAATAGCATCGGCAAAAGTAGCCCCGCCCTTAAACATGGCGGTGTCGGTACCCTCCTTAAAAGGCTCCAGGTCTTTGTCCTTTATTACGGCATGTATGTTGGCGCGTTCAAGAAAATGAGGGCCGAGTTTTTCACTAAATGTATTCTGCCCTATGGTAAATACCACCTTGCTGTGCGCAAAAACAGGTTCGCGTTTGTAGGCAGTTTTAAGGTACATGGGTATAAGTCCCGTCATCCAGCCGCTGCAATGGATAATATCCGGCGGCCAGCCAAATTTTTTCACCGTTTCCAAAGCGCCTTTGCAAAAAAAGATTGTCCTCAGGTCATTGTCATCATACCATTTTTCCTGCTCGTCGGTAAAAACAAATTTCCTTTTAAAAAAGTCCTCATTGTCCAAAAAATACACCTGCAGCCTTGCGTTGGGCAGTGATGCCACCTTAATCTGCAGCGGATAATCATCATTATCAACCGATACGTTTATGCCCGATAGGCGCACTACCTCGTGCAGGCGGTGCCGCCTTTCGTTAACAACGCCGAAACGCGGCATAATGCACCTCACTTCCAAGCCGCTGTCATTACTCTTAATGGCAAGCTTATTTACAATTTCGGCAAACTCCGTTAACTCTAAATAAGGGGACATTTCCGTAGCAATGAATAAAATTCTTTTCTTTGTTGACATTAGCATCCTGTATTTAGGCAAAAAATAAAGGATGCAAAGGTACAAAAAATGAGCATATATAAACGTTTTCAGCCATTTAATTACAGTTTAACTAGTTTGAATGATTATTTTTAAGCACGCACAAAGCCTTGCCAAACACATTTTAACCCTGCATGAAAAGGGGCAAACCATAGGGTTTGTACCAACCATGGGGGCGCTGCATAATGGGCATCTTTCGCTGATAAACCAAAGCAGAACAACCTGTTCTTCAACGGTTTGCAGCATTTTTATTAATCCCACCCAGTTTAACGACCCTAAAGATTTTGAAAAGTACCCGGTAACTATTGAAAACGACATCCTTTTACTGGAGCGGGCGGGTACAGACATACTTTTTTTGCCGTCGGTGGCCGAAATATATCCCGCAGGTTTAACATCTCCCATACATTACGAGTTGGGCTATTTGGAAAACATTTTGGAGGGGTTTTACCGCCCGGGCCACTTTCAAGGAGTATGCCAAGTGGTGCATACATTACTAAAAATCGTCGTTCCGGATTATATTTTTCTGGGCCAAAAGGACTACCAGCAGTGTATGGTTATTCAAAAACTTATCAGCTTATTCAGCTTGCCGGTAATACTCAAACCCGGCGATACCCTGCGGGAAGCCGACGGGCTTGCCATGAGCAGCCGTAACCTAAGGCTTAGCCCAGCCAGCAGGCAAAAAGCTGTTGCCGTTTACCAGGCACTTAACTACATTAAAATGCATATAAAAACAACAGACATTCAACAATTAAAACAAGATGCCATACAGATAATCGAACAGGCAGGTTTTAATAAAATTGATTATGTTGAAATTTGTGATGCCGCTACCCTGCTGCCAGTTGAAGAAGCAGGCAACGGAAAGCCACTTGTGGTACTGGCAGCCGCTTTTTTAGACGGCGTTCGGCTTATAGACAATATAATTATCGCATAACAGATAACTGAAAAAATAGCACCGAATATTTTTGACTTTCAAATAATTATTTTAAAAGGCGCCAAACGTTACTTGGTACAAGTAATGATAAAGCCGTTGTGTAGCAGACTTGCGTAGTAGCTGCGATACCATTATGGATAATTAATTGAATGCTTAAAAATTTGCCTTAAATATTTTTTGCAAAGGGCAAGGGTAAAAGTTGGCTTTTTTAATGCTATTTACTACAACTATTGCATAACAAAGCAAGTTTATGAACCATTGTTTAATATTTGCCAAAATATTTGAAAGCCTGTTTTACGGGGTGCCAATACTTGTAAAATCGCTGTTATCTAACAAATATCATAATTAGACTTACATAAATTGTCTCCAAACACATCAGTTTATTTTTATTTAAAACACAACAACAAGTGAAGCATTTTTAAATGTATTTGTACTATTTTCGACCGATAAATTACCCATAGCAGTTCAACATAACGTACCTTATAAAAGTAATATCCCACAGTTTTTTTATATAGTGGCAATGTTGAGTAATTATGTTGAAGATTGCTTAAAAAGACTAATTGCATTTTTTTAATATAGTTACGATACCCAAGTGGTGAAGTGTGACGAATGTAGTTTTTTTTAACTGTTTAAATTGTAAGATCCATCCGAATGAATGACGTACTCTATTTTTTTGAACATATACTAGATGCCTCAGACTGGCCACCACGCTGGCATTGCGGCAAATGGAGCGGCTTTCATGGTTGGTTGTACATTGCAAGCGATGTTTTTATATGGGGCGCTTATTTTGCGATACCTGTAGTAATAATTAAATACCTAACATACAAAAAACACCAACGGTTTTTAAAGTTATATATACTGTTTGCGGCATTTATTTTAGCTTGTGGTGCAACCCATTTGCTGTATGCCATAACCTTTTGGGTGCCATTATACCGCCTGTCCGCCCTTATGCGTGCGATAACAGCCACTGTAAGTTGGCTTACTGTTTTTTACCTAATTAAATTACTTCCATATGCTTTTTCGTTAAAAGATCCAAGCCTGCTTGAGGATGAAATTGAAATGAGGGGAAAGGTCGAGGCGGCATTACGAATTAAAAACCAACAGCTGGTTGAAGCCGAAATGATAGGAAAGTTTGGTTACTTTGAATGGACAATCGGCAGAAATGATATAATTTGTTCGGCAGGCATGCAAAACCTGTTGGGGATTTCACCCAATGAACAAGTGATAGGATTTGATGACTATATATCGCTCATACACCCAGATGACCAGGAAACTGAAAAGGAAAAGTTCGCCAACTTTATAGAAAGGAAACAATTTGATGATCATTACCAGAGATTTATAACTGCCGGCGGGCAACAAAGAGTTTTTATAACCAGGGGTGTGGTGATATTTGACGAATTTACCAGAGCTGAAAAACTCATCTGCACTTCACAAGATGTAACCGAGATAAAAAGAAACAAGCAATTGCTGCAAGAAAGTAGGCAAGTATTTAAAAACGCTTTTGATTATTCAGCTATAGGTATTGCGCTCGTAAGCCCGGAAGGACGCTGGAATGATGTAAACCAGGCCATTTGCAATTTAGTTGGCTATACAAAGGAAGAGCTGCTTAAACTAACTTTCCAAGACATAACCCACCCGGATGACCTTGCCCGTGACCTTGCGTTTGTTAAACAGCTTCTCAGCAAGGAAAGGGAGACATACCAAATGGAAAAGAGATATTTTACAAAGCATGGCGATATTGTTTGGGTGCTTCTTTCGGTTTCGTTAGTATGGCAAAATGAAAAGCCTGCTTTTTTTATATCTCAATTGGCAGACATCACCGAACAAAAAAAACTGACGATAGAAGTAGAGAAAAAGAATTTGGAACTACTT
>Ga0364894_10168_pt1 | contig 19840 bp, 18 predicted proteins | sample ExccelJu500001D4_FD_206942 | JGI IMG/M metagenome (GOLD analysis project Ga0364894, IMG submission 206942) | Enriched cells from Trout Bog Lake Hypolimnion, Wisconsin, USA - BchlTB.July16.5000.01.D4 | ecosystem: Environmental > Aquatic > Freshwater > Lake > Hypolimnion/Profundal zone | place: USA...
TTAAATGGAGCCCGGTAATTGTTGAAGACAAAACCAAAATTGAAAAACTGCTTGAATATTACATGGGCAAAAACAGCCAGCTAAGACAGGATTTTATTATCGAGAATTTAAGGATAGAAAAAGACACCGTTGACGAGGCAGCGGCGGAGATATTAGAAATGGAGGCTTAATACATTTAACCACTAAGAGCACTAAGTTTAAAGCCACAAAGGCCACAAAGAAATGCATGATTATTCAGAAAACGATTTAGCTAAGATTGTGTATGAGGCGGCTCTGAAAGTTCATAAGGCGCTTGGACCTGGTTTGCTCGAAAGTTCGTATTTAAGTTGTTTGGCTTATGAGGTGAAAAAGAAGGGTGTAAACGTAGCAGTTGAAAAGCCACTGCCCTTAATTTATGAAGAAATTAAAATGGATGTTGGCTATAGAATTGATATGTTGGTTGGCGACAAGCTGATAGTAGAAATTAAGGCTGTAGAAGGATTAGACAAAGTGCATATGGCGCAGATACTAACATATTTGAAACTATCGAACCTTAAGTTAGGGTTGCTGATAAATTTTAATGAGTTATTACTGAAAGATGGAGTTAAGCGTGTTATTAATGGCACCCTATAACAGGAATTATTGCTTAAAAACACTTTGTGTTCTTTGCGATTAACCTTTGTGCCCTTTGTGGTTAAATGGATTTAATAAAATATTATGTCAGAAGATATTACAAATAGTGAAGCGCGGGGCGAGGATTTACGCCTGCATGTGGATGGCATGTTTAAGAACTGGTTTCTGGATTATGCATCGTATGTAATTCTGGAGCGGGCGGTGCCGGCCATTGAGGATGGTTTAAAGCCTGTGCAGCGGCGCATTTTGCATGCATTGAATGAAATGGACGACGGCCGGTACAACAAGGTGGCCAACGTAATTGGCCAGTCGATGCAGTACCACCCGCACGGCGATGCCAGTATTGGCGAAGCGCTGGTGAACATGGGCCAGAAAGAATTGCTGTTTGATTGCCAGGGAAACTGGGGCGATGTGCGCACCGGCGACAGCGCTGCCGCACCGCGTTATATCGAAGTCCGCTTATCTAAATTTGCCAAAGAAGTTGCTTTTAATTCGCAAACTACCGAATGGCAGCTTTCGTACGACGGGCGCAAAAAGGAACCGGTTACGCTGCCCATGAAGTTTCCTTTGCTGCTGGCACACGGAGCTGATGGCATTGCGGTAGGTCTTTCAACCAAAATATTGCCTCACAATTTTATTGAACTGTGCGAAGCCAGTATTAACCATTTGGAAGGAAAACGTTTCAGGCTGTTGCCTGATTTTCCGACCGGTGGCTTTGTGGACGTAAGCGAATACAACAAGGGCGAGCGGGGCGGACGCGTAAAGGTGCGCGCCAAAATGGAAGTGGTTGATAAAAAAACGATTGCCATCCGCGAAATACCCTTTGGCACTACTACCGGTAGTTTAATTGAAAGCATTTTAAAGGCGCAGGAAAAAGGCAAGATTAAAATAAAGCGCGTATCGGATAACACGGCTAAAGACGTTGAGATTTTAATTGAACTGGTACCCGGCACCGACCCTGATGTTACGATTGATGCCCTGTATGCGTTTACCGATTGCCAGAGTTCGATTTCGCCAAATGCCTGCGTTATTGTGGGTGAAAAACCGGTGTTTACTACGGTTGATGAGATTCTGCGTCTTTCTACTGAAAGAACAAAGTCGTTATTGGGCAAGGAATTGGAAATTCGCCAGGCTGAGCTGAATGAGAAGTGGCATTTTTCTTCGCTGGAAAAAATATTTATTGAAAAAAGAATTTACCGCAATATTGAAGAAGCCGAAACCTGGGAGGCGGTTCTTTCAACCATTGATAAAGGATTAAAGCCATACAAAAAACTTTTCCGCCGCGAAGTAACGCAGGATGATATTGTGCGGTTGACGGAAATAAAAATCAAGCGTATATCGAAGTTCGATTCATTCAAAGCCGATGAAGAAATAAGAGGCATTGAAAAAGAACTGAAACAAGTTGCGCACGACATTAAGCATTTGAACGATTACACCATTGCTTATTTCCAGAACCTGCTGAAGAAATACGGTAAGGGCCGGGAACGTAAAACTGAGGTAAAAGGCTTTGAAGAAATTGAAGTAAAACAAGTAGCCGCCACCAACGCCAAGTTATACGTAAACTACGCCGAAGGATTTTTGGGCACCGGTTTAAAGAAAGACGAGTTTGTGTGCGAATGCAGCGACCTGGATGATATTATAGCCTTTACCCGCAGTGGCAAAATGATGGTAACCCGCATTGGCGATAAAAAGTTTGTGGGTAAGGACATTATCCACGTAGCAGTTTGGAAAAAGAACGACGAGCGCACCGCTTACAACATGGCCTACTACGATGGCGCCAGCAAGCGTGCGTATGTAAAGCGCTTTAACGTAACCGGTGTTACACGCGATAAAGAATATGATTTGGCACAGGGCACTGCAGGCACCAAAGTGCTTTATTTTACAGCCAACCAAAATTCGGAATCGGAAATTGTGAAGGTGCAACTGCATCCTAACTCAACTGCGCGCATTAAAGAATTTGAGTTTGATTTTGCCACCATTGATATTAAAGGCAGAAGTTCTATCGGTAATATCATGACCAAGTTTCCGGTAAGGAAAATTGATTTAATATCGAAAGGGCAGTCGTCAATTGGCGGGGTTAAACTTTGGCTGGACGAAAAGTACGGCCGCCTGGTAAACGAACAAAAAGATAAAGCCATTTACCTGGGAGAGTTCAATACCGGTAACCAGATACTTGTTGCATTTAAAGACGGTAACGTGGAGCTAACCAACTTTGAGCTGACCAACAAATACGAGATGGATGAGATTATCTTCCTCGAAAAATTTGACCCGAATAAAATTTATACCGCGGTTTATTACGATGGCGACAGCAAAAACTATTACGTCAAACGCTTTAAGGTTGAACTAAAAACCGAGAAGTATAAAACACCGGTGGTTACCGAACATAAAAACAGCAAGCTGCATGTGTTCTCATCGCGCACGGATGTTTATGTCAAATTCAACGTGATTAAGGCCAAGGGTAAGGATAAGGTGGAAGAAGAAGTGAACGTGAAAGACATGATTGACGTGAAAGGATGGAAGGCGCTGGGTAACCGGTTAAGCCAGTATGATGTAACCGGCAAAATTCACGAGGTTGTGAAGGAAGAAGAACTGCCTGACGAAGTTGATATGGGTACTACGATAGAACTGAATGTAAATCCGAAAGCCAGTAAAAAAGGCTCGCAGGGAGATTTGTTTTAACAGCCGTTTGCGCAAAGGGTGCAAAGGTTTTGGCAATGAACCGCAAGGCCTTTTGTAATTCGCTGCGACTTCTTGGCGTTAATTTTCTTTGCGAACTTTGCATGAACCGGGGAATCTATTCTAATACCAAAATCGCTTTTTATGCTAGGCAACGACTGGTCGAAATTTACAAAGCGTATTGCTATTAAAGCTGATTTAAAAGCATTGTATCAGGCATGGACTACGCAAAAAGGGCTGGAGCACTGGTTTTTAAGCAATGCTGATTTTAAAAAGGCCGATGGAACCCCAAGACCTGCGGACAGCTTTATAGAAAAAGGCGATACCTACGAATGGCGCTGGTTTGGATATGAAGACGTTGAAAAAGGAAAGATATTAGCCGTGAATGGCGTTGACACTTTAAAGTTTTCGTTTGCCGGTGATTGCATTGTAACCGTTAAACTAAGCGAAGACCGGGGGATGACGATGGTAGAATTAACCCAGGAAAATATTCCGCTGGAAGAAGATGTAAAAAAGAACCTGGTTGTGCTATGCGGGGAGGGATGGACCTTCCACCTGGCCGATATGAAATCGATTTATGAAGGCGGTTTGGATTTGAGAAATAAGGATATGGACAGGAAGGGCGTGTTTAATTCGTAAATCCATGTTACCGCAAAGAGGAATACAAAAGTTTTGTCTCTTTACAACCACAAACAAACAACTGCAGCATCTGCGCCAGGCTGCTTAACGATTGTTTCGCCGTGGCTGACTAAAACAAAGTGAGCATCAGAGCCGAGGTCCCAGAACTGGCCGTGGAGGAAAGTAATGATGCCGTTTTGAATGCCGGCCTGTTTCAATCGCCCGGGTAAAGCATAACGAACCCAACCATCGAGGATGGTTATTTTACCAATGTCGGTAGTATCGACATCAACCGGGTTACTAAAGCCGCTGTAACCGGGCCAGGGAGTTTTAAAAGCGCCGTTTCCCTCCACATAAGAGGGCACGATAACAAAATCAGCACGTTCTTTGACAGCTTGTTTATAGCAATCGGCATACCAGCAATCGGCACAAATAAGCACAGCCATTTTGCCGGCGGGGGTATTGAACACCGGTATGTTAGCCGCATCTTCCTTACAGGTAAAAGGCAATTCATCAGCCACCGGAAAAGCTTTACGCACTAACTTTTCGTCAGCAGTTCCATCGGGCTTGTATATAACGCTAACGTTATATAAATCGCCATCCTGCACCAGCAACTCACCGCTTTTGAGGGATGGTTGCGGCAATACAATGGAACCGGCAACAATGGTAACACCATACTGCTTAGCCAGCGAGCTAAAGACTTTATTATAAATGCGTGCCATTTTTTTAGCCTTCATTCTAAACAAGGCATCGGCGCTTTTATCTTTGGCTTTGCTTGACATGTACTTCGGCAAAAATCTGAACAGGTTTGATAAAGCCATATCGCTCATAGCCTCATGAACGGTCTTAGCTTCAAACACCGAACGTTTTTCACCGGCTACAACCAGCCAGGTAGATAAATATTCAGGAAACGAAACCACTGTATTTTTACGCAGCCAACCTTTTTTAGCGGCACTTTGCAGGTAAGCATCAAGGGCGTTATAAAAGTTCTTTTCGCTGGCATAATCGGCAGGATACATAAAAGGCTGAACGCTTACGAGATTGCCTTTTCCCGAGTCGGCACCGAACTCCTCCATATCCACCTTACCGGTATAGGTTTGCCCACTGTTTAAATGCCGCCCGGACAGCGACCACAGGAAATAAACTAAAATGGCGATAGCCAGGAAAGAGAAAAAATAGATAAACCGGTGTTTCATGTAGCCTTATATAACTACAAGATAAGGTAAAGCAGGTAAAAAACTATTTTATACGATTGAAATTGATTCAAACTTCAAAACCATAATCTCTTTCAACCCGGCAAACTCTGACTTTATAGTGGCTGTACCACTGTTCGCAGCCGTTTTTCTGAGCTTGCAGATGGTCGAGATTTAGTTTCCAGTTTTTGATGGCTTCCAGACTTTGCCAGTATGAAACAGTGATTCCGGTTTCGCTTCTGCCAGACTCATATCCCAAATAGCCGGGCTGCTGTTTCGCTAATTCCACCATTTTTTCGCTCATTGCTTCATAGCCATTATCGCCTTCTGTTCGCAAAGAGGTAAAAATAACAGCATAGTAAGGAGGGGCCGGGGTTGATGCAATCATATCAAAATAAGCCACCGGTTACTGCGGGTGGTGGAGTTTTGCCAATGTGCCGGTAGGCCAGTTCAGTAGCTTCGCGGCCACGGGGGGTGCGCTTAATAAATCCTTCTTTAATCAGGAAGGGTTCATACACTTCCTCGATGGTGCCGGCCTCCTCTCCCACTGCGGTGGCAATGGTGGTGAGCCCCACCGGTCCACCTTTGAACTTTTCAATGATGGCAGAGAGAATGCGGTTATCCATTTCGTCCAGCCCATGTAAATCAACGTTCAGGGCTTCGAGGGCGTATTTGGTTATGGCCAGTGTGATGGTTCCATCGCCTTTTACCTGCGCAAAATCGCGCACACGGCGTAAAAGTAAATTGGCTATACGCGGGGTGCCACGGCTACGGCGGGCAATTTCGTAAGCTGCGTCTTCATTAATTTCAGCCTTCAGTATCCGGGCAGAGCGTTTAATGATATTCTTCAGCACCTCGGCATCATAGTATTCCATGCGGCAGGTAATGCCAAAACGCGAGCGCAGGGGAGCCGTAAGCAAACCCGAACGTGTTGTGGCACCTACCAGGGTGAAAGGGTTAAGACTGATTTGAACAGAGCGGGCATTCGGTCCGCTGTCAATCATAATGTCGATTTTATAATCCTCCATCGCGCTGTAGAGGTACTCTTCAACAACCGGTGAAAGGCGGTGTATTTCATCAATGAAAAGAACGTCGTTGGTTTCGAGATTGGTGAGCAAACCGGCCAAATCGCCGGGTTTTTCCATTACCGGGCCTGAAGTGATTTTGATATTCACATTCATTTCGTTGGCTATGATGTTGGAGAGGGTAGTTTTACCGAGTCCGGGAGGGCCGTGAAGCAGGACATGGTCAAGCGCCTCGCCACGTTGTTTGGCGGCTTTGATAAACACAAAAAGATTATCGACGATTTTTGGCTGGCCCATAAAATCATCAATCACCTTGGGCCGCAGGGCGCGCTCAACCTCAACCTCTTCGGGGTTTAATTGTTCTTTATCGGGATCTAAATTCTTGTTCATGGCAATACAAGTTTCGGATAAACTTTCGAGAAGTTGGAATACAATTTTTTGCCACAAAGACACAAAGAATGCAAAAGATACATTTTTTAACCGCAAAGGGGCAATACCACTAAGAGATGCGACGGAGTTCTAAATTCCTCTTCGCTTTATTTCTTTGGTTATGAGTGATAACTCGCGGGTGGTTTGACCGGCAACAGAAGTGTTTTCCTGTGCACGGCGTATGAGGTAGGGTATTACTTCCTTTACAGGGCCATAAGGCAAATACTTGGTAGCATTGAAGCCGAGTTTAGCCTGGTTGAACGTTACATTGTCGCCCATGCCGTAAAGCTGAGAAAACAGAATGCGTGGATTTTGAGGCTCGATTTTCTTTTTAGCAATAAACTCCATGGCCAACTGGTTGCTCAACTCACTTTGCGAAGCCACGCAAAGATAAAGGCGCTGGAGATTATCGAGACAGAGATTCACGGCACGGTTGAAATCTTCATCCACCTCTTTTTTGTTGCGATGTATCGGCGATTTATAACCCATTTCTTTGGCGCGTTCGCGTTCTTTTTCCATGTAAGCGCCGCGCACCAACTTGGCGCCCAGTAAATACTGACCTGCTGTTGCTCTTTCAATCTGATGTTGCAGGTAGGCTAATCTATCGTGGCGGTAAAGTTGAAAAGTGTTAAACACAATGCATTTGTCGCGGTTGTATTTTTCCATCATCTCCTCCACCATTTCATCCAGTGGGTTTTGAATCCAGCTTTCCTCAGCATCCACATATAAAGGCACATTGTTTTTATCAGCTACGCCGCATATTTTATCAAAGCGCTTTTTAAAGGCGGTAAACTCCTGCTTTTCTTCAGATGTAAGCTTTTCGCCGCTCTGTATTTTTTCCAGCAATCCCATCCGGCCATAACCAGTTAGTTTAATGCACAGGGCTTTAACCGCTTTATTTTTCCCGGCAAATTGCAGGGCTTCAATATTGCGCTCTACAGTTTTATTAAAATCTTCCTCGCGCTCTTTTAATTCAACACCATAGTTCAGCAACACGCCAACGCCGTTTTTCTCCAGCTTTTGGATTGTTTTTTTACATTCGGAAAAGGTTTCACCTCCACAAAAATGATTGTAAACCGTATACCTGAAAAGAGGCGAAACCGGCAAGTGCAGGGAAAGCGCCAGGTTGGCCAGCGAACTACCCAGGTTTACCAGACCATTGTTACTCATTAACTGAAACAGCGCTTTCGCCTTTTTCAACTCGCCATTGCTTTTATCGGCAAAGGCAACTTCTGTATTTTCAAAAATATCGGGTGATATTTTCATCGGATTTCGTTTATGATGTAGCATTAAAACCGGGGGCGAAGTTGAGAAATTATTACGGTAAAACAACTGATATTGGTTAGCCGAAGTTGTGATAAAGCAAGCAGCAGGGTTTGTATTGTGGCCTGAATTACTATTTTTAGATTTTTAAACCACCACGCAGACCCGGCTATAGAATAAAAACATGTTTTCGCTTATTATTTATATTCTTATCGCAGCAGTAGGGTTTACCATGGTTTTCCTTTATAAGCAAACCTATACATCAGCCCAAATTTTAAAACCAGACCCCGAAAAGGTAAAAAAGGTGTTTACCATAGTTTTGGGAATTGCAGTGGTTGTAACCTTTGCCTTGTCGTGGTTCACAACGTACGAGTTGCAGGCCTCTAATATACCGCTCGAGGGTTCGATGAAATATCAGAACATGAAATCGCTGATGATATTTGTGCTCAACTTTTCATTTTTAATAATGATGATTTTGGCCGATGCCTATTCACTGTCTCTAAAAAAACTGGCTATTGCTCCTTTTCTTTTGGTTATTGGATACTACGCAATATTTGTATTGAAAGACGCCTACATTATTTCGGACTACTTCTCGCTTTGGCAAAAATCATTAAAAATGCTGAAGGGCGACTTGCCCGATTTTCATAGCACGGCCTGGATTAAATGCTGGCTGGGCGCCGGTGTTACCCTGTTTAACGTTGCCTTGATTTGGTGGGGTTTAAGAAAGTGATTTCGATTTATCAGCGGTTCCAGATTTCCCAGCTTTTTTCGGCTTGCAGCTGGAGCATTTCGAGGCCGTTTTGGGTTTTAGCTCCCGCTTCTTTGCCCCGCTTTAGAAATTGTGTTTCTTCCGGGTTATAAACCAGGTCGAACAAATAATCCTTTCTGGTCAATTGATGGTACGGAATAGTTGGAGACTCATTAATATTTGGGAACATGCCCAAAGGAGTGGTGTTAATAAAAAGATTGACAGCTTTCATATGGTGCGGTATTTCCTCATAGGCAATCCGGTCAGCACCCGCCTTCCTTGATACCACCAAATAAGGAATGCCCATTTTTTTCAGCACATAGCATACCGCCTTTGACGAGCCACCGCTTCCCAAAACAAAAGCCTGCTCAGGAGGGGTTGTTAAAAAGCTTTTTAGCGATTGTTCGAAAGCAGGAGCGTCGGTATTGTAACCCTTTAAATTTCCGTCAATCCATTTAATGCAATTAACGGCGCCTATGGCCTTAGCAGTTTCATCCAACTCATCCAGATAAGCAGTAACAACTTCTTTATACGGAATGGTGACATTTAGTCCTGCCAACGCAGAACCTGCCAATAGTGACATTAAATGCTGGTGCGTTGATACCGGGAATAACGTGTAAGTATATTGAGAAAGGCCCTCCCGTTTGAATTTTTCATCAAAGAATTTCTTTGAAAAAGAGTGCTCCAGAGGATAACCTATTAAGCCAAAACTGCTCATGCCTGCTTAGCCTGGGTTCTGCCTTTTACAAACTGCCAGAGCATAGGCAGAACAGAAACAAAAATGATAAGCAATATCACTTTCTCAAAATTATTTTTCACTATGTCTATGCCTCCAAACCAGTAGCCCATTGCTGTAACGCCTCCAACCCAAAGAATGGCACCAGCGATACAGAAAAGGATATAACGGCCGTAGCCCATACTACCGGCACCGGCTACAAAAGGGGCAATTGTTCTTACAATGGGGATAAAGCGGGCCATAATTACGGTCTTGCCACCGTTTTTTTCATAAAACGCATGCGTTTGGTCCAAATACTCTCGTTTGAAAAAGAGTATACGCTCCCGCTTTTTTATCTGGTCGCCAAAAAACTTCCCTACAAAATAGTTGACATTATCGCCCAGTAATGCTGCGCAAATAAGCAGCGGAATGGCAACCTCAAGCTTTAAAGCACCTGTGGCGGCAATGGCAGCCCCCACGATAAACAGCAGCGAATCGCCAGGTAACAAAGGCATAAAAACCAGCCCGGTTTCAACAAAAATAATAAGGAAGAATACCGTGTAGAATGCAGTATTGTACTGTGCAATTAAGTGGTTAACATAGTCAGGGTTCCTGATATTTTTGATGAGCTCGATAGCCAGGTGAAAATATTGTTCCATAGTTGGCACAAAGAAAAGAAAAATGTGCAACCGTTTTAGCCAAACTTTTATCTTTGATTCATATCCCCTGGCATCACATGAAACATTTCTTTACCCTGGTCACAATTTTGTTTGTCTTCCAGGCCTATTGTCAAACCGGAACTAACATTAGCGGAACCATTAATATTTACACTCCTGTAAATGCTATTAATCCCTGTACCAACTCAATAACCGTGGGAAGCGCCGCGGGTTTTTCGGTGGGCGACCGGGTACTAATCATCCAAATGAAAGGCGCCACTATTGACCAGACCAATACCGCCACCTACGGCAATATTTTAAGCTATGGCGGTGCGGGCACTTACGAGTTTGGTAACATTGCGTCTATTACCGGTACTACTATTCAATTTGTTAATAAAATTTTGTACACCTACACGCCCGCCAACATTGTTCAATTGGTTCGGGTTCCGCAATATGCAAACGCTATTGTGTCAGCACCGCTTACCTGCCAGGCATGGAATGGCACCACGGGTGGTATACTTGCGTTCGAAGTGTCAGGCAATCTTTATTTAAACGCCAACATTAACGTTAGTAATAATGGTTTTTTAGGAGGTATTGCCGGTGTTAATAATGGTGCCTGCCATGTTCAGGACTATGATGCACCTACGGCCAATGGAGAAGGCGCCTATAAAGGCGAAGGTATAGTAGTATTTAATAACGTTGCAGGTGGCCGGGGCAAGTTAGCCGATGGCGGAGGCGGCGGTGACGTTCAAAACGCCGGTGGAGGCGGAGGCGGAAATTTTGGAACCGGAGGAAACGGTGGCGATGGTTGCGTAAGTTGCTGCGGTACTAATGCAGGAACCGGAGGTATTGGCGGACTGGCGCTTCCTTATAATCAGAATTTGTTATTTATTGGTGGTGGTGGCGGTGGTGGACAGCAAAATAACAGTGTAGGCACCAATGGTGGCAATGGAGGCGGAATGATAATTATTACCGCTAATGCCATTGTTGCGACTGCCGGTGACAGCATCGTTTCGACGGGGCAACAAGGAGGAGACCTTTCAGGAGGCTCATCGGACGGAGAAGGGGGTGGTGGTTCAGGAGGAACAGTGATTATTAATGCGCAAAGCATTACCGGTGCCGTAATTCCGGTTAATGTGCAGGGCGGAAAAGGCGGTGACAACCATGCCGGTGCCGATGGACCTGGTGGGGGTGCAGCGGGAGGGGCCGTACTGCTGAGCAGTAATTCACTTACTTCCTCAATTACCGTTGATTCGGCCGGTGGGGTAGCAGGGTATAATTATACTACCAGCAGTAATCAAAATTCGCAAAACGGACTACCGGGGGGAATGATTACCGGTTACGTGTTACAACAGGAGACTCAGCCATGGCATGGCATCGATACGCCGGTTATAGCCTATAATGCGCCGGCTTGCGCAGGTAACAATATTCAGTTTAGTTTAACCGGAACCTACTCGGGTGCAGAGGTATATTCATGGACCGGGCCTAATGGTTATACCAGCAACCTGCGCACACCGCTTATTACCAATGCTACTTCAACAAACTCTGGAACCTACTCTGTTTTTGTCACCGATACTGGCTGTATATCAGCTACCGTTAACCTGGCTGTAACGGTTTATCCCAAGTATAACGATACCATTAATCTCAATTTGTGTACGGGTATGACTTACCCGCTCCCCAATGGCCATGTTATTTCGTCGGCCGGCACGTATCTTGACACGCTCGTTAGTGCTAATGGTTGCGACAGCATCCTAACGGTGATAGTAATCTATTCAGGCGTACATGCTACCGGAACGGCTGCCATTTGCAATGGCGATTCAACACCATTGGGCGCTACGGGCACAATGTATTACTCATGGACCCCCACCACCGGTTTAAATAATCCGGATACAGCTAATCCAATTGCCAAACCAACAAGTACCACCACATATGTAGTATCAGGCTATGAGCCTGTAGGTAATTTAATTTCGAACGGTGATTTTTCGCAGGGCGATGTAGGCTTTTCATCCGGTTACACCTACACACCGGCACCTAATACAAATGAGGGCCAGTATTGGGTAGCACCCAATGCACAAACCTGGAATGGGGGCATGGCGCCCTGTGGCGACCACACCAGTGGAACCGGAAATATGTTGCTATTAAACGGAGCAACGGCTCCAAACACGTCCTGCTGGTGCCAAACAATAACTGTTCTTCCGCACACCAATTATGCTTTTACTGCCTGGGTAGCCACACTCACGGCCTCAAGTGCAGCGGTTTTACAATTCTCTATTGACGGAACATATATTGGCAACACCTTCACGGCCTCACTTACAACCTGCGACTGGCAGCAGTTTTATGCCATCTGGAACTCGGGAACAAACACTACCGCAAATATTTGTGTTGTTGACAGAAATACCAATGCCGGCGGCAACGATTTTGCGTTAGACGATATTGCGTTTTCTCCTTTGTGCATAGTCACCGATTCGGTAACGGTTACGGTTAACCCTACTTTTGCTAAAACCGTTAATGATACTATATGTCAGCCTAACTCGTATACGCTACCCAATGGCACAGCGGTTACAACTTCGGGAACTTATATTGACACGCTCCAATCGGTACATGGCTGCGATAGTATTATTACGACCAACTTAACGGTTAACCTGGCTTACGTAGATTCTGCCTTCCCTATTATCTGTCCGTTCGATGTGTATGAACTTCCCAATCATACTTTTGTGCATACTTCAGGCATTTATACCACACATTTAACCAGCATTCATGGTTGCGACAGCACTATCATTACCAACCTTACCGTAATACCATCAACCCTGGTAGCAGGGGATGATACCGGCATTTGTTTAGGCGATTCAGCCCAATTGTGGGCCAGCGGTAGTTTAATTAATGCCTACTCCTGGTCACCGGCTGCGGGGTTAAGTGACTCAAGTATTGCAAATCCAAAAGCAAGTCCGCTGCAAACTACTACCTACGTAGTAACTTCTGAAATAGGCTCAGGCAACCTGGTGTTTAACGGCGATTTTTCGCAGGGCAACGTTGGCTTTAATACGGCATATAACTATAATCCGAATTTAGTACCCGAGGGTAATTATTACATAGGACCTAATCCGAACAATTATCACCCCGGATTTGCCAATTGCCCTGGTGGACCTAACGGAAGCACCAATATGATGATTATTAACGGTGCGAGTGCGCCTAATACCAGCGTTTGGTGCCAATCGGTGAGCGTTTCGCCCAACACCAATTACACATTTATAGCCTGGGGAGAAAGCGTTACATCGGGCAATCCGGCTCAGTTACAATTCTCTATTGATGGTGGACAGATAGGACCAATTTTTAATTTGCCATCGACAACCTGTCAATGGACCCAGTTTTTTACTACCTGGAATTCGGGAGCTAATACCACTGCAGATATCTGCATTCTCGATCAGCAAACCGCTGCCGGAGGCAATGACTTTGCCATCGATAATATTTCGTTTGTAAGTATTTGTACCGCTTACGATAGTGTAACCGTTGTAGTTCACCACCCCGATACAATTATTATCGATACGGTAATATGCCAGGGCCCCACTTACACTTTCCCGGATGGTACTACGGCCATTGCGACAGCCACAGATACTTCGCGGTTTACTAACCAGTTTGGCTGCGACAGCACGATTATTACCAACCTGACTGTTCATCCAACATATGCAGATACCATCATTGATACCATTTGCTTTGGCACTTCCTATCAATTGCCTCACGGACCATTGGTAAATACCAGCGGCGTTTATACCGATACCCTGTTTACTATTTTCGGGTGCGATAGTATAATCGTTACTGAGCTAACAGTGACCCCGCCACCGGTTACCACTCAATTCGCCACCATTTGCATGGGCTATACTTTTATCCGTCCATCAGGATTAACCACTACTACCGCCGGTCAGTATGTTGATACGCTTACCACCAATACCGGTTGCGATAGCGTGGTTATTACTAACCTAACGGTTACACCGCCACCGGTTACTATACAATTTGATACCATTTGCCAGGGAAATATTTTCACCCGGCCATCGGGATTAACTACCAGCACCGCAGGCCAGTATATTGATACCCTTATAACACCGGCAAGTTGTGATAGTGTGGTTATTTCGAATCTTACAGTTAACGACACTTCTGCCACCACCGTTTACGACACCATTTGCCAGGGTGCCAGCTTTACTTTGGCAGACGGCAGTACTGTGAACGCCACAGGTACATACACCGTGCATGTGCCTAACCGGTTTGGTTGCGATAGCTCGGCTACCACCCTACTTACTGTGATTAATGTTATTGTTTCGGGCACTTCAAACAGGGCCGTTTGCTTTGGGCAAAGCAACGGTAGCATACAATCGGCCGCCGCCGGTGGTGTGTTGCCTTATACCTATCATTTAACGCTGGCGGGCACTTCTGTAGCCACTAACTCAACCGGTAGCTTTAGTAATTTAGCAGCAGGTAATTATGAAGTTAGCGCTACCGATAATTTCGGCTGCAGCAACACAACAAATATCATCGTTAACCAGCCCGATTCGCTGGAACTGGCCGAAAATGTGGTGAACGTAAGCTGTTATGGATATCACAACGGACAGATTGCTCTTTCGGCCACCGGTGGAACACAGCCTTATGCTTTCTTCCTGAATGGCCAAAACAACGGAACCGGTAACTACTTTGCGCTGGATACCGGCAACTATGCATGCGAAGTGATTGATAGCAGCGGATGCAACGACTCAACCGGTATTATTATTACCCAGCCACAACCGGTTTACATCAGCATTTCGCCCGACTCGTTGTATGTTAATCTTGGTAAAACTATACAGGTAACCGCCACTTCTAACTATGACCCTTCAACAACTTATTCATGGAGTCCGTCATTTGGCTTAAGCTGTATTGATTGCCCTAACCCGGTAGTTGATATCAACAGCACCTTGCAATACAATGTATCGGTAACGGCCAACATAAATGGTAATAATTGTTCGGCAGACACCAGTATTACGGTAACCGTTATACCCGACTACGATTTGTTTATTCCGAATGTATTTACGCCTAATAACGACGGCAAAAACGACTTTTTCCAGATTTTTGGAAACCTGCAGGCCTTAGAGTTTTTCCAGGTAGTAATATTTGACCGCATTGGCGAAAAGGTTTACGAAAGCAACGACGTTAACTTTAAGTGGGACGGAACCTATAAAGGAGCCGCGCTACCACCATCGGTATTTGCTTACACTATAAAGGCTGTGTTTGACGATGGGCATGCCGAGAAGCTATTTAAAGGTACGGTAACATTATTTCGATAAACTTTCGATTACAATGAATAAGAAAATGCGTTGGGCCGTAGGCATACTTTTAGTATTACTAATTGCGGCTTGCACAAAGCAAAAAGATTCAGGCTCAAAATGGATTTATGCGGCAACCAGACCGCAAATATTTCAAAGCAATAGTCCTGTAGTGGGTGGAGATGCTTACTTTGTAGTTTTCCCAAAAAACGAGACTGTTTTCTATTCCGTATGGACATCGCAGCAAACCGGTATTCCCGGCACCGATAACAGTGGAAATCTGTATTACGGAGATACTATCGGCATTGCTTCGCTCAATGTTCCTGCCAAATTCATTACCACGGTCGACAGTGCACTAAACGTTTCTACAAAAGGATATCTGGTGGTATCAGAATTTGTTGATGGCGGTGCGCAGAACGTTGTTTGGAATACAACGAATTATTAGGAATTTTCAAAGACTAAAGTATGAAGGCCCCAAAGAATGCAATATTCTTTGGGGCCTTTCGACTTATGGCAAAACGCCTCAGGTTTTAATCCCGGTATTGCTCAATTACCTGTAATACTGCCGGGTTATCTAAAAGGGCTTCATCCATTTCAAATACCAGCACGTGCTCATCAAAGTTCATCAATAAACCTCTCTCAAGATTTATCAGTGCTTCGTGGTTATTGCCCACCTGGAAATAGAATACGGATTTGATGTAAAATATATCGGCACTGCCTTCGTACTTTTGTTCGGCTTCATGCAAAACCTGGAAAGCCTTTCTGAAATTCTCCACGTTGAAATATGCAGTGGCCAGGTTAATCCAGTTTTGTTTGCTCTGGGTATCGAGCTGAAATATTCTTTCAAAAATTTCAAGGGCCTGTTCGCCCTCACCGGTGCACAAATACGCATCAGCCAAAGCAGCCAGGTAATCAATATTCTCTTTGTTCAGTTTTACCGCGCGCTCGAAGGAAGATATTGCTTTGGGCCATTTTTCCTCCGAACGATAAGTTTCGCCGATACGATAAAAGGCTTCATCAAAATAAGGGTCAACTACAATGGCTTTACGCAAATAGGCCCGAGATTTTGCCAGGTCGCCTACCTTTTCAAAACTCTCAGCGGTTTTTAAATACAATTCCTTGTTTGGTTTTGAAAGTTTTATGGCATCCAGGTAAAAACTACAAGCCTCCTCGTACCGGCCCATGTTATACAACACGTCGCCGCTGCAAATATGGGCGGCATCAAAACCTTCTTCAATAGCTATAACATAGCTAAAAGCATCGAGGGCTCTTTCATACAATTGCAGGCCGGCATAAGCATGGCCTAAATTAAACCAGGCCAAATGCGAGTATGGGCTCTGCTCAATCAGCTCTTCATGAAATTTAATGCTGTCGTCGTACTTCTCACTCAACTCGGTGCAAAACCAAAACCGGTTCAATCCTTCTTCGCTGGTGGGATTAATGATGAGTGCTTCTTTTAGCGCCTCTACTACCTCAATGTATTTTTCCTGGTCTTCGTATATGTCTGCAATTTCGAGGTAGAGTTCACATTTATCTTCGGGTTCAGTAGCTATTGTTAATGCGTATTCAACTTCATCTAAAGCTTCCTGGTGGCGGCCTTCCCACAAATGAATGTCGGACCGGATCAGGAAAATATTAATATCGTTGGGGTCAAGCTTCTCGGATTCCTCCAAAATAGAGAGGGCCTCTTCAAAACGCTTTTGGTTAGCCAGAATTTCGGCTTTTTTGGTATAGAAAAAAGAAGAAAAAGAATATTGCCCGATGGCGACGTCTATTACTCTAAGTGCTTTGTTGTATTCCCGGTTCTCCTGATAAAACTCAATAATCTGTTCAAAATTATCTTCTTCGAAAAAAACCTGTTCTTTAAATTTTTCAGCCTCTTCAAATTGTCTTACTAAATCCACAATCTCTCCAAATGAAGGTTCAAAGTTCTCGTTTTCTTCCATGGCATGATTTTTTAGTCTAAACCGCCCGCGTCTTTATAAATATAACAAAACGTGGGCTGATTTAGCATAGCGTCAAACATTTATTAGCAAATGACCGATGCTACCCGTGAATAATGGAGTTACCAAGTCGTTAGCACTATATAAAGAACGATGTGTAAATTGTTCGTAACGACCTTCCGAAGGTAATTTTACCTTTCATTCTGCAAAACCCTATTTTTCAACACATAAAAAGTTGATATTATACACAGTGTCCTTATCTTATGACAAACCGGACTGTTCACATTTATTTAACGGGCAATTACATTTAATGTTTGAAAAAAAATATCAAATTTAGACCCACAAATTTATTCCCTCACCAATATCTACTTTCTATGAAAACTAACATCGGAATCAACGAAAAAAATACCCTGGCTGTTGCCACCGCACTGGCAAAACTTTTAGCTGACGAAAGCATTTTATTAACCAAAACGCGCAACGCCCACTGGAATGTAGAGGGCCCCGATTTTCACAGTATGCATTTATTTTTTGAATCGCAATACAATGCATTAGACGAAACCGTTGATAAAGTTGCTGAGCGCATACGCGCGCTGGGACATTATGCCCCGGCTACACTAAAGGAGTTTTTAGAGTTAACCAGCCTTACAGAAAAAAGAAGTAACAAAAACAGCAGCGAAAGTTTTTTAAAAGATCTTGTTGGCGATCACGAGGCGATTATTATTCAACTTCGCGAAAACGCGGATGCCTTTGCCAATAAATATAAAGACAGCGGCACCAGCGATTTTATTACGGGCCTGATGGAAGAGCATGAGAAAATGGCCTGGATGCTACGGGCGCATTTGAAGTAATGGATAGTTGCAATGCCGGGGGCGAATAATTATTCGCCCTTACCAAACCGTTTTTTTTTTGTAGTTTTTCTAAGTCATTTTTTAAACCAAAGCATATGAACGACCAAACACTCATAACTACCAGCAACAGTCTTGAAGGATATAAAATAACCAAACAACTGGGCCTGGTTCGCGGCATTACAGTGCGTTCAAGAAGCATTGTAGGTAATATTGCAGGCTCGCTTATGACCATTTTTGGGGGGCGCAGTACCATCTATACCAGCCTGTGCGAAAACGCGCGTGAAGAGGCATACCAGTTGATGATAAAACACGCCCAGGAAAGAGGCGCTAACGCCATCATCAATATGCGTTACGATGCCAACGAAGTAATGCAGGGCCTTACTGAAGTGCTGGCCTATGGAACGGCAGTAGTAGTTGAGAAAGTCTAAAGAACGGAGGTTTCGGTGGCGGCCGGTAATACCCGACTGGGGTACCCAGATACTGTCTTTTTAGTGGTCAGGCTTCGGTTCTTGTCTCGCAGGTTAACACATGTTTTACGGCGTTGCATCTTTATACATGCAATTGTTTTTTAATAAATTAGTTTGTTGGCAATAAGCTAAATACATATTTAAAAACAAGGGGGGGTATACCTTTTTTCCGAAAATGCATGATAACTACCTGATAACCAAGGGTGACTTTTTAAAAAGGTATACCCCCCCTTTAAGCAAGCAGTTAATTGTAATAGGCAAACCCCTTATAGACTTTTCCCTCTTCGTTTAAGTATAAAACCTCAGTGGTTTTTCGACCGGTGGCATGGTTGATATAATAAATGGTAATTCCCCTTATACCAATAAACACCTCGTGCACTTCAAAAAACAGGTCGGGTATTAATTCAAGGCCCATTTTCCAATAAGCCCGCACGGCCTCCTTACCTCTTACAATACCACCGGTTTCAGGCATTCGTTTTAAGGCCAGAGGAGATTCCATAATGATGTCATCGGTGTAGTGCGACAAAATTTTGTCGAGGTCGTGCGAATTCCAGGCACTTACCCAATGTTCGGTAAATGCAAAGGCGGCGTGCTGTTCTATCATAATTTGGGGTTTTCGGTTCAGGGTTTGGTGCCCTGTAATGGACGAATAGCTATTGGTAACACTGGCGACAATAGGACGAATAGTTATTCGTCTCTACTCCCATTTAAACAATTTGGTAGCTAAAAAATACACAATGATGCCCCAAATGCCGAGGGCAAGAATATCATTCCAGATTGAAAAAAGGCTAACCCCCTCAAAGGCCAACCGGCGCATGCCATCGTTGAGATAGGTTAAGGGCAAAATTTTAGGTACAAACTGCAGCCATGAAGGAAAAACGCTGGTAGGGAAAAAAGTACCGCTCAAAAGCAGTTGAGGCATCACTATCATATTTGCCAGCGGCGGCACTGCACTTTCGTTTTTGGCCAGTCCTGAAATGATAAAGCCCATACCCATAAAAACAAACAGCCCGGCAAAAGCAAGCAGTAGCATATTAATGAAGGTAAAAATGCCGTGCTGCAGGGTAAAATCAAAGGCAAAATAGCCCAAAACAATAATAAGGCTGGAGCTTAGTAGTGCAAAAATTACCCGGCTAAGTGCCTCGCCTAAAACTATGTAGGCTTTATGGATAGGTGTGGCAAAAAACCGTTTAATAACCAGCGTATTTCGCAGGTTCAAAAAAACGAAAGCAGTGCCAAACACGCCCATGCTTAAGAGAGAGAACCCGAGCATACCCGGCAAAATAAAATCAATCCGTTTAAAGGCCCGGTCGCTAACTTCCTCAGTTCTTAACTCGGCAATGCGGTTTACCGGTGGCAGCT
>Ga0364894_10271_pt1 | contig 19650 bp, 17 predicted proteins | sample ExccelJu500001D4_FD_206942 | JGI IMG/M metagenome (GOLD analysis project Ga0364894, IMG submission 206942) | Enriched cells from Trout Bog Lake Hypolimnion, Wisconsin, USA - BchlTB.July16.5000.01.D4 | ecosystem: Environmental > Aquatic > Freshwater > Lake > Hypolimnion/Profundal zone | place: USA...
CTTGGCCTTCACCTCGCCCAGCACCGGGTAGGGAATGGTGCCGGTGTCGCTGAGGCGAACCTTTTCGCGGCTCAGGTCATCTTCACCAAAGACCCGAATCGTGATCACGTCACCCGCTGCCAACTGGTAGCTGGACAACAGGTTGTCTGAATCCAGCCCGACAGACTGGGGGGCAGCCTGCGAGAGCGTGGGCAGGGCCAGCGCCAATACCATCAACAACATGACCCACAGGCCCCGCACACGACTTAATGACATGAAAGCTCCCAAAACCAAACGCAGCAAACCGCAATCTACCATTAAAGCGTGGCGTTCAGCGTAAACATCAGCACATTGCGCGTGAAGGCTGAGCCCGCAACATTGGAACTATTGTTGGTGTTACTCCAATCCACACCGGCCTTCAGCCAGCGCTTCACCGCATAGTTCAGGGTCAGAGTGTACGAGTCGGTCACATCGGTCCGGTTACCACCCACATATTCGGTGGTCAGCTCACCCACCATCACACGCGATGCCACGGAACCGGTCCACATGTGGTTCCAGCTCAGGCTGTTGTTGGTCGTCAGCAGGTAGTTGCCCACGCCGCTGGCATCCGCCGCTTCGCGTGCCGTTTGCAGGTCAAACGCGCTGTAGGTGCGCGGCAACCAACGCACGCTGGCTTCCCAGCTGCTGCCATTCAGGCCCGAGATACCAGAGCTGAAGTCCTTGGTCATGCTGCCCAGCTTCACAATGCCGGTGGTAGCTGCCGTGGCGTCCCAGGTCAAACCCGCGTAATAGCGGTGCTCGATATTGCTGGCATTGGACAGCGAAGAGGTGTAGCTGGCAACGGCCTGGCGGATTTCCACCAGAGCCTGCGATCGGCTGCCCAGGCGATAGAAGACGCGGGCGGCGGCCGAGGTCAAATTCACGTCCTGCACAGCAGTGGTAGCCAGGTTGTTGTCGTAGTTTTTGGCCTGATTTCCCAGATCCAGCTCAAGCCGTCCTGGCGCCTCGGGCGCACCGTAGTTAAAGCGGCCATTGATGTTGTCGCTATGCCAGACATCGGGCGTTGACGATGTGGTAAGGCCGGTGGAACCGCGCGGATCAGATCCCACCACGTGGCCCAGGGACCAACCGGCGCTGGCACGGCTGGTAAAATAGTTGTCACCGGCCACAGTCAACTCTGAATTGGTGTAGTTGTCGGCGCTGCTGTTGTCGTAGCTGGTGGTGTTGGCAGACACCAGGGCCGTGTAGCGGTCGCCGTGGTTGCGCATTTCTGCTACCAGTTGCGGGGCCACATTGACAAAGCTGGACGAAATCTTGTTGTTGGACGTGCGCGACACGTTATCGTTGGTACCCAGGCCCATGAAGACCGACGGGTACAGGTACAAACCGTTTTCCATCTTAAACGGGGCGGTACTGGCATCCACGGGCGCCGTCAGAATCGCCGCAGCGGCTGCGGCCTTTCCGGAGATGCTGGTTCCGCTCAACTCGTAGGGGGTTGCACCGCCCTGTTGTGTGGAAGGCGTCTTCAACGCGTCGCCCTTGAGCGTGTAGCCGCTCAGGTCGGGCTGGGGCTGTGTCTCTGGAGTGGTGGTTTGCGCCCATGCACCGGCAACAAGGGCAAACGGCAAAACGGCAGCTGCTGCCAGGCGGATTGAATGACTAGACATGAACACTCCCTTTAAGTGGTGAAAGAAGACCTAAATTTGCCCAAGCAAATTCAATGCCATCGATAGCCAACATCTGTTGTGCGTATGCAACGTGTGTGACTTACGTCATTCTACCTCGACAAACCCCCGAATTGTTCAGCCAAGCCGGCTTTGAATGTTGCCACGACACAACAATAGCAAGCCAGATAGAAAAAAACACTAACAGCTTGGCAATTTCTTCTGCTACATTCCAGAAATAGTAAATTTTCTTTTAGGAGAGGTCGTAATGAAAAAGTCACTTATTCTGGCTCTGTCACTGGTCGCCAGTGTTTCCGCTTTCGCTTTCGAGAAGGGCGAATCCGCCGATGACGTCAAGGCAGAGGTTGCCTTGCGTGTCAAAAACGGTGAGTCCGCAGACAGCATTGCTGTGCTTGCACAGGCTGCTGGCATTCCCGCCACATCGCTGTCCGCCGCATTGTACGCAGTCAACGTACCCGTTGCCGTGGTTGTCAAGGCCATCACCAGCGTGAACCCCAGCGTGGATATCGGTTCCATCTCGCCCGCTGCTGCAGCCGGTAATAGCACCCAGACCCAAACTGCTACTCAGGCGCCTGCTCCGGCTCCCGCAGCCACTTTTGTTACCACACCTGCACCCACCTCTTCTGGCGGCGGACGCACCAGCGTCAGCAAGACCTAATAACTCTTGATGTAGACACGATCAATGGCAGCTCAGGCTGCCATTTTTCATGATGGCAAAGATACATTCCGAGCTGCCGGAGCAGGAGGTAGCTGATCGCTACTTGTTTGGCGGCCTGCTGGCCTTGCTGGTGTTTGCACCGCTGCCGCTGGGCAGCAACCGCTATTGGGCGCATGGCTTGCTGCTGCTGTTTGCGCTCATGATGCTGTTGGGCCTTGCATGGGCCTGGCGTCACAAGCTGAGCTCCGCCCTCAGGCGGCTGCAAGGCTATGCCTGGCCGATTTCGCTTTTGGCTTGCGTGGTGCTTTGGTCCTGGCTGCAAAACCTGCCCCTGCCTGCAGCTTGGGTACAGTTTCTTTCGCCCATGGCCGCCGCTGCACAGGGGCAGGCTGTCCAAATGACGCTGTCGCTGGATAATTTCCAGTCCCGCGACATGGCATCTTTGGCCTTCACCTATTTTTCTGTATTTCTGGTCGCGGTGCTGACGGTGCGCGATACCGGACGGCTGGACAAGATGGCGCAGGTACTGGTCTGGAGCGGCGTGCTGCAGGCCGTGTTGGGCGTGGCCTTGTTTTCTGCCCACGCCGAGTACCGGCTGTTTTATGCCAACGTTTCGCACCTCCGCATGATTGGCAGTTTCGTCTATCACAACAGCCTGGCCGGCTATTTGTGCATGTGCCTGTCGATAGGCATAGGTCTGATGCTGGCGCGCCTGGGTGAAAAGAGCCCCAAGCACAACCACTGGAAGGCCCGCGTCGTGGTGGCTGTGTCTTTCATGCTGGGCCCCAAGATGCGGCTGCGGATGTTGTTGATCGTCATGGTGATCGCGCTGGTGCTCACCCGTTCACGCATGGGCAACTCTGCTTTCTTTATCTCGATGCTGGCCGTCGGGCTGTTGGTGCTGGCCGTGGCCCGCAAGAATGCCCCGCACACCCTGGTCCTGATTGCCAGCCTGATCATCGTCGACGTGGTGGTGGTGGGCAGCTGGGTGGGCCTTGAAAAGGTGGTGGAGCGCATCGAGCAGACCGAGTTGGCTGTGGCCGATGGCGGCGAGGCGGAATCGGTGCAGGCACGCACCGAAGCGGCGCGCACTGCCCTGCCCATGGTGCGCGACTTTCCGCTGGCGGGCACAGGTGGCGGCAGTTTTTACAATGTGTTCCTGGGCTATCGCACCCCCAGCTACGGTTACACCTATGTGGACCACACACACAACGACTTTGTGGAAATCGCCACCGACTACGGCCTGGTGGGACTGGGCCTGTTTGGTTCGCTGGTGGCGCTGACTCTAGCGGTCAGCATCAAAACGCTGGCGCGGCGCAGGTCCCGTCTGCCCTGGGGCATTTCCTTTGGCGTCACCATGGCAATCGTTGCGCTGCTGCTTCACAGCCTGGTGGACTTCAATCTGCAGATCCCTTCCAACGCGCTGACCATCGTCGTTATTCTGGCCATGGGCTGGATCGCCAGCAAGCCCACCATCCGGTCCTCCACATGAAACTTCGCAACCAGATATTTTTCCTGATAAGCCTGCTGTTTATGGCCGTGGCCTGGGTGGTGTTCATGGTGTCCATGTCAAACACGCGGCAATATCTGGAACAACAGTTGGCCTCGCACGCGCAAGATGCAGCCACCGCCCTTTCGGTTACGCTGGGTCAGTCGCTGGGTAGGGGCGATCTGGTGCTGGCCGAGTCCCAAGTGGCCAGCGTATTTGACCGGGGGTTTTTCAAGAGCGTGGAGGTGCTAGGCGCGAACAAGAGACCGCTGCTACGTAAGGACTTGCCATTGGTCATTGAGGGCGTGCCCACCTGGTTTGTATCCCGATTCCCCATTGACACCCTCCCTGGCGAAGCCTTCATAGGCTCTGGCTGGAAGCAGCTAGGCAAGGTGCTGGTGGTCAGTCAACCCACCATGGCCTATCAGCACCTGTGGCATACCTCGGAAGAGTTGTTTGGCTGGCTGGTCGCCCTGTGCCTTGCCGCCATGGTCATGGCCCTGGGTGTGTTGCAACTGATTCTGAAGCCCCTGCACGCCATAGAGAAATCCGCCATCAATGTGCAGGCCAAGATCTTTAAGGAGATCAAAGAAAAGCCCAAGGCGCCCGAGCTGGCCCGCGTGGTGGTTGCAATGAACCAGATGTCGCGCCGCGTGGGTGAAATGCTGGACGCCGAGACGGCCAAGGCCGCTGCCTTGCACAAGCAGGCCTATGAAGACGAGCTGACGGGTCTGGTCAACCGCAGGGGTTACGAGCTGCGACTGACCGAGCTGCTGCTGGGCGAACAGCAGTTTTCTGTGGGCGCTGTCATTGCGGTGGAGGTAGACGATATGCGTCTGCTGGCCAGAGCGCATGGCTTTGCCTCGGGCGAAAAAATACTGCGTGCCATTGCAGACAGCGCCAGGTCCGTCTTTGCCCCCCTGCCCGTCAGCTTGCTGGCCCGCAGCAATGAATACAGCTTCAGCCTAGTCAGTTTGGATCTGCCACAGGCCGAGGTGATCGCCCTGGCCCATGGCTTGCAGTCCAAAATATTTGAGGCCCTGGGTGACGACTCGCATCTGCAGATGGTCGGGCTACATATCGGCGTGGCATTTTTTCATCAACAAGAACAACGCACTGCCGTGTATTCGCGGGCCGATCTGGCGCTGGAAGCAGCCCGTCAATCGGACCGCAATGGCCTGTATGTGTTGGATCTTAAACCCGATGAAACCAATGCCCTTGGGTCGTTTGGCTGGCGCACGCTGATACAGACTGCCCTGAAGGAAAACCGCTGGCGCGTGCTACGTCAACCGGTGATGAGTCTGGCCGATCCGCAATTGGTGCTGCAGGCAGAATGCATGGCGCGCCTGGTGGATGCGCAGGGGGAGCTGGTGCCTGCGGCCCACTTTATGCCGATGGCGGCCCGCCACCGCCTGATGCCCGAGGTAGACAGGGCCATGGTGACGCTGGCCTTGCAATACCTGGTGGCTGGCGGCGAGGACAAGGGCCTGGTGGCGGTCAACCTTTCACCGCAAAGCCTGGCCGATACCGAATTTATGGACTGGCTTGGCGTCAAGCTGGCCGCTCTACCCGAGGCCAGCCGCCTGGCTATTGAAATTTCCGAATTTGGCGCTTTGCGCAATCTGGCGGCCACCATAAGGGTGAGGGATCTGGTGCGCACAAGAGGCGGCAAGTTCGGCATTGACCACTTTGGCCTCGACCCCAAGGCCCTGCAACTCATGCGCGACCTTCTGCCCGACTATGTCAAGCTGGCCGGCTCCATGATGGCCGAGCTGGAAGCTGTGGAATCGGTCAGCGAAATGCTGCAATCGTTTGTGACCCTGGCACATTCGCTGGACGTCGCCGTGATAGCACAACAGGTGGAGCGGCTGGAACAACTGAATGCGTTGAACGCGGCAGCAGTGGATGCGGGACAGGGGTATTACTTTGGAGCGCCTGTTTAGCGCATTTTGTTACACACAATTGACATTAACCTGAAGCTTCTTTGAGAATCTAATGCCAGCTGCGAAGTCAAGAACGCGCTGGATACCACGCCAGTTGGTCTTGACAAAGGGCATCCCATTGCCTTCTCGGGCCAGAAATCCATCAACCTGGCAACCAAGCGCAACACTTGTTTAAGCGCAGCAGAGTCGCGGAGCGAGTGGGCAAAAGTCCCAAACAAATGATGACCATGCGTAAGCACCCGCACTGGCTCACCATGCTGTGTCTCGGCCCGCTGCAACTATAGCTTAGCTTACCCCGGCGCATGCCAACAGGCCTATCGACATTCCATCCAACCTAACCAGAAAGCCCGAATTCTTTAGTATAGTATAGCCGCGCCTGTTTTAACCGATAACTGCTAATTATAAACTACTCCTATTCAGTCAGCACTGATATAGCTCATCAAACCGAATCTGAATACGGAATCCAGGAACGTCACCTACACTAGCCCAGTCCAAACCAATAATTAATAACTTAGAGGCTCACAGCCGAAAACTGCAAAATCCAGTTGCCAATCCACCTCACCAGTTTTCGTCTTACTCCAAGTTATTGTCAGTATTAAATCTGAACCTTCCCAGCGAGGTGGATTCAACACCGCGTGCTTTTCAATGCGTAAACTCACGTCTACATCCTGAGCTATTGATTGGGATGCCATAGGCTGCCACCCCTTTACCCCTGCCCTATGATTCGCAACAGCATAAAAACCACGGGTGTATATTTCAGGATTTGCCCTACTAACCAGAGAAATTGCAATGAATCCAGCAACAGCCTTACTATTTTTTAATATGCATTCAACCCTATAATCACGAGTAGAACCAGGTTTACCCGCTTGGATCTGCATTGAAAAATTCGGCCTAAATGGTCCCGAAGGTCTAGGAACTCCGTACGCGTCAATTTTAGTAATTCTATGATTAACCCCATGAATCTCATTATCCAATTCAACAAAGGGTGCACCCAATCCACTCATATTTGACGTATATCCTTGACCAATATGTACCGCCGAATTTACAAAATACATACAGACAGGATTTTCATCATGGGCATTTAATCCAGCCATTGAATAGTTCTCTACATAATGTCCATCAATTTGCGTTCCGAAACACAAATTAAAATAATTTCCGGTATAACCCCCAAGAGAGCGAATATTAGATGAAATAAACCCGGAGGCTTGAATCCCTCGCATACCACTTTTTGTTTTTTCCGTGTGATTTCTAACCCAGAAAAAAAATGGCCCAGATAGATCCATAGTTGTAGACCGATTTTTAGGAACCACGGTCCAGTAGTCATTCGGTTGATTATTCGAAAGTAGTAAAAAAGCACACCCGGAATAATATGTTGCCGGGTATCCAACCGCACCAACAGCATCGACCCCCCAGCCGCAATCAATAGTTGCAATTGCACCAAATTTCGAAACAATCTGTCCTCTAGTAAGGATCGCACAAAACTTAAATAAGACAAATGTTACACCATCAATTAACGCATCCGATCCCCTGGAATGAACTCCAACCATTGCATTATTCATACCCCAAACAATTACATTTTTAAGCTCTCGCAGTTTATTTGATGCGTTAGGTGAATCAGTATCCATCGCACCAATAAGACTGCAACCGTTACACAAAAAAACTGCATACTGGTCCGACAAATCTCGCGAAGGAAGATCTAAATACTTTGAACTATTCGTATCGGGAACAACACCTACAGCTGCATCATGTGACAAAAACGACCATGATTCACCCTCCATCCTAATGTTTTTGGAATTTGTGTTGCTAAGTGGTTGACTTATTAAATAACGACCGGGCGGAACATATATTTTTCCTCCATTTGCAACATCCAGTGCCTTCAGGACTGGTACTGTAACATCAACCGACCCCACCCCGGTTCTAACCGACTGGACCTCAAAATCCGTCATAAACATTGTCAAATAAAATCTGCGAACGCCCCCGTTCAATCGTTCTTCTTCCTGAGAATTCACCTCAGAAATAGCATTACCCGCAAATACAATCCCACCTAGACCAACAACGGATCGTCGATTGATTTGTTCACTCATTTCAATTCCTTGCAAGAGATTAATTTTAAAAATATACAAACAACAAGAGTGGGAAACTGTTGTTTAAAAATCCGCCATCAACACACAAAAAAGTAAACTAATTCAGGAAACAAAAAATGTCAACAACTAAAGTTTTCAAAAAATAAAACCGCACTGAATAAATATTAACTATTAAATTAATTCATGGTTATTTTTGATGAAATTAATATCCTGTATGAATATTGGAATACATGGAATCAAAAACCAATAGTACCTAGATTGCAAAAATGGTATAAATGACAATACCAATACGTAGCAGCCTATCATTAAAAATCGACTGGAATATAAATGTTTTATTACCAGCATTAAATTTTTTGAATTCAATATAATTAGCGAAGAAACGGCCAGAAACAAAATTAACGTAGAAACAGATTGAAGCGCAATCAACGGCGTCTCCCAAAAGAAAACGCGTGCGGGATTCGCTCCCGCCAAGATATTAAGTAGTATTCGAATTGGAGAGACAAGTAATATCATAAAAGGTATCTTTGTGAGCTCATCCAACTGAATCATTAATGCGGCAGATCGAATCTCCTCGGGCGCATTACCAATAAACTCCTGCAAATCCACAGACACACCAAAATCAGCGAATAATGGGTAAACAAGACCAAACACAAAAATAGCCGCAGCGATAACTTTTTTATTAGAAATGCCAATAAAAAAAGACAATAGATATGCAAGTACAAACTGTATTTTCGTAACCCCAGATAAAATACTAATACCAAACAATCTTCTCCAACGCTCTTCAGTTGCAGCCAAAATCACATATGGCACGACAGCCAAAGCAATAATCTCTTTATTTAATACAAAAATAAAAGATAAAATATAAGGTTGAGAAATAACATACAAGATTGTGAATTTTATTTTTTTAAATCTATCGCCGGAATGGATTATCAAAAACCCATACAACGAAATTGACAACATAAACAAATTAAACACTATTACATAAAAATTTGGACTACTTGTAAAATTATTGAGAAACCAATAAAATATAGGAAGACTAGCCCAATTAAATAACCCAGTTGTAATCGCAATAAAGTCAGCATCGTCAAACAATCCATCAACTTTATATGAAAGATAAATATATCTAACTCCATCAAATGGAACGATCCAATCTGCCTGCTCGAGCTTTATCCCACTTGAAAATCCAAGAAGCTGGTAGCCCACATATGCAACCGTCGCGTAGAATGCCACGGCAAAAAAAGTTAAAAACAGCTCGTGTTCATGTCGCGTATTTATCATCTGATGGAAATATTTAACCTGGTTACAATAAATAAAGTCAGACGCTGAATTAAATTGAAACCGAATATAGTAATGTCATTAGTTATGTCTCCATCATAATATTTCGATCTCATCGCCATTTTCCAAATCTGACTTCTAGCAATATTTTTTTGACTATTTGTTTTGCAAAATCTGGGAGCAATCTGTTTCAGAGCATTAATTTCATTTTTATTTTTAAATGAGTAAATATTATTAAATGGAAATTCAAATCCAGAATTACTCCAATGCTCCCTAACAACTATATTTCGATTCATCAACTGTTCAGTCCGCTTTGCACTTGAAATTTGCATTGCATGAATCCTGTATGCAAGCAATATCTGAGGGACATTGGTAATCTTCAAACCAGCGGCCACACATGACACCTGGAACAGATAATCCTCCGCAGACATTCGACTTAGTTCAAGTGCAACAGCACTAAAAACCTCTCTCCTTGCAAAGAAGGTTGGGTTAGCCATTGCTGAATTGAAATATAACAGCGTGTTAACACCATCTTGAGTATCCGGGTATCGCCAGATACGTGGAATAGTTAATCCAAAAATGACAACGTTTGCACCGCAAATGTCAGACTTTGTATTTACTATCCAATCTCGTTGCACTCGCAATCTGGATGGAAATGAAATATCATCAGCATCCATAAATGCGATATACTTGCCCTTTGAAATTTCTAAGCCTAAATTCCTTGCGGAATTTGGACCACAATTTTTACTATGGATAGCGCGCACGCGTCTATCACATTTTACATATTTTTCAATAATCAGATGGGACCCATCCGTTGATCCATCATCAACAAGTATCAATTCGAAATTTGTATAGGTTTGCCGTAGTATGGATTCTATTGAGCTTGATAAAAAATTTCGTGCATTATGAACAGGCATAATTACAGAAATTAACTCGTCAATATTACACATTATATAATAATCCAATTCTTCGGAGTAACATCGTCAACATTTCTTCCATCTGCAAACCATTTTTTGGGTGCAACTACTATGCGATCTAAATTCACATTCAACCATGCTGCCCACCAGCTAAATGAACTATTCGCAAGAATATTATGCTTACAAAGACTCATTAGTTGCATGTCACGAAAAGAATTTACGCCTATATTATTCTTTACATATACGGCTCCTGTAGGAAGCGATATGTTATTACTTACCCAGTCATAATCATCAGTAAATATAAAAAATACAGGTTTTTTTACTTTCTCAGAAATATAAGATATGGCGCGATCATAGTAATCCATAGAGCAAACCCCATGTATTGACAAATTCTTTTTCGACACATAGTCTCCGCGCCTAACATGAAGTGAGACGCTATTGCTACTATCTATCGATGCCATCAATTCATTATTTTCAAAATCTAATGGCGTTTTGAATTTAAATATTTTTCGAATTTCGCGACTACATTCTGAAAAATATCGCTCCGACTGCCAGTAACCGTCCAAGTAAGTATTTGATCGCAAATCCTCGAAACCTGTCCAATAATTATAATGCGGCTCTTTTATATAACTTTCACAACGGAATGGAGAAAATATTTCCCTCGACAGAGCTTTTCGAACGTACGGATTAGATTGCCATTTCAACAAATTGCGAACATCAAGTTGTGACGCAAAACTTTCCTGTAAATTAAAAATTCTTTTTAGCTCATAACCATGATGTAATTTATATTGAGAATAATCCTCCACATCAATTTTTAAACCCACCTTCAAACGACTGGCCAATGAATAACCAGCCGCATACTGGAACATTTGATTCCCTAACCCACCTAATATTCTTACAATTATCATTTTATTTTTTTATATTATTTGATCTAACTCGACGCCATGTCTTTTGCATATAGTCACCTATAAATGCAGGTGCAAACCTGCGGACAGCTATTAACAGCAGTACAAATATTGCTTGTAAAATATTTTGATGCCCCTCTTGGACAGTCTTAATTCTAAATCTAACATCATCCATAAACGGAACAAATCCACGGCGCCTCTGCTTTTGTCCTTCGCTAATTCTAACCATTAATAAAGGCTTCTGAACACAATAAAATTTCTTCCCATAAGAGCTCAATCGTAGGAAAAAAAGATAATCTTCATTAGCTTCACGAAAATTCGGAAATCCGCCACATTCGGTCCACGCATATTTTCTGAAAATTATTGTCGGATTAGATATGCAACACGAAAATTTTAAATCCTTTACAATCTGCTCATTATATTCCGCACAATATTTTATGGAGACAATGTTTGAGGGGTCTCCCTCAAACTCCTCCACTAACGCACAAACTAGATCAACTTCTTTGTTACCCATCAAAATAATGCTTTGATCTTTAATTCGATCGGGCTTCATGATATCATCACTATCCATTATGCCGATTAGCTCATGACTCGCAGCTTCCACCCCCCTATTTCTTGCAGCGCCTCGACCTAAGTTGTATGGTAGCTTCAAAACTATTGTAGGACGAATTTTTTTCTCAACAAATTCTCTAATAATATTTTCAGAATCGATACTTATTGGTCCATCACAGACAATAACAATCTCATCCGGAAGTTTTGTTTGAATTGCTATTGATTGAAGCGCATCCTTAAGCCAAACAGAATTGTCATTAACATACGTGGACATCACCAACGACAGCTTTAAGTTCGTCGACTTAGTACCAGATATAATATTTTTATTCTTTTTCATATCGAACCAATATCCAATAGTACGTCATTTGTATCGTGCATGTAGATATCCAAATAAAACCACTAACTAATACACCAAACCTAATTAACAACACAACAATTGTCATTCCAATAAATAAATTAATTATGTTAACCCGCATTACATGCTTCAATAAACCATTAGCAACCACTTTGCTTAGTGCAACGTTGGCAAAACCATTTATACATGTTGCAATAAGCAGCATTCTAAAATTCAATAAAATTCTCTCTGGACAGACATCACTGTGAATGGTCAACTTGCATAGTGGATCAGATGCCATTATTCCAAAAAAAGATGGCATTATACTTGCCATGCATAATAGATATATATATTTTTGACTTATTTCTCCAACCACATTTTTACTCGCAATGGCTGGCATTAAAGCCCGTGTAATTGGGTATTGAATCTGTAGCGTTGCCAAAGCCAGTGATAACGTTGCCATGAAGTAAGCAAATTCAACCCTAGTCAAATTTCTAGACAGTGCGAATCTATCTATTTGGCTAACGATCGCTCCAATTATAAATGCAACTGTAATAATAGCCAAATCATTTTTAATGACACGCAAATAGTTCCACACTTTGTAAAAATCAATCAAACCAACATATCTCATCACACTCTTGCTGTTAAGATACAATTCAAAAAAAGAAACTATGGAGAAAATAAATGCGTATAGGATTGAACTTTCATAATTAATATATTTTACAACAACAAGAAAAGTCACATTTCTAATCAAATGAAAGTAAATTAATCTTGAATTCAATATTTTTTGCAATCCAATCCCTTGCCAAAAACCATTGTTAACATTATTAATTAGTTGAAATAAAAAATGGAGCAGCATAATCCTGCTGGTGACCAAGATAACATCCGATCGCGAATCAACTTTTAGCCATAATTTTGCCCAGTACCCAATACCTAGTTGCGCTGCCAAAAAAATAATTACACCGATCGCGGCATATAATACGTAAAATGAATAATAAGTTTCGTTTTTTCTATCACTTTCTGCAGCCACATTTCTTGATAGAAGCTGAACTAATCCCGCATCAATTATTGAGAAGAAAGCCTGCAGGGTTACAGCGATCGAAACAACACTCCAAGAATCAATGCCAATTATATTTATATAAAGAGGAATTAATGCTATATTGGTAACTCCGACGAAACCAGTGCCAACCATATTTTGAATTATTCTTTTATTTAGTCTATTCACAAATAGGCCTTAAATAATATTTTTTAAAAAAGCAATTCATAATATTATATATATATTTCCGTTTTTTATATTTAATCATTTTCAGTTTTCTCAAAAAATATCACGCCCTTTGCAAAGCCCCAAATACTTCATCGCCTCCCGCTGTAACTATTTTGGCTTGGGGATTGTCTGAATAACTTGTAATCATATGGCGTATCGAGTCTTTAGTTTCAAAAAGTTAAATTTTACGCGGAAACTTTCAAATCCAAGTCGTTTCTCAAGGCTTTTGACTGCTTTTCTGCCCCTGCCGGGCCAACCACCGGATTGCGGGCGCACACATCCTTGTGCTCCCATCAATTTGTCCCGCACCATCCACAAATTCGACAGTACAAACAACGTGACAAGTTGGGCAGTGTTCTTCTTCGATCCGTAGTAGCACACTTTCACATATCCCAACTAACGCTTAATGAACCGAAACGGGTGTTCCACTTTAGCCCGATTACCGGCCTCCATTTTCTCGATCTTGTCGAGCAAGGCATCCACTGCATTTACCTTATTTAATGCGCTGCGCTTAACCTCTCCCATTGCGATATTCCATATGACTTTTACATTTGCATCAGGATGTTTTGTAATGCCCAGGTGTCTGGAATCTCCAAACGCGGCTGTCACTTCTCCATGCAACATACTGTTGCCATCAACCACATCGCTCACGTTACCCGATCTCCCAAGCACGGTGTGCACGAAGCCAGATACTGCGTCCGCGCAAATGTAGGCTTTTATGCATAAATACATCTGTTGGCCTTTCTTCTCGAATGCATTTCAAGTTCACGCAGGTTGACTTTGTTCTTGGTCGGTGAGGGCACGGCAATTAGAGTGGCCCCCATCGTTGCACCAGTTTTTAGCAGCAGTTCGCGTTGAATCCATATTTCAGTCACTACGCCAAGGATTTTTTCGGCCAGCTTGTGCATCTCCAGACGGTGGCGGAAGCGAAGAATGGTGTTCTCGTTGGGCAGGCGGCAAAACTCCTCAAGCTGGGCAAACTCCTGGTGCATAGGATTGTCTAAGAACGCATCGTTCAAGCTTGGATCGAACAGCGTGAACCACTGCTGAATGAATTGAACAGGCGGCATTTTTTGAAAAGGAAACAGTAGCCGCCCCGACTTGCCTTCGGAGTAGTACGGCGCAATTAGTTTGATCAAAGCTACCCACGGCATCACCCGCTCAATTACCGATAGGAACACTTGTTTGCGGGTCTTTTTGACGTTCAGATTGAGCTTCAGGTTGGCTTGTCTCATATGGAGTATATTCTCAGGTGTGCCTTACATCATGTACACAAGCAGAGGAGTCATGCAGGGTTTCCCAAAGCCATATTAAATTCATCAAAATCTGCATAGGGTGTCCCCCACAATGGAAGATGCTCCTGCCACACCACCGGGCACGCGGGTCCGTACCGGACGGTTCCTGAAGTAGCAGTTATGAGACTCGGGGTACGCCACATTCCTTCGATTTTCTGTATGAACACTACGTGGTACTTGCACTCCCATTTCGGGTAGTTTTGGCTTTCTATATTGTCCATCCAGGCTGTCCTTTCGTTTGCTTGGTGGCTCACGATTGGTAGTTTCTACGATGGACATCCAGACCGATGCAAATGTCAAACTTCTACAGTCAGCCGGTCTGAGCCGGGGAGTTACTTATTGGATTCACTCAACACTGACATTAACGCTATACCCATTAGCCTTCAGCAATGCATGCTGCTTAGCCTTGGCCAGATCGTGCTCCACCATTTCCCGACACATATCCTGCGCAGTGATTTCCGGCACCCAGCCCAATTCCTTCTTGGCCTTGCTGGGGTCGCCCAGCAGGGTTTCAACCTCGGTCGGGCGGAAGTAACGCGGGTCCACCTTGACGATGACCTGCCCCACCTTTAAGGCCGGTGCGTAGTCTCCGCTGATGCTTTCCACCACGGCTTGCTCGCCCACGCCCTGCCCTTCAAAGCGAACTGTGACGCCCAACGCAACTGCCGTCCAGGTGATGAATTCGCGCACGCTGTATTGCACGCCGGTGGCGATGACAAAGTCTTGTGGCTTGTCTTGCTGCAGCATCATCCATTGCATGCGCACATAGTCTTTGGCGTGGCCCCAGTCGCGCAGCGCATCCATATTGCCCATGTACAGGCATTGCTCCAGACCCAGGGCGATGTTGGCCAGGCCGCGGGTGATCTTGCGGGTTACAAATGTTTCGCCCCGGCGCGGGCTTTCGTGATTGAACAGGATGCCGTTGCAGGCATACATGCCATAGGCCTCGCGGTAGTTGACCGTGATCCAGTAGGCATAGAGCTTGGCCACGGCGTAGGGGCTGCGCGGGTAGAAGGGGGTAGTTTCCTTTTGCGGGATTTCCTGCACCAGGCCATACAGCTCGCTGGTGGAGGCCTGATAGAAGCGGGTTTTCTTCTCCAGTCCGAGGATGCGTATGGCTTCGAGCATGCGCAGCGTGCCCATGCCGTCCACATCGGCGGTGTATTCGGGCGACTCGAAGGACACGGCCACATGGCTTTGGGCGCCCAGGTTGTAGACCTCGTCGGGCTGCACTTCCTGAATGATGCGGGTCAGGTTGCTGGTGTCGCTGAGGTCGCCGTAGTGCAGCTTGAAGCGGGCATTGTCGATGTGCGGATCTTGGTAGATGTGGTCCACACGCTCGGTGTTAAAGGAGCTGGCGCGGCGCTTGATGCCGTGCACGATGTAACCTTTTTCCAGCAGCAGCTCGGCCAGATAGGAGCCGTCCTGGCCGGTGATGCCGGTGATGAGTGCAACCTTGGGCTGGGTCATGGAAATCTGAGTCATGTGAATGTATGTTGGATGGGCTGTGGAAATGGGAAGGCGCGCCTCATCCTGCCGCAATGGACAGCGACAAAAACCCTGGCTTCAGAAAATGGCTTTCTGAGTGTGACAATTGACGCTCCCTCGGTGCACTGCACCCGCGTTGTCTGATGGACAGCTTGCGCTGTGCTTTTCTTGAGTTTAACTGAACGCTGTTGCAAACGGTGCCTGGCGTCCGGCGATTTGGCACTCGCAAAAAGCAGGCCATGGACACTGAATAAGACATGTGGCACGGTCTGACAAAGTGCCATGCCAATGTGGAAGGCATCTGCTAGTAAGCTGCTTGATCCTTGGTGACCAGCTTGACGGTGCGCAGGATGATGTGCACATCCAGCCGCAGTGACCAGTGTCGCAAGTAGTCCAAATCGTAGTCAATGCGACCCTGCATTTTGTCCAAGGTATCGGTCTCACCTCTAAAGCCGTTGACCTGCGCCCAGCCGGTAATGCCAGGACGCACCTTGTGGCGCACGGCATAGCCCTTGATGAGTTTGCGGTACAGCTCGTTGTGCGCTACAGCGTGCGGGCGCGGCCCGACGATGCTCATGCGGCCCTGCAGCACGTTGATGAACTGCGGCAACTCATCCAGCGATGTCTTGCGCAAAAAGGCACCTAGCGGGGTAATGCGGTTGTCCCCCTTGGTGGCCTGCGTGATGGAGCCGCCGTCTTCGGTGACGGTCATGGAGCGAAATTTATAGACCAGGATCTCTTCGCCGTCCAGGCCGTAGCGGCGCTGTTTGAAGATGACGGGGCCAGGCGATGTCCACTTGACCGCGATGGCAATCGCCACCATCAAGGGGACGATCAACAGAAGTATCAGCACAGAGAACAGGACATCGCTGCCGCGCTTGAAAAAACCATCGACGCCCACGAAGGGTGTCTCGCATACCGAGATAACGGGCAAGCCACACACGCTGCTCACATGGCCCTGGATCAGGTCGGTGAAAAACATGTCGGGCACAAAATAAATAGAGGCCGTTGTGTCCTTCAGGTCGTCCAGAATGGCGAGAATGCGCGGCTGCGCTGCCATGGGCAAGGACAGGTAAATGACCTGTATGCGTTGGGCACGCACGATGTCGGCCAGCTGCGACATATTGCCCAGCAACATGCGATCTTGCTCACCCGCCAGCCGTGAGTCGATGCGGCTGTCCACAAAGCCGCACAGTTCGATGTGGGAAAGTTGGGTGTCCTGCAAGCGCTCAGCCAGGGCGACTCCCTGCCCGTTCATGCCCACAATGATGGCGCGCATCTTGGAGCCTTGCATGCTGAGCAGAAACGGTGCAACCAGGCGCAGGGCGAAGTGACTGCCCAGCTCTGCCACGGGTGCCAGCAACAACCAGGTAACCAGTGCATTGTGGTTGAACTCGTGTTGATAGCCTGTGGCATAGGCCGTGAGTGCAAGCAAGCCGGCAACCCAGACCCAGTTCCTCACGATCTCCAGCACCACTTTGCCAAATTTGCTTTGCAAGCGCGGCTGACCCGGAAAGGTGAGCGCAAACACGATGATCGACAAGATAAGGTAAGGGGGCAGCAGCTCACCCTCGTAAAACAGAGTCACTCCCCACAGTGTGCCGACGATAGTGAATGGACTCAGCACCAGCTCCAGCAGGCTCAGCAGGTTGTCTTTAACCAACGGGCCATGACCCGAGCGCTTCCGAAACCGGCGTTCCGATTGTGACAATTTGCGCTCCCTCGGTGCACTGCACCCGCATAGTTTGATCGACAGCAATCGCTGTACTTTGGTTCAGTCTAACTGAACGCTGTTACAGGCTGTGCATCGCACCAGGAGATTGGGCGCTAGCAAAAAGCAGGCTAATAGACACTGAAACAGACATCTTGATCGGCCTGTCAAGGTGCCATGCCAACGCGGGCTCACTTCACGCCCTTTGGCCTAGATGCCTGCCGGATCGGCGAGCAAGATGCGCGGACGACCTCCGCGCTTGACGTTGTGTGCCCCACGCAAATGGGCCGCCGTGAGGCAGAGGTGGGTGAGTAGGTCACCGTTCGGGTTTGAACCGCGTGTGTGGCCTCCCAGCCTTTGCAAGCCAGGCCAACCAAAATGGGTAGGGGCTTGCCGCCCGCAATCCAAGCAAGAGGTGCACATTTGGTGCAAAATATGGGCATTGATGGCCAGAGAAAACATTATGGAAATCACAACCCGACCGGTTTCACCAGCCTTGAGCCATGGCTTTGATGGCTTTATCGATTTCCTGCGTGATCAGGACGCTGGGGCCTCCACGCTGTCGCCCAAGCGATTTGGCGACGTATTAAGCATCGATGTCCAGACGCTTGCCACCCAGGCCCATGTTCATCGAAACACCATAAGTCGTGCTCCGACGTCTGAAAGCGTGCAGAAATTTTTGCGTGAGGCCTTGCGTGTGATGCGAGCAGCCCACGATCTGTCCGGTGACGTTGGACGAGCTATTTTTTGGTATCGCAATGAACCCCTGCCGCCGTTTGGCTACAAGACGGCGGAACAATTGGTATCAGAGGGCCGCACCGAGGATGTCCTACGCTATGTGGGGTCGTTCGAAGCGGGTGCCGCAGGATGAAGCTGATCGCGCTGGCTGATGTCACGGTGTACCGCATGCATGTCCCACGATGGGCGGTTGCTCCAACCAGTGGCGCGGGGGCAGGCAAACATGGTGGCAGGGTTAACCGGGTTGGGGTGGAGGCTCTGTATCTAGCCATGGAAACAGAGACTGCGTTGCGAGAATACCAACAGGTTTCGACGCTTCTGCCGCCAGGCACACTGACCAGCTACCAATTAACGGTAGAGCCAATGGTTGATTTCACTGCGGGGTACAGCGCTTCCGCTTGGGATGCTATCTGGGAAGACTTCTACTGCGATTGGCGTGAATTGTGGTTCGAACAGCGTGTCGAACCGCCGAGTTGGGCTATCGGCGATATGGTGATTGCTGCAGGAGCAAAAGGCATTCTGTTTCCATCGCGTCTGTCCAAGGGTGGAACCAACCTTGTGTTGTTTGCCCAGATGCTGTCTGATTCAGACTGGTTGGACGTTTTCGACCCAGGAAAAGACCTTCCGCAGTCTCAGGCGTCTTGGCTGACTGATCGCGCCGTTCGGGTTTGAACCGCGTGTGTGGCCTCCCAGCCTTTGCAAGCCAGGCCAACCACGATGGGTAGGGGCTTGCCGCCGCTATTTGACTTTTAGAAGTTATGGCGGTAAAGTGCTTTTACTGGAATAAACGGTAATATATGTTTCCTCGAACGCAGTCTCTCGTCATGGCCTCTCAGTTAGGGGCTGTCCTGCAGGGCGCGCGCAAAAGTCTCAAACTCACGCAAGCCCAGCTCGGAAATCGCCTCGGGCTGAGCCAGCGGCGCGTGTCAGAGCTCGAGCGTGCGCCAGGCACATTAAGCGTTGATCAGCTCCTGGCCATGTGCGCACAGTTGGGGCTGCAGTTGAACGTGCAGGTGCGTGAGAGCCCCCTGCAGAATCCCGATTCCCCGTCGCAAGAGTGGTAAAACATGGCCCGTCGATCGAGCTCCCAGCCACTGGCTGTCTGGACCAACGGGGAGTTGGTGGGGCGCTGGACACCGGCCACTCGACGCCCTATGGAACTGCGTTATGAAGATAGCTGGCTGTCCTCGCGCTCTACCAGGCCGCTGTCCTTGTCGTTGCCGCTTCCCCTGGTGAGCAACGAGCCACTGCGCGGCGCTCACGTTGAACATTTCTTTGCCAACTTGCTGCCTGACAGCGGGGTGATCCGAAAGCGCCTCGCGCAGCGCTATTC
>Ga0364894_10373_pt1 | contig 19415 bp, 16 predicted proteins | sample ExccelJu500001D4_FD_206942 | JGI IMG/M metagenome (GOLD analysis project Ga0364894, IMG submission 206942) | Enriched cells from Trout Bog Lake Hypolimnion, Wisconsin, USA - BchlTB.July16.5000.01.D4 | ecosystem: Environmental > Aquatic > Freshwater > Lake > Hypolimnion/Profundal zone | place: USA...
AAAGGGGTGGGAGAGCCTGGAAAAAACAATGCGGTACCTGGCAAAATTTAAAGGTGAGGTGTTTACCATTGCCGATGCTAAGCGGGGCGATATTGGCAACACCTCTAAAATGTATGCCAGGGCTTTTTTCGAGCACATGGATTTTGATTCAGTAACCGTAGCACCGTATATGGGTGAGGACTCGGTGAAACCGTTTTTGGAATATAAGGATAAGTGGGTTATTGTTTTGGGGTTGACTTCGAATAAAGGAAGCAACGACTTTCAGCTTTTGGAAACCGGTGAAGGAAAGTTGTATGAGCAGGTGATAAGAAAGGCCCAGCATTGGGGAACGCCCGACCAGATGATGTTTGTGGTAGGGGCTACGCACCCCGGGGCGTTTAAACACATCCGGCAACTGGCACCCGATTACTTTTACCTGGTGCCCGGTGTAGGCGCCCAGGGTGGTGATGTTCAAAAGATTTGTGAAAACGGACTTAGCAACGAATGTGGCCTTATTATCAACTCGGCACGCAATATTATTTATGCATCGAAAGGAGAAGATTTTGCAGAAGCGGCCCGGCAGAGTGCCTTAAAAATATTTTACATTTACCGCTTCAAAAAAAATTAACCCCATGACTAAATTTACTATCGGACTTTTGTTTTTACTTACAACTGGTGCAAGCCAGGTTTTTGGGCAAAGTGCAAGTTCTGACCCATTTGATGTGCAAATGCGTTTTTATAAGTCAGCTTTGAAAAACTATGACTTGCAGGCTGCAACGGTGGCCTTGTACACTATGCAGGCTTTAAAACCTGAAAGAGCCGACCTGAATGATTCATTAGCGCTATTGTATTTCGCGGGCGAGCGCTATGCGCAGGCTTATTTAGTGGGGCAGGCTATTGTTAACGCAGATCCTAAAAGAAACGATATGCTTGAAATGGTGGCTGTTTCGAAACAGAACCTGGGTATGATTAAAGAAAGTTTAGCCGACTATGAAAAGCTTTATGGTGCAGAAAAATCGGTTTACTTCCTGTATCAGATGGCCACCTTGCAGTATCAGCTAAAGCGTTACGGTGAGTGCGTAGCATCTCTCGATCAGATACTTGCAAATGCTGACGCCGACAAGCAAAAAGTTAATATTCGTGTACAAGGAGGTTCACAAGAAGTGCCAATGAAAGCGGCTACTTATAATGTAAAAGGTATTTGTGCCATGGAATTAAACCAACCTGATGCCGCCAAAGAAAACTTTAATAAAGCGATTGCAGCTTTCCCTGATTTTGTTTTGGCTAAAGCTAATCTTGAAACACTGGAAAAAAAGAAAGCTGGTGGAGCAACTACGGGTGCAACTAAGCCCGCTGCTACTTCTGGTGGAGCTAAACCCGCACCCAAGACTAAATAATTATTTAAATATTTATGTATGGGCAAAATACAGCAGTGTTTTGCCCATATGTTTTGATAGCCGGGCAGAATGAATGCCTGATTCTCATTTTTAGCTTGTGTTTGAAGGATGAATCACTTAGGTTTGCCCGAATAGAGCAATGAAATACGGATATGAATAAAGGCATGAAGTTTTCGGAATTTTTGCAGGAGACCACGAATGTTAAGTTGGGCAAGTTGTTGTTATCGCTGGCTGATGGATGTAAAGTTATATCGCACATGGTGAGTAACGCTGGCCTTTTGGACGTGCTGGGTTCGCAGGATTTTACGAATGTGCAGGGAGAGGAAGTGCAGAAGCTGGACGACCTTTCGAATAAAATACTGATGGATTACCTGCAGGCGAGCGAAACCTGCGCAGGCTATATTTCCGAGGAAAACGAGGACCTGGTAACATTGAACCCTGCGGGAGTTTACACAGTAGCAGCTGACCCTCTGGATGGTTCATCAAACATAGAAGTGGCTGCACCGATTGGTACTATTTTCTCCATTAATGAACGGTTAAGTCTGAATGGAAGTGAAGTGGTAGAAGCAGATTTTTTACAGAAAGGGCGAAATACCAAAGCGGCAGGATACTTTATTTATGGAAGCTCCACCATCCTGGTGATATCCATTGGTTCAGGTGTGCATGGCTTTACTTTAAATACGCAGGACAATGAGTTTTATCTCTCTCATCCGGTAATTCAAATACCTGTAAAAGGGAAAACATATTCTATCAACCAGGGTAACATTGAAAAGTTTGACGATGGGGTCAAAGGATTTTTAGCTCATTGTTCAATAATTGACAAAGAGAGTTCGAGACCCTATTCACTGCGCTACATTGGTTCCATGATTGGTGATATACATCGGAACTTACTGAAGGGCGGTATTTTTATGTATCCGGCTAACAAGGGAGAAACCAAAGGCAAGCTACGTTTGTTGTACGAGTGTATCCCCATGTCTTATATTACCGAAAAGGCAGGCGGAGAGGCTACAGATGGTAAAGAGCGAATCCTGGATTTACAGCCAACAGGATTTCACGAGCGTTCTGCTATCTTTATAGGGTCGAAAAATATGGTTCAGACGGCCGGCGAATTTCTGAACAAGTAATGCTAAAACAATGAGGCACTTTTTTGTTTGCTTAATCCTTTTGCTCAGCGGGTTTCTTTTGCGCGCCGCAGGCCCGGTTGCAAATAATGACAGTGCTACGGTGCTTGAAGGTTTTCAGGTATATATATCCGTTAACGCAAATGATTTAGACAACAATGGGCCATTGCGGGATAGTATCGTTTTTCCGCCTACTAATGGGTCGGCTACAGTTCACGGAAATTTGGTTCTTTATAAACCTCAACAAGGGTTTTTCGGAAGAGATTCGTTTGAATACCAGGTTTGTGACACTTTAAACTTATGTGCTACCGCCGAGGTATATGTTTTAGTGAAAGGAACCAATCAACTGCCGGTCATCATTCAGCACACCTATACTTTTGCCGACACTGTAGTATCAGTAGTTTTGGATGTGCTTTCCGGTGACTCTGATCCAGCCAGCGATACACTGTATGTAGGCGTTGTAATAAACGTTGATACAACCAGCAACCTCGGGATTTTGAGTATCGACTCGGTTACCGGGCAAGTTGTTTTCGGCCATACGCCATTGACCTGCGGAAGTGAGGTATTTCTATATTCCGTTTGTAATACCGCCGGCTGCGACACGGCACTGATAACCGTTAATGTTACATGCCCTGATAGTATTTTTTTACCCCAGGGTTTTTCACCTAACGGTGATGGAATAAACGATTTATTGGTTTTTACCGGGCTGCAATATTTTAGTCCGGTAACTTTGAATGTGTTTAACCGGTATGGAACTTCGGTTTATCTTAATAACAATTATTTAAACGATTGGGATGGAACAGATATGGATAGCCATCATCCTTTGCCCGACGGGACCTATTTTTATATTCTGACTTTACCGGGTGGAAAGACTTATAACAACTATGTTATTATTAACCGGGGGCAGCATTGAAACAGATGCAATTGATTTTCTTCTGAGTCATTAAACGAATGATTTCTATCTCTGTAGAAATCGGGAAATCCCATCAATTATTTGTAAGGCATCATCCAATACAAGGTACAACTTTTGAGGAATTGCTCGCCTGCATGAACCGAAATTGGAAAGCTTGCGTATATAACAAAGCCGAATGGATTAAAAGCCAAATCTCCCTGACTTTGGTGCGGTATTGATAAATTAATGTAGCGTATGAATCATTTTACTCAGGGCATTCTGAATTATTTTAAAGGTTTTTGGACCTGTCTGGTTAACGTTGGGGTAACCGACCAGATAAGCAAGGACGAGGTTCGGTATATCCGGTTTGCAAACGTTGTTTCAACACTTACCGCGCTTGCTATTGTAGCTTACATTCCGAGTTCAATTATTGAAAAAAATTATGTATTGGCGGGTGTGCAGTTGGTTGATTTGCTTTCTGTTTTGTCGGTTTTGCTGCTAAACTATTTGGGATATCATCGTATTGCCCGCCAGGTGTACCTGGTGGTGGTTAATGTTTTCGTTTTGATAAACGCATGCGTAATTGGATTTGAAAGCAGGGTTCACGATTTTTTTTATTTTACATATGTACTTCCGTTTTTGCTGTTCCCCGTAAAAGATTATAAAAACATAGCTGCAGGAATAATATTGGCCGTGCTTGCATTTAATTCCTATCAGCACATACATCCGTATTTTACTTCCTATAATTTAAGTATTGCCGACCAAATGGCAATTTGCAACATCAATGTATGGATGAAATTTGTGTTGTTTGGAATTGCAATTTACATCCTTGCTTTTTACAATCATACAGCAAGTCTGGAGTTGGAAGTAAGCAATCAGAAACTGGAAGACCAGGCTGTAGAGTTGAAACGTTCAAACCAGGACCTTGAACAATTTGCTTACATCGTATCGCACGATTTAAAAGCGCCTGTAAGAAACATTGGTAGTTTTATGAAATTGCTCTCCACCAAATATAGTTCCATTTTGCCCCCTGATGCGCGGGAATTTGTGGAGATGTCGAAAACCAGTTCCGAGCGGCTGGCCCGGCAGATAGACGATTCGCTTTCATATTGCAGGGTCGGCAGAAACCTCCCCCCTACATCAGTTGTTGACTTGAATGAAATGGTCAAAACCATTAACATGGAGTTGGGCGAAAAGATTCGCAGCGCAAATGCTGAAATTATTATTGAAACTTCCCTTCCTTCATTAAAAGAAGTTCACTCCAGCATGATTCATCACGTATTTCAAAACCTGGTGGCAAACGGTATAAAATTTAATACTAATGCTTGCCCCGAAATCAGGATTGTCTGGAAAGAAGAACAAGAGTTTGTAAAATTTAGTGTTGCAGACAATGGTATCGGTATTGAGAAAGGATTCGCGAGTAAGTTATTTCAAATGTTCAAACGCCTGCACACACAGGATAAGTTTGAAGGCACGGGTATAGGCCTAGCGATTTGCAAAAAGATAGTGAACTTTTACAACGGTGAAATTTGGTATGAAAGCGTCACCGGACAGGGAACCACCTTCCACTTTACCTTGCCTAAAATTATAGTTGGACCTGCTATCTCCAAAGCACCTGAATTATCTACGCGCCCGGCGCTTATGTTTGAAGCCGCATAAACCTTGGCCTCCTAACTTTATCTGCTTATAAAGCCTTTGACAGAAACTTATTCAGTTCAAACCGGCTGTCCGAAAAATCGTTCGATAGATTTTTCATCCTTCCGTAAATTTCACTGTTTAACGTCTGTGTATGCTCCGAAATGTGTCCCGGATTTTTCGCAGCAAGTCTTTCTATGTTCGACTCTATTCCTTTAATATCATGTCCCAGGGTATCAATTACATCCCTTAACACAATAAACTTATTTTGAAAGTGTTCAACCTGGCTGGTTACCTCGGTATGCGTGTTGGCTACAATAACCTCTTCAAGCCGTTTGCTTAAAATAGCTATTTCTCCTTTGTAAAAATCCAGTTCGCGTAACCAGTCTATATCCTGGTGGTGCATCGAGTTGACAGAGGTTTTAGTTTGCATAGTGTGTGGTTTTAAAGTTTTACATGAAGCCCGTTCTATCAAGGGGGTGTAGAGGATATCTTCAGTGCTGAATTAATTAAAATTAATGAAAGTTTTATTGATGTGTTATGAAAACCGGCGTATTTACTTCTTTAATTACATTGTTGCTAACACTTTGATGAAACATCCGCGATATAATGTTTCGGCCGTATGCGCCCATTACTACTATAGCGTTCTCCCCGTTTTGCCTCAAATATTTCAAAAGTTCTGTGTTGGCATCGCCATTCAGAATTTCATATTCAACATTTGTGAAATGTGTATGCATCAGGTCTTTAAAATTGTGTGCATCTTTAAGATGGTTGGTCGTTTTTTCATTCACGCTTACCACAATCGTCTTTAAATCGCATAGCTGCGGGAATAGATAGCTGAACGCCTTGATGGCAAACACGCTTGAAGGCGAGCCATCGTAGCACAAAACGGCCTTATCAAAAAACGAATAGCTATGCGGCACAATCAATACCGGGCAGTGCGAGTCAGCCAGGAAGTCTTTCAAAAACGGACTCAGCGAGTGGTTGCCTACGGTAAAGAAACTGGTGTGCGAATCAATCACAATCAAATCCGAAAACGCGCTCTCATGCATCAGCTCCTGTAAAGGAACTCCTTTATCTAAATGCACTTTATGTTTAATTCCCTTTTCCTGGCATGCCTCATGAAACAATTTAATGTTCAGGTCAATTTTTGCGCGCTCTTCTTTTTGTGAACTTTCAATGGCTGTTAAGTCAACAAAAGGCTGATCCCAGGTATAAGCGTAGGTAAAGTTGATGTATCTCATATCCTGTATAAAAACACCTACCAGCAATGAATCTGTAACCCGGGCCAGTTCAATGGCATACTTCGACGCGCCCTCCGAGTATTTAAGGCCATCAAAGGCGGCTAATATTTTCTTACTCATACTAATATGTTTTAAAATTTGATTTAAACAACCATCTATACTCTAAGGCAATCAAACTTTACGTCAAAGTTAGCTTATAAACATCAAAATACCCATGATTAACATCAAGGTTCAAAACCACATGTATCATTTATTATGATAGCAAAGGCAAATGCTTATTTTCGGCCCTTTTACAAAACTAAGCTATGGTAAAACTCGACGTTCAGAAATATAAGCGCAGGGCATACAGAAAAAAGAAGGATTTAGGGAAGTTTTTAAAGAAACTTGCTAAAGCTAAACCCCGCGGAATCTTAAAAACAGTTGCAATTGCCGATAAGGCTGTTTGGGAAGAGGTGAATTGCATTAGCTGCGCTAATTGCTGTAAAACCATGACTCCCACTTACACACGTAAGGACATCAACCGCATTTCCAAACACTTTAAAATGACTTACCAGCAGTTTTATGATAAGTGGTTGAAGGTGGATGAAAATAAAGATATCATCAATAAAAGCACACCGTGCCAGTTTTTGGATAAAAAGAATATGTGTACTATCTATGCTATCAGGCCCGATGATTGTGCCGGGTTTCCCCACTTTATACGCCGTGATTTTATGTACCAGGTAGAAGAAAAAACCTACCTCAATAATTTGCACCGCTGTCCTGCAACACTTGTGTTGGTAGAAAAAATAAAAGAGTTAGTGGAAACGGATTTATAAATTTTACCTGGCCGTTTCTTAGTGCCTTTGTGGCAAAAATTAATGACCCTAAATTAGCAGTATGAACTATTACAACAATATCGTCGAAACCATTGGCAGAACGCCCTTGGTTAAAATCAATAAGATAACCAAAGATGTGCCGGGTCTGTTTTTAGCCAAGGTTGAATATTTCAACCCCGGTAATTCTATCAAAGACCGCATCGGTATCAAAATGGTTGAAGACGCTGAGCGCGATGGCCGATTGAAACCCGGTGGCACCATTATCGAATGTACTTCCGGCAATACCGGTATGGGCCTTGCGCTTGCCTCGGTTATTAAAGGCTACAAATGCATTTTTACCACTACCGATAAGCAGTCTAAACAAAAGCTCGATATTTTAAGGTCGCTGGGTGCTGAAGTAATTGTTTGCCCTACCAATGTTGAACCCGAAGACCCGCGTTCGTATTATTCTATTGCTAAACGTTTGGCGAAAGAAATACCGAACTCGGTGCACATGAATCAGTATGACAACCTGAGTAACCGGGCTGCGCACTATGAAACCACCGGACCCGAAATTTGGGAACAAACAGAGGGTAAAATAACGCATTATGTTACTACCATAGGCACCGGTGGAACCGTGATGGGCGTGGCCATGTATTTAAAAGAAAAGAACCCGGCAATACAGGTATATGGTATAGACGTATACGGCTCACTGCTTAAAAAATTTCACGATACCGGCGAGCTAGACGAGAAGGAGGTTTATCCTTATGTAACCGAAGGAATAGGAGAGGACTTCATCCCTCAAAATTACGACATGAAGTACATCGACCACATTGAACAGGTTACCGATAAAGACGGCGCCATTATGGCCCGCAAACTGGCCCGCGAAGAAGGCTTGTTCTGTGGCTACAGTGCCGGAACTGTAATGCAGGGTTTAATGCAACTTAAAGACAAATTTAAAAAGGACGATGTGGTTGTAATTATTCTGCACGACCATGGCAGCCGCTACCTGGCTAAAATTTACAACGACGACTGGATGCGCGAGCGCGGTTTTTTAGTAGATGAAGTAATAACCGCTAAAACAATTATTGACCGCAAGCAAATTCGCGAGGTGGTTTTTGCTGACCCGAAGGAAACTGTTGTTTCGGCATTTAAAAAAATGAAAGACCTGCACATAACCCAGTTACCGGTTATGGATGGTGCCGAAAATTGCGGCAGCATTACCGAACATCAGATTCTGCAACTGCTGATGGATAACCCATATCACCGCGATGAACCTGTGGGTAAGGTAATGGGCAACCCATTTCCTTTCGTGGGCCTTACTTCAACGGCTGCTGATATCTCCAGGCACATTTCGAAAGAAAACACTGCCGTTTTGGTAAAATCGAACAGCGGCGCCATTAATATCATTACCGAATTTGACTTGATTGAAGCAATGGCCTAAAACCCAAAAGGGGCTTACTAGGTTTACACCTTTTTAGCGCAGACTTTGTCATAAAATATTGCAAATCAGTTTTTTAAGGGTTTACATATCGGCCAAAACAGGCGAAAAGCGCGAGCCCTCCTTAGCATGATAAGGTTTGCTAAGTAAAGCAGGTAAAAGCGGGTAAAAGCAGGTGTTTTTGGCCATAAAAAATCCGAAGATTACGGGATATAGCCAGGTCGTTTAAGCTGAAATTAGAAACCAATATTTCAAAGAACATTATACCAGGTTTACTCCAATCCGACGCTTAAACATATTTAGTTACGCCGCACCTTTAACCGGTTTAACGTCTCAAAGGTAATCAAATTTAAGTTTAAAAACAATATTGTCTGATTTTGAGAAAATTATCGATTTAATTTTCTGAGCGGAATGATAAGGATACGATGGCCATGTGGAGAGAATATATGATTAAATAATAATAAATTTGTTTTAAGCCGTAGTTTCCGAGAAATACTTTATTACACACTACAACCCCGAAATCATCCCATCCTTCATGTGCACCGTCCGGTCCGCCATGTTGGCCAGTTCTTCATTGTGGGTTACAATAACGAAAGTTTGGTTAAGCCGGTCGCGCAGTTCAAAAAACAGTTTGTGCAGGTCGCGGGCATTATTGGTATCGAGGTTACCCGAAGGTTCGTCGGCCATTATCAAAGCAGGGTTGTTAATCAGGGCCCGCGCCACAGCCACCCGCTGTTGCTCCCCACCCGAAAGTTCGGTTGGCTTATGGTTAATTCGGTGACTTAACTTCAGCAATTCAAGCAATTCGGTAGCTTTTTGGGTGGCTTGCTTTTTGGCGACTCCCCCAATAAAAGCCGGTATACATACATTTTCAAGGGCTGTAAACTCGGGTAGCAGGTGGTGGAACTGAAAAATAAAGCCAATGCTTTTATTCCTAAATGCCGATAGTGCCTTTTCGCTTTGCATAGCCACCTCTTTGCCTTCAATCCTTATTTTTCCTGCATCAGGTTTATCGAGCGTGCCCATAATATGCAGCAAGGTTGATTTTCCCGCACCAGATGGGCCCACTAACGATACAATTTCACCTTTTTGCACAGATAGCGATACCCCCTTCAACACTTCCAAAGCTCCATAGCGCTTATGTATATCTGTGGCCTCTAAAATCATGGCGTGAAGATAAAATAAAATGCCCCTAAATCCTGAAGAGAGACTTTAAATGCGGAATATGGAATATCGAATGATGAATACAGAATATCTAAGCTAAACGGCCATTAGGTAACCTCTACCCGGCTGTTCCCCTCTCTGTTTTTCATAGAGAGGTGTGTCCGAAGGACGGGGTGAGTCTGGCTGCTTGAGAAATACGACCACTGGGCAAAGTTGTTCTTTTTGTTGCGTGGATGCTCCTCCGTTTCGGAGGCCGGGGGGTGCAAAGCGAAAAAAGAACGGGTAATCATGTCGCATTTTCCCTCTCTATCGCCTGCGATGGAGAGGGTGACCCAGCGAAGCGAGGGTCGGGAGAGGCCCGGCTGTTGGCAATTTTACCTGTTTCACACACCGACATTTTCAAAACTTAAAAATATTTGTGCGTTCATTACAGAATATTACTTTCGTCCTGCTTAAACAAAATACATGAACCTACACGAATACCAGGCTAAGGAATTAATGAAAAAGAATGGCGCAGCCATTCAGGAAGGAATTGTAGCTACAACCCCCGAAGAAGCGGTTGCTGCTGCTCAGAAAATGAAAGAACTTTATAACAGCGATTGGGTAGTAGTAAAGTCGCAGATACATGCCGGTGGCCGTGGTAAAGGTACCATTGAAGGCACCGAGCAGCGTGGCGTGGCACTGGCCAAAAACCATGATAAGGTAAAAGAAATTGCTACCAATATTTTAGGCCATGTGCTGGTTACCAAGCAAACCGGCCCTCACGGCAGACTGGTGAACAAAGTATTAGTTGCCCAGGACGTTTACTACCCCGGCGAAAGCCCAACGAAGGAATTATATTTTTCTATTTTGTTAGACAGAGGCACCGGTAAAAACGTTATTATCTACTCTACCGAAGGCGGAATGGATATAGAAGAAGTGGCAGAGCATACACCGGATAAGGTTTTGAAAGAATGGATTGAGCCGGGTATAGGCCTGCAGGATTTTCAGTCCCGTAAAATTGCCTTCGATTTAGGCTTAAGTGGCAATGCCAATAAGGAGATGATAAAATTTGTGCGGGCGGTATACAATACATACATAGGTGCCGATGCCAGCATGGTTGAAATTAACCCGGTGCTTAAAACTTCCGACAACAAGATTATTGCAGTTGATGGAAAAATAAGCCTGGATGATAACGCCCTTTATCGCCATAAGGATATTGCCGAAATGCGCGATTTAAATGAAGAAGACCCTACTGAAGTTGAAGCTGCCGCAGCCGAACTGAACTACGTAAAACTGGATGGTAACGTAGGCTGTATGGTAAACGGCGCCGGCCTGGCCATGGCTACCATGGATATTATTAAGCTAAGCGGTGGCGACCCTGCCAACTTCCTCGACGTGGGTGGTACTGCCAACGCCGAAAGAGTTGAAAAGGCTTTCAGAATTATTTTAAAAGACCCCCATGTTAAAGCGATACTGGTAAACATATTCGGAGGCATAGTTCGTTGCGACAGAGTTGCACAGGGTATAGTAGATGCTTACAAATCAATTGGAAATATACCGGTGCCGATTATCGTGCGTTTACAAGGTACCAATGCCGAAGAAGGCAAGCGTATTATTGACGAAAGCGGTTTAAAAGTTCGCGGAGCAATACAACTAAAGGAAGCAGCCGCTGAAGTAAAAGCAGCTCTGGGTTAGTCGGCTTTCCACGTCGCCCTTTGAAGGGGGCAGACCGGCTTTTCCGAAGGAAAAGCTGGTCGGGGGATGATGAGTGCCGAAATTAGGGCGCTGTTTTTCACAGGACGACCGGTCCGGTCGAAACGCCATAATTTACTGCACTCACTAAACGCAACACTAATTTAAATTTGTGCCTTGAAACTCGACTTAATTCCATTTCAACTCCGCTTTAAACAACCTTTTAAAATAGCCCACGGCGTTCGCGAAACTACCGACGTAGTATACGTAAAACTGACTCATGAAAATTTAACGGCATGGGGCGAGGCAACCCTTCCGCCATACCTGCCCGAGACACAAAAGTCGGTCATTGAGTTTCTGTCATCACTCGATATTACCGGTTTCAAAGTCCCATTTAATCCCACGCAGATATTTCATGAAATTGATTCGCAGTATGCCGGCAATTATGCCGCCAAAGCTGCGCTGGATATGGCTTTTTGGCATTTGAAATCCCAATTGGAGGGTACACCTGTAACAGCGCTTTTAGGCATTCAAGCGGCCAAACTGCCTTTGTGTACCTACACCTTAGGTGTATCGGGGTTTGACGAAATGCGGAAAAAGATTGATGAGGCCGACGAACTGGGCTTTGAGCTTTTCAAAATTAAATTAACCGGAGGCAACGACCTTGAAGTAATTGAGAACTTCAGAAAAATTACCCATAAGCGCTTTGCTATTGATGTAAACCAGGGTTGGAAATCGTTGACCGAGGCCCAACAAAAGCTACGAGCTATTTTGCATTTCGAACCTGTATTTATTGAGCAACCATTTCCAGTGCGCCTGGGTTATTTTATGCCCGAATTGATGGGCGAATTTCAAATTCCTTTTTACGCTGACGAAAGTTGCCAGAAATTAACCGACCTGGATGATTTGGTAGATTGTTTCGATGGGGTCAATATTAAGCTGATGAAATGCGGCGGTATTACCCCTGCCCTGGATATGGTTGAAAAAGCAAGCGACCTGGGCATGTCTGTGTTGATAGGATGCATGAGCGAGTCTTCGGTGGGATGCACGGCCGCCGCCAACCTGGTAGCACTGGCCGACTACGCCGACTTAGATGGCCCTTATTTAAATGTTAATGACCCTTTTTCGGGCATGACAGTTGAGCGGGGAAGAATAAAGCAAAACCCGCTTTTACTGAAAATACCATTCTAGTTTTTTGACTTCACCCCAAATTGAATTTTCCAGGCAAGCACCGGCACAATACCTAAATCCTGTTCTACAATTACACTACGGGTAACCGGGTCGTAAACATAATCCTCTACGTTCAACCGGTTCGTTACATTCTGCCCGTCAAACGATAAGGTCCACGAATATTTTTTGGTGTTTCTGCGATAGTATATGCCCGCATCCAACCTGAAATAATCCGGTAGTTTAAGCGAATTGGTGTTGTTGTTTTGGTAAATGGTTTCGTTCTGCGCAATGGATGCGGCCAGGTCAACCGGGGTATATCGCTCACCGCCGCGCCATATAAATTTGAGATTAATACCAATAATACTGTTTTGGTTTTTGCCAATTACAAACTCTTTGCCACCCAGCAAATTCATTACATGTTTTACATCGTAAGTGGTGCTTCTCCAAACGCCATCCAGCGCCCTTTCTTTTGATTCGTACACAGATGCCGTATACATAAAGAAGAAATGATTAGAGAAGTACTTTTCAAGTGTTATTTCAAGGCCGTAATTATAACCAATGCCTTTACTCACCAGCGGAATATTGACAAAGCCCTGGTCGAAATTAAGAATGGAGAAGGTGTTATTAGCCGAATCGCCACCAATAGGCACGCTGAATAAATATTGCGCGTAAGCCTCAACTTTCAGATGATAATCTCGTTTAAAATTGAAGTTGTATCCAACCACTGCATGCAGCGCGCGAGAGAAGTCGATGTTTTGATTGGGATATTTTTTAACCCCGTTCACAGTGTCTACATACGAGAAATAGGTGGACATGGCATCAACCCGGCTATGCAGGCCCAACCCGAAACTCAAAGTTTGCGTTTCGGTTACTCTCCATTCTCCGCCAATACGGGGCTCAACATAAAACTTAGAGTTAAAAGCAGAGTAAGTTAAATGCACTCCGCAGTTAATAAGCAACTGCTCGGTAAACCGGTGCTTCCATTGTACATAACCCTCATACATATTGGTGCTGCCAATATTATCAACCAGCGTTTGCATGTAATTGTACTGGTAGTTGTAAGCGTTATTAAAAAGATTGTAAGAGGTATTGCTGAATATAGCCCCGGCCCGCAACTGATTTTTTGCATTAAGCTTTTTATTGATTACTACTGTGCCGCGAAAGGTTTTGTAAATAAACTTATCGCCACCCAAATTAAACGGCGAATAGGTGTTGCTTAATGTATCGTTGGTGTCCTGATCGTTGGTATAACTGTATAATGCGGCTACTTTTATATAGGTTTTATTATCCTTTAACATGTACAAATAAGTGGCTCCCAGTACGCCTATCATCTGGCTTTGCCCGTATTCGGTTTTGTCGTTTATGTTATGCCATTCGGCTGTATCATGTACTGCATTTTGGTCAATATTACTCAAACCGCCTATGCCCCACAGGGTAAACGTGCCGGCGTGTTTAGTGGGTAAATTAAAATTGAAAGAAATATCCTGGTATTTAGGCAGTAGTACCCCGGCAAATTTCAATCCCACGTAGCCCAGCAGTTGCAAGGTAGAATACCGGTAATTAACCAGGTAGCTGCCATTATAGTTATTCGAGAACGGGCCTTCCAGGGCTGCCTCCAGGCCAAGTATGCCGGCCTGAAAAGTAAACTCGTGTTTATCGGTATTTCCCTTGCGCAAATTCAAATCAAAAACCCCTGACAATGCATCGCCGTACTGGGCGGGAAAAGCACTGGTAAAAAAATCGGTATTGGCCAGCACATTGGCACTCAAAATACTGACTCCGCCACCGCTCGAGCCTTCGCCCGAGGAAAAGTGGTTGGGGTTGGGTATTTCAAGTCCCTCCATGGTCCAAAGTAAACCCCGGGGCGAGTTTCCTCTTATCACAATCTGGTTGTTATCGTCCCCGCTGGTCATCACACCGGCAAACGACTGAACTACCCGCGCAGGGTCATCTTGTGTAGCCGCATACCGGCTCATCTCCTCTGCCGAAAACGACCGGGCGCTTACGGTGGCAAACTCATTATTAGCCTGAGCTTTATCTTTATTGGCCGTAACCACCACCTCGTTCATGTTATTCACCTTCTCCAGCATTTCAATATTCAGTTCCACCTCCTTACCCGAGCTTACAAATAGCTCGCTTACCATAGCATCTTCATAACCCACATAAGTAAACCTGAGCGAGTGTCTTCCCACACTTACCTTTTCAATTTTAAACATGCCGTTTTCATCCGTTACGGCTCCTTGCACAGGGTCGCTGTTAAGCACTAAAATATTGACACCAAACAGGGGCTGTCGCGAGTCTTTGTCAATTACTTTACCCCGAATAGTTTCGGTAAGCACCTGGGCAGGTAAACTCAGGGTACATGATACCAGAAAAAGAAAACAAAATAAATTTATACGCATGCCAGGCCTGGGTGTCATAAAAATCGAATCGAAGATAATTTTTTGAGGATTCTTTTTCAGGTAAAATGAATAATGTTTTGGCAACATGAATTACAGGTGGCATAAATTAAAGCGGAACCTGTATTTTGCATCGCTAAAAGTAAAGTGTAGTGACGGATAAGCCCGAAGTGATTTTTGAAGATGAAGCGTTGATTGTGGTAGGCAAACCCAGCGGCTTAACCGTTATACCCGACAGGATTTTTCCCGATAAGCCCACGGTGCAGAGTATATTGCAAAAAGATTTCGGCAAGCTGTTTGTTGTTCATCGCATCGACCGGGGAACCAGCGGTATTCTCTGCTTTGCCCGCAACGAAGCGGCCCACCGTAACCTTTCATTGCAATTTCAGAACCACACAGTTAAAAAGGTTTATCGCGCCATTGTAAAAGGCAGATTGAAACAAAAGGAAGGAATAATTAACGCCCCTATTGCTGAGAATACCGTAAGACCCGGCACCATGCTAATTCATAAAAGAGGGAAGGAGGCACTCACTCAATACTGGGTAGAAGAGGAGTTTAAGCATGCCAGCCTGGTGCGCGTTGAAATTAAAACCGGGCGTACTCACCAGATAAGGGTACACATGGCTTCGTTAGGTAATCCGCTTTTGGTAGACGAGATTTATGCCAAGGCGCCGGCTTTTTATTTTTCAACCATTAAGAAAAATTACAAGCAAACCGATGAGGTTGAAAGGCCTACCATTGCGCGGCTTACCCTCCATGCTTCGGCTATAACCTTCCTTCACCCGGTAAGTGGCGAAGAAATGAGTTTTGAGTCAAAGCTGCCAAAGGATATGGAAACTGTGCTAAAGCTTTTACGCCGGAATGACCTTTAACCGGCAGGTTACAGGTATAACATAAAAATGCCCCAACCAAGTCGGGGCATTTTTCTTATAAAATATGTTGCGAAGTTATTTGCAGATAAATCTTATAGTATCCTTGTTTTCATCCTGAAAATTGGTGCCGTTTTGATAAGAATTTATATCTACCTTATCACACAACTTTACGCTTTGGGTTCCACCGCTGGCAAAAGCGCTGTCGGGGGCCCCAATAACTCCGTGCGCGTAATAGTGAGGCGTGCAAACCACGCATTTCTGGCAGGAAGAAATAGCAAGTACTGCTAAAATTGAACAAGCTATGATGAGTTTTATTTTCATGTCTGTTTTAGATTAGTGTTTTTAAAGATTTATTAGCTTGTTTTTTTCTTCTTTTTAGGTTGCATGGTATACGAAAACTGGAGCGTGTAATTCCGTGGCTCGCCAAAGTAAGCAGGGCGCGGAGTATACTCCCAGTTCAAAATATTCTTAATCAGGAAAGCCAGCTTAATACCGTTCTTAAATGAATAGCCTAATCGTGCATTCCAAACAATGTCTCCACGACCCTGTCCGATAGGGGTATTTAACTTGGCCGTACGCCATTGGTCAAGCGCCTGGAAAGCATCACCGGCAGTAGCACTCGATTCAAGGAACCTGAATAATGGGCTAACGAATGCGTAGTCAATATTCTTTTCGATGCTCTGGTATTGCAGGTTAGTATTTATTTCAATTCCCTTCCACATTGCGGTAACATCTACCTTCAAGGTATGCGGGCTTCTGTATTTAAGGAAGTTGGTTGAGCTGGTAGAAGTTTCCGCATAGGTAATGGCTGTTGGATGTCCCGGAGTGGCGTTAGCCTGGTTGTATGCGCCTTGAGAGTTAGAGGTATTAGTAAGTAAATAACCTTCGTAATTATACAACGCCAACGAATCGTGCCAGTTCAATGAGCGTGGGTCAATAAAGGTATAGCCGGCACCAATCAACATTTCTACAGGGCCAACTTTGCCTTGCGTTCCTAGCTCAAGTTCGGTTCCAAGTATTCTGGCTTTGCCAATGTTTTGCGAAGCAAATCCAAACCCAAGGTCATCGGTAGCATTTTGCCACTCAGAGTGAGGTCCGAATTGTCCGAACGAAAATTCGGTCATATTATTGAAAAAGTTAGCAAATGCTGCAAGGTCGGCATAACCGGTCCAGCTGCTGCCCATCTTAAACCCTTGCCTTAAACCCAATTCAGCGCTATAGCCGGTTTCGGGTTGTAGTTCAGGGTTCGAAGCAATGGTAAGCGGCCCTACGTTAGTGGTAACATATCTTTCAGCAATGGTTGGGTATCTGAAACCCTGACCAAATGATGCACGGATAAAGGTTGCTTCGGCCGCCTGGTAGTTCAAACCAAAACGGAACAAAGGATAGTCAAGCTGCTTGAGCGAGTTTTGGGCAAGTGCGAGTCTTTGACCGGTAGTAAAGGTGGTATCTCCGCCACTGATATGTTCTCCCGTTGTGTCCGATACGTAATGTCTTTGATAGAAGTATTCCCAACGTGCGCCAACGCTCAGGGTTAGTTTTTTAAGGATTTTGAAATCGGTTTGCGCATAAACTGAGAAGTTTTCAGAGTTGTTTTTTCCGAATAAACTGACGGTGCTTCCCGGTGGTGGATTTACGTCATCGTAGTTATTTACTATACCCCCAACCAGGTTCAAATCAAAGCCATGAAACTCCCATTTACGGTGATACTGAAGCTCAGCATAATATTTATTAGGAAGTGAACCCTGGCCGGTACTATTGGTATTGGTTGAATTGAGGAAACGGCCTACAAATTTAAACTGGTCTCCACTTTTGTCGTAGTAGTTAACAAATGGATCGACTGTAAAACGATAGTCCCTATAGGTGGTAACTGTGTTAGGGAAAGGTTTATAGCCCAGGCTGTCAAGACCCTTCCAAAAAAAGTAAGTTTGTCCAAAACTATAACTACCGCTAACATTAAGCCCCAGGTTCAATCCCGGAATTTTCTTAAAGCGATAACGGTAATTCACGTTCATGCGGGCCTGGTATGAACCGCTTGAATCCAAATAACCTGAACCGCCGTCAAACGCCCCACCCATTACTAAATCGTTTTGGCCAAATTTTTCGCGGTAGGCAAAGCTGCCCCCTACCATGTAGGGCCTGCTATTGCCCCACCAATCGGCCATATCGGGGGTTTCAGTGGGCTTTTGGTCAAATCCGCCATAAGTTGTTATTTTGAAATAAGGCTCATCGGTAGGGTAAGCGGTTCTAACGTTAACGATTCCATCCAAAGCACCTGAGCCGTAAAGAGCCGAGGCGGCACCTTTAATTACTTCTACCTGGTCAACGTTTTCCATGGGCACAATGCTCCATTTTGCATCCGCTGCATCAGCGCTCAGTATCGGCAGGTCATCAACCAATACCTGTACCCGCGAACCCGCGCCATAACTCCAACCTGAACCTCCACGGATATTTATTTGTCCGTCGGCAATGGTAACGCCCGTAATTTTCGACATACCTTCATCAAGACTCACAATGTTATCACCAGTTAGTGCCGCACCCTTTAAAACGGCCATACTTACAGGCTGCTCGGTTAGCTTTTGCTCATATTTACTACCGCTGATTACCACATCCTCCATCAACTTCTGCTTTTCGTGAAGAACTACATTCAGCACTTTCTTTTCACCGGCTACAACGTTTAACTGGTTGCTGTAAACTGTGCTTCCGATAACGCTGGTGATTTTTTCAGTCATAACACCTGCTTTTGCAGAAGAGAAAGAAACTTCAGCCTGGCTGGTGAAAGGATTAGGATATACTGATAAACCATTTACCGACTGGTTAACTTCATGAATACCTACATTACAAGTTTGGTTGTAAGGAGCCGCACTGTAAAGAAGGATGGTATCAGTAGTTGTTTCGTGTGTAGTATCGATAGGGTTAACCGGAGAAGAAGCCTCACAGTTTACTCTTACGAAGTAGTACAGACCCGCGATAGCAGCACTTGTAGTTAGCGGGCTAACCGGGAAAGTAGTATAAGCGTTAATCAAAATGTCCAGTTGGTACTGACCGGGTTCTGCCCACGTAGTTCCTGTTACAAGGATACAGCCGTTTTCCTGATTACCCCAGGTGTTGCTGGCTTTGTTAGTTGCCCAGCATAAGCCTGAAGGCAAGTTGGTAATTTGCAATACTTGCAAAGAATCCATAGTTAACGCATGACCCTGGAAGGTTAAAGTGTCGTAATTTTGGAAGTGGATAGTTGTTGAATTTGGCACTCCGTCAATTACCGGAGGCAAACTATCAGATACAGGAGCAAGGCCGGGAGCGCTCAATGGTATTACAGTGCAATTCGCAACACCTGTGTTACAAGACTGTGCGAAAGCCGCTGTGATAAGGCAAAATAGTGAAAGTGTAAAAATTAATTTTTTCATAGGGTTTTTAGTTTTCGTTTTTTTATTGATTAAATCGCAAATCTAAGCAACCGTTTTATTAAATTATAATAGTTATTCACAAAAAAATGAAACAGGATGGTTAATTTATTGAACAACAAGTAAGCCTGCGAAACTTATTGTTGGAAGTTTATGGAATTAAAATTAACTTTTAATCTATATCTCAGTTATTCTAAAACACAAGCCGGTTTAAAGCCTTTTGGCCCGG
>Ga0364894_10375_pt1 | contig 19334 bp, 18 predicted proteins | sample ExccelJu500001D4_FD_206942 | JGI IMG/M metagenome (GOLD analysis project Ga0364894, IMG submission 206942) | Enriched cells from Trout Bog Lake Hypolimnion, Wisconsin, USA - BchlTB.July16.5000.01.D4 | ecosystem: Environmental > Aquatic > Freshwater > Lake > Hypolimnion/Profundal zone | place: USA...
TTTAATATCTTGTCTTTAAGGCTTCTGATAGAAGACTTAATAAAAAGAAGAATATCGGATGGATGGGATATATTGTTTTATGTTATTATATCTTTATTAGTCGTCTATTATCAATCCCTACACAAGCGAAAATATTTGGGCTATTTCAAATTTTTTGATAACCAATCCCGGACTATAAAATGCCTTTTAACTGCCGGGGTAGTACTTTATTGGATAGTGTCTATTGTTGTTTTTTTTCATTTCTACCAATAAAATGGGCTGCTTAACAACACGTTATTCCCCTCCCTTACTCCGCCACCAAATACACCCCTTTTTGCTCAACGCTAACAAGGGATACTTTGTATTTAACCCGGGTGGCGTAGGCATTGTCTGGTATCCTTACTTTAACGGTTTCGTCCTCGGGTATATTTTTCACGTACATGGTTTGGCCGGTTTTAAACTTGCCGTTGGCATCATAGTATTGCACGTCAATCACCACAAGGTCAATGCGGGCGTCGGTTACATTCTCCACATTCAACGCAAGGTTTTGTATGGCTCCGCTCGAGGACTCGTCGGCTTCAACGGAGACAAAATCTTCTATCTTCTGTTTTTTTGTGTAGTGTGTAAAAATGGGTGCTGCCGTTTCAGCAGGTTTAACGGCCAGGGGTACTTCCGGCTGCCGGTTCTGGCTGGTAATATAATTGTTGCTGCTATTTGCTGCGGGTACACTTGGGCGAGCGGCAAGCAGCGCAGGGTTAACCGTTTTATTGCGTGCATTTGGGTCGGTATTTGAAGGGGCAGTAAAAGCATAACGTTGCTGGGGCTGGGCAACGGTAACTGGCTGTTTTACTACCGGGGTCGGCCTGGTATGCCCGGCGATGTTAACGTGTTTATTCACAACAACCACATTCTGCGCAAAAGTGGTAGGTTGAGTTTTTTTGGCCGTTACTTGTGCGGGTGTATGCTCCTCTTTTTTATTTGTTTGGTCATCATCAATATCAGGTATCACTTCTTTGGCATCGGTATGTGGCTTCGGTACAACCGCAGTAGTGCCGGTGTTTCCTGCTATGCCCACCTGCCCGGTGTTGGCGTCTGCGGCAGGCACTTGTTGTACGGTATTGGCCACAGGGGTTGGCGTAATATTATTTACCGCAACTGCCGGCTTTTTTGCTTCCATATCCCCGTGCCAGGCGCTGCCCAGCCAAATGCCAAAACCCAACACCGGCACGGCAAGTAAAGCCAGGGTGGCTGTTGCCTTGTGCTTGTACCAACTGGTTGCTGCTTGGCCTTTCGCTTTCAGCACGGTGTCAACGTACCGCTGCTTCAAACTATCCAATGACTGGGCGAATTTGGTTTCTATCACCGGCTCTGTGTCAATGCTATTTATTGTTTCTGGTGCATGGTGCTGTTTAGAGGCATCATCTACTGCTTTTTTCTCCTGCTGCCAATCAAGCCACTGGCTTTCCCAACTTGTATTGGCAACGGCAGGTTGTTTTGCCTGTGCGTTTGGCTGCTGGGCTTTAGGAATCGAAACAACCTGCTGGGCTAGTAATGCGGGTTGCCCAACCTGGTTCCAGTCTGCTTTAACCCTTATCCTTGGCTTTGGGTTTGGCAACGCGGCCGCAGCCTTTGGTATGGACGGCTGTTCAACCGTGGTAAAAATTTTTGAGTTATCGGTAGTTGTAGGTTTTTTGAAAAAGCGGTCAAAAGGCTGCTCTTCCACGGCGGGGGCATAGGCCTTAAATTCGTCTATTTCGCAGGGGTAGCGCCAAGCCGCGCTACGACCATCGGCCCAAACCAAGTCGTAAGGTTTTAACCCCATTTCAATCAGTTGGGCGGCAGTGTAAGGGCCGCTTTCTTTGTTATTGCGCAGCAGGCGGTATTGTTTCATGGCCTTCTATTATATTTATACAGTATAAGACTTAGTAATAAACCCAAAGCCATGCCTTTTATTGCAAAGGATGTGTTATAATTACTGGAGAACCGGGATTTTTTGGATGAAGGGAGGATTATGATGAAAATGGGGTTGTTTTAGGCACGATAAAAGCTGGTAAGTTTTTTTGGGGGGGTGTTATTGCAATAACAATAAAAATGGTAAATTTGATGAAACAAAAAGTATGTCCGAGGCGGACGGGTTCAACTACTGGCAGGATGAATCCGTCCTTGACGAATTGCATAAAAGGACCGCGGAGTATTAAAGTGGCAAAGCCGAATTGTATACCTTGGATGAATTGGAGGCGGCGGCGGTTAGAATGGAATACAATTCTCGCAAACATTTGACTGTCGAAATGAAATAAAAACGGCTTAAAATGAGTGTGCAAATAGTAACCAATGAGGAGGGCAAGGAAACTGCTGTTCTTGTACCAATTGAAGAGTGGGAGGAGATGCAAAAACGTTTGAATACAATAAATTTGTATGATGATTTTGATGCCTCTTTAGAATCCATAAAAAAGGATATTTCCGGTACCGTTACACTAAAAAATGCAAGAACTTTAATAAACGAGCTTTGAGGTTAAATATACACCCGCCTTTGAAAAGGAATTCAGAAAGTTGGCAAAAAAATATCCCCCCTTCATAAAGATTTGGAATCGCTGGTTGGTGAACTTGAGATAAACCCGCATACAGGTATACATTTAGGTGAAAATCTTTACAAAATCAGGGTGGCAATTGCAAGTAAAGCCAGGGGCAAGAGTGGCGGGGTCAGGGTAATAAGCTATGTAGTAGTAAAAAACAATACTGTTTACTTAGCCTCTATTTACGACAAAGCAGAGCATAGTACCATAAACACTGATATTCTATTGAAAAAGTTAAGGCAAGCCTTTGGGTAATTGCCAACAAGAAATACAGCAGATAACATTTTCTACCAAAAAACCGCCATATTCTTCCCAAAAAAGCAAATTTTAGCTTATTTTTTGTTGTTTTATATGGTAAAAGGTTAAATTTGCCGTCCCTCAAAATACGAGTGCCTCAAGAGATAAATACTTTTAATGGAAGAGAATATAGTGCCGGAACAAACCAGCGATAACGACCGCGTAATACAGGTAAATATTGAAGAACAAATGAAAACATCCTACATTGATTATTCAATGTCAGTGATTGTTGGCCGTGCCCTGCCCGATGTAAGGGACGGTTTTAAACCTGTACACCGCCGTGTGTTGTATGCCATGAACGAATTGGGCAATGCCAGCAACAAGCCGTATAAAAAAAGCGCCCGTATTGTGGGCGAGGTAATGGGTAAGTACCACCCGCACGGTGATGCCTCCATATATGATACCCTGGTGCGTATGGCCCAGGACTTTACCATGCGCTATGTGATGGTTGACAGCCAAGGTAACTTTGGCACCCAGGACGGTGACCCGCCTGCGGCAATGCGTTATACCGAGGTAAGGCTGCACCGCTTTGCCGAAGCCATGATGGAAGATATTGAGAAGGAAACCGTTGATTTTCAACTGAATTTTGATGATAGTTTGGAGGAGCCCTCCGTGCTGCCAAGCCGCATACCGCAATTGTTGGTGAATGGTTCGTCAGGAATAGCGGTGGGTATGGCCACCAACATGATGCCTCACAACCTGAGCGAGGTTATTGACGGTTGTTTTGCCTACATTGAGAACAGGGAGATTACAGCGGAAGACCTGATGAAATATGTGAAGGCGCCAGATTTTCCCACAGGAGGCGTTATTTATGGTATGGAAGGCGTAAAGCAGGCTATGCTTACCGGCCGGGGCAGGTTGGTATTGCGCGGTAAATGCCATGTGGATACAAAAGCCAGCGGCAGGGAGCAAATTGTAATAACTGCGGTGCCTTACCAAGTTGGCTTGGATGCGTTGACCGACAAGATTGGGCAGTTGGTAAATGAAAAAATTATAGAAGGCATCGCATACGTAAACAACGAAAGCAACAAAAGGGAAGGCACACGCATAGTGGTTGACCTGAAGAGGGATGTAATTGCCAACGTTATAATTAACCAGCTTTACAAGTATACCGAGCTGCAAACAAGCTACGGCATTAATAATGTAGCCCTTAGCAACGGCCGCCCTAAAATACTGAATATACAACACCTGATAAGCGAGTTCATCGATTTCAGGATGGAAGTGGTTATCCGCAGGGCGAAATTTGAATTGAGGAAGGCCAACGAAAAAGCCCATATTTTAGAGGGCTACTTAAAAGCCCTCGACCATCTTGACGAGGTGATTAGCCTTATCAGGGCCAGCACCACGCCGGATGCAGCCAAGGAAGCCTTGATTGCCAAAAGTCGTGAGGAAAAATGGTATTTGCAAGAAGCGCTTTTTGCCGAAATTGAAGAACATATTTATAAGCAGGAGCAAGGCTTGAGCGAGCCGCAGGCGAAAGCCATACTAGAACTTAGGTTACAGCGCCTTACAGGCATGGAGCGTGATAAAATTCACGAAGAGTTTACCGAGATAATGAAAACCATAGCCTACCTACAGCATTTATTGGGCCACGAAGATGCGCGGTACGACCTGATAAAAACTGAATTAAAAGAAATTAAGGATAAGTTTGGCGACGAAAGAAAAACGGAAATACAGTACCTGGCTGATGAGATGAGGATTGAAGATTTGATTGAACTTGAGGACGTTGTAATAACTATTTCGCATTTAGGTTACATTAAAAGAACGAGTGCCAGCGAGTACCGCCAACAGCGTAGGGGCGGCAGGGGTGCCATTGGCAGCAAAACAAGGGACGAAGATTTTGTTGAGCATCTTTTCGTGGCCTCCACCCACGACATAATGATGTTCTTCACCCAAAAAGGTCGTTGTTATTGGCTAAAAGTATACGAGATTCCGGAAGGGGAGAAACAAGGCAAAGGAAGGGCGATACAAAACCTGATACAGCTACCGCAGGATGATAAAATACGCACTATCATTAATGTAAAGAACTACGAAGACGAAGCATTCATTAACAGCCATTATATTGTATTGTGCACCAAGAGGGGGGTTATTAAAAAAACATTGTTGGAAGAGTTTAGTCGCCCAAGGGCAAACGGTGTTAATGCCATAACCATAATGGAGGGCGACGAACTGCTTGAAGCCCGGATGACAGACGGTAACAGCGAGATAATAATGGCCATAAAAAGCGGTAGGGCTATCAGGTTTCCTGAAGAGAACGTTCGCCCCACAGGCCGTGGTGCAATAGGTGTTGGGGGAATTGAGGTAGATGACACGAAAGATGAAGTAATTGGCATGATATGTGTTGGTAAGAGGGACACTGAACAAAATGTACTGGTAATTAGCGAGAAGGGCTATGGCAAAAAGACCCCAGTTGACGAGTACCGTATTACCAACCGGGGCGGAAAAGGCATAAAAACTATAAATATTACAGAAAAAACTGGTAACCTTGTAGGCATTTTGGATGTTAAGGGTACGGAAGACCTAATTATAACCTGCAAATCTGGTATAACACTGCGTACTGCAGTAAGTACTATTAAAGAAGCCGGCAGAGCCACCCAAGGTGTTATTGTAATTAGGCTTGATGAGAGCGACGAGATAGCGGCTATATCAAAAGTGATGAAAGAAGAGGAGCATGAAACACCGGCTGAGGAAACGGCAGCGGGTGGCGACAATACTGGTAATCCATCGTCAGATAGTAACGAAAACAACCAATTACCGGATGCGGGTGAACCATCACCAGAAAAACAATAATTTAAAATCTCCGTTATGAAAAAAATCGTTCTTGCGCTCTTGCTTGCTTTTACAGGTTACGTGTCGTTTGCCCAGGACTATGACAAGTTTAAGGTAAATGCATTGGCAAAAAAACCAGAAGACTCGAAAAAAGAAATTGACAAGCTGCTTGCCGATCCCAAGGCAAAAGACAAACCCCAAACTCTTTTTTGGGAATTTGCTACATATGCTAATCTTTTTTATGATACTACGTTGTACGTAAAATACCCTAATGCCGATTCAATGGCATGGGTTGCATTGGAGGCTTACGCCAAAAAAGACACGGGTTTGGCTGTTTTGAAAGAAAACATGACTTTATTTCCAGCACTGGAGTATCTAAAATCAGGTTCCATAAATCTTGGTGTTAACTCTTTTAACCATTCCAACTGGCCGTTAAGCTTGAAGGGTTTTTTGGAAGTAAACAAACTGGATACTTTTCTGGCCGTACACAATTTGTTGGCTACCAAAAACTTTTTGGATACCACTGTGGTACTGTATACGGGTTATTCTGCACAAAACAGCGGCAATGCCGACTTAGCTGTTCATTATTACAGAGTTTTGGCTGACAAAGAAATACGTATTGGCGACAACAAGCATTTTGAAAGCAATATGTATACTTTTATAGTGGATCATTATCTTAAGACGGGTGATACAGAAAACTTTAATAAATATATCGCCCTTGGTAAAAAGGTATTCCCCGAATATGCGTCAAGCTGGAGCCAGATTGAAATGCAAAATGCCACCACTAATTCAAGCCTTACAGACTTGATGGCAAAGTTTAAAGATGACGCGGCATCTGGAAAACTGACAGAAGAGCAATATGCTACTTATGGCGATGCATTTTCCCAGCCTGATAAAAAGCAATTGGCACAACTGGATAGTGCTGCCAAGGTAAAGCTAAAATTGAGCGCCGCCGATGCGTACGGCCATGCCTTTAAAATTACACCGAATGGTATTTATGCTTACAATATTGGAGTGCTTTATTACAATATATACGACGAGGTACTTGGCACGCGGTTTTACAATTTAAGGGGTGAGGGCCCGGTATTGAAAGCTGCCAGGGCTGAAGTTGAAAAACAACAGCAGCAATATGCGGATTCAAGCATTGCGTACCTTACCCAGGCTTACACCATATTCAAAGCAAAAACGGATATTGAGAAAAGGGAAAAAAGCATTCTTGGAAATTCGATAAAAGACCTGGCAAACCTTTACCAATGGAAGGCAGAGAAAAGTAAGGGTATTGACCCAAAAGCTGTTGACAAATACGATGCATTGTACAAACAGTATGATGCAGAAGCAGATAAATACTAACAAAGATTGAAACGACTAAAAAATCCCGCTAAACGGCGGGATTTTTGTTTAACCTATTTACATATATTACAAAAGGACTATTATGACACAGTTTATTGAAGTAACCACCCGCAGTGGTAAAAAAGAATTATACAATACGCACGTTATTGAAAAGGTACTTCCTTCTAACACCGGCAATGGCAGTGTTATGTATATCAACGATCTTTCAAAAAGCGCTTACAACCAAATTGATGTGGATGAAAGCTATGAGGATATTAAAAAGTTACTGATGCAATAGCTGATTGTATTTTTAAGCATTGCTTATGTTAGTTATCGTTACTAAGGGCTTCAAAGGCAATGGTTATGCATTATCTGTAGAAATTTACAACCCGTTGTTTAATACTGCCGCTGGCAGCCTTTTATATGGTTGCCGGTAAATCCCTGCCGCCCCGTGTCTTTTCCGTCGCGAGTAGGGGGCACGCATAAATTTATTTCCACCCCTGTTCATTAACAAATATTACCTGAAATGTAAGATGTTTACAACCCGGCATGCTTTTAGAAAGATAGTGGTTAAACAAATTACTTGAAAAAAATACATTTCATCATCAACCCTGCGGCCGGTTCAGACGAACCTATACTTTCTTACATTAACCGTGCGTTCGAAGGTTCCGCGATAGAATGGGAAGTTACGGTAAGCCACAAAGAAGGGGAGGTTTTTGAAGCTGCAAAAAAGCAAAAAGGCAAAGTGGATATTGTAGCTGTTTACGGGGGAGACGGAAGTATAATGGAAGCCGCCCGGGCTTTGTATGGTTCTGATACGCCAATGGCCCTTTTGCCTGGCGGTACTGCCAATATTATGGCTAAAGAATTGAACATTCCGATGGATACCCCCGCCGCTTTAGAGATGCTGGCATCACATAATTTTACCATCCAAGAAATTGACATGGGTTTGGTAAACGGCTGCCCTTTTTTATTGAGGGTTAACTTAGGCATACTGGCCGATATGGTTACGGAAACAAGCACTGAAATGAAAGACAGCTGGGGCCAATGGGCTTATGGCATTACAGCTTTTGAAAACATGCAGAAAGAGCCAACGATGTTTAATATTGTTGTAGACGGGCAACAATTTATGCAAGAGGCCGTAGCCCTAACGGTTACCAATGCGGGCAACGTGGGCAAAAAAGGATACGCTTTTTTGCCGGGCATTAGTATCACGGATGGATTGTTAGATTTGATAGCGTTGGACAAGGCAGACTTTTTTTCGTTGCTTAAAATTACGGGGAGCGTACTTTTTAAAACAGACAGCAGCGTGCTTAAACACTGGAAGGCTAAAAATATAACCATTCGGATGGATACAGAGGCTAGTTACCTTCGTGACGACAGTTTACAGCAAGCCCGCGAGCTGGTAATATCAGTTGCCGCTAAGTCATTAAAAATTGCGGTACCTAAACTTAAAGATAAATGATAGCAAGAATTAGAAGCACATGGCTAATCATCGTTATTTTTTTCGAAAAAATAATTGACCAGTCTTACCGTTTATTGATGGGCATACCCACCCTTAAAAGAAGCCAGATTACTGCCAGCCTTTTTTTAGGCGGGCAATACAATTTGCGCGGTTTAAAGCTGCTTAAGGAGATGGGTATAACCGCTATAATTAACATGCGCATACATTCCATTTATAAGGAGGCACATTTTGAAGGGCTTAAATACTTGCACCTTCCCACACCTGATAATACAGCCCCCGCGTTGGAAGATTTGGTTGCCGGAGCTGAATTTGCCTGCACAGAAATAGACAAGGGAGGTAGGGTATATATACATTGTAGGCAAGGCCTGGGCCGGGGGCCAAGTATGGCTATGGCATACCTGTTAAAAAAAGGGGCAACCTACGATGATGCCCTGGCAATGATAAAGAGGGTACGTACTTTTATAAATCCCACGCGGACGCAGGTAAACCGCTTAAAAGAACTAGAACTTTTTTTTAGGCAACATGAAGAAGGGCAATCGAATAAGGCTCAACCGCCGTTGAAGCCTTAGCATGTTAGTTTTAAAGGGGTATATGGTAAAATATTACAAACACTTAAAAACAAACATGGCCATTATTATGGCCATCGTTTGTACTTTTAACGTCTCGTTTAAGTATAAACATCTCCCGTTTTTAATTAATTTTTTGCCAGTATGACCACCGTTGAAAAGAAATTTGTTCCGGTAATGATTACACCTTTTAACCTTAAAGCCAAGGTTGATTTGGATGCTGTTTCAAGATTGATTGATTTTTACCTTGCAGCAGGTGTAAAAGGTTTTTTTGCAAACTGCCTGAGCAGTGAAATGTTCAGTATCAGCGAAGACGAGCGGCTGGAGCTTACCAAACACATCGTGGATTATGTAAACGGCGCAGTACCGGTTGTTGCCACGGGCAGCTTTGGGCTTACTATTGAAGATAAAGCAGAATTTACCCGCAAAATTTATGACACCGGCATTGATGCGGTAATAATGATTACAGGCCATTTTGCCAACTTGGAAGATGGGGATGATGTGCTTTTGAGCAATTTTGATAAAATGTTCGGCCTTACAGGCAATATACCCTTGGGCATGTATGAATGCCCTGCGCCATACAAGCGTATCATTTCGACAGACGTTTTCAAAACCCTTTTACGTGCCGGCAGGTTGGTTTACCATAAAGATACATCCATAAAGCCCGAGTTTGTAAAGGCAAAGCTTGATGTGCTAAAAAGCATGGAAAACAATACACTGGAGTTTTATGATGCACACTCCCCCAACGCCATGTTTTCACTCCAAGCGGGAGCCAAAGGAATGTCGTCTATCTCGGGCAATTTTTATCCAGAGATACTGGTATGGATGTGTAACAACGCCACCAACCCCGATAGGCAGGAAGATGTTAAGTGGCTTCAGTCGGAGATATCCAGGGTTGACCCATTGATACACCAAGCATACCCCATGAGTGCCAAATATTTTTTAAAGAAAAGAGGCCTGCCGGTGCGTACCATAAGCCGCACATTTGCCCTGGAATTAACACCCGAGCAAAAAAGCACGCTGGACGGCATACACAACAGCTTTGTTGAATGGTGCGACAGGCTGGGTATTACACCTGCCATATAATTTTTACTGACTGCGGTGTACTGATATATTACGATTGCCAATAAACCATTATGAAACATTTGCCGGTTGCAGACCTTGCTATTATTGCTGTGTACATGCTTGCCATGATTATGACCGGCATCTGGTTTTCGCGTAAAAACAAAAATGCGGAGCAGTTTACAAAGGCCTCAGGCAAAATACCGCAATGGGCAGTGGGTATTTCTATCTATGCAACTTTCCTCAGCAGTAATACATTTTTAGGTGTTCCCGGCAAAGCTTTTGGCACTAATTGGAATGCGTTTGTTTTCAGCTTGGCGATGCCTATTTCTGCTTGGATAGCAGCCAAATATTTTATCCCGTTTTATCGCAACAGCGGTGAGGCTTCCGCTTACACACATTTAGAAAAACGGTTTGGTGCCTGGGCGCGTACCTATGCGGTGTTGTGTTTTTTGCTTACCCAGCTCGCCAGGATGGGGAGTGTTTTTTTTGGTATCGCATTAAGCCTCCAAGCAATGACCGGTTATTCTATGCAGGCCATCATGATAGTGATGGGTACTATTATCATTATTTACACTGTGCTTGGCGGTATGGAAGCGGTTATTTGGACCGAAGTTGCCCAAGGCATCATTAAAACCATCGGCGCACTAATTATATTATATTTCATTGTCACCCAAATGCCCGGCGGCATAAGCCATATCATCGCTATTGGCAAGGCTGACAATAAATTTAGCCTTGGTAGTTTCAGGCCTAATTTCACCGCATCTACATTTTGGGTGATATTTTTATATGGCATTTTTATCAACCTGAATAATTTTGGCATGGACCAAAATTATGTACAACGTTACCAGGCAACAGGGTCGGCCAAAGAGGCGGCCAAATCATTGTGGCTTTGTGTAAAACTATACCTGCCTGTCTCGCTGTTATTTTTTATTATCGGCACTGCTCTATATGGCTGGTACCAGGTACATCCCACCATGCTGGATGCAATAAAAATTCGGGCAGCCGGCGAACGTCTGCCCGCAGGGGCTACGGTACAACAAATTACAGCATTGGCTGCTCAACTAAAACCAAGCGACTATGGTGATAAAGTATTGCCCGATTTTATGGTAAACATTTTACCGGTGGGTGTGGTGGGTATCATTGTCTCCGCGATTTTATCGGCGGCAATGAGCACCATCAGCTCGGGCATGAATGCTTCGGCAACAGTTTTTACGTTTGATATATACAAGCGGTACATAAAAAAAGACTTGGATGGTAAGCAAACGCTGCGCTTGCTTTTTATTGCCACCTTTGTAATGGGGGTGCTTGCAATAATTACGGGTATTGCCATGATTGGGGTAAAAAGTATATTGGACGTATGGTGGCAGCTTTCCGGTATTTTTGCCGCAGGTATGCTTGGGTTGTTCCTGCTGGGTATTGTAAGCAAGCAAACTAAGAATGCGGAGGCTTTATTAGCAGTTATTATAGGCCTGTTGGTTATTGCGTGGATGACATTCCCTGCGCTGGTTCCAGAGCAATATGCCTACCTGCGCAGCACATTTAATACCAATATGGTTATAGTAATCGGTACATTGGCTATTTTTCTTACCGGTGTTCTTTTTACGGCACTCAAAAAGAGACAAAAGCCGACGATGTAGAACACTTTTTATAAAATATTAATCGACCGGATATGAGCGGCATAAAAAATATTCTATTAGAGAAACTTGGCGAGGGCTTAAATGTTTACGGCACTTGCATAACATCCACGGGGCCGATGTGGCCGGGTGCTATAAAAAGCGCTGGACTTGACTTTGTATTTATTGACACTGAACATATACCCCTAAGCCGCCACGAATTGGCCGTTTTATGCCAGGCATTTAAGGCCAACAGCATTGTGCCTATTGTTAGGATACCCTCCCCTGATGCATACTTGGCCTGCCAGGCGATTGACGGGGGGGCAGCTGGTATTGTGGTACCATATATTGAGAATAAGGATCAGGTGGTTGATTTGGTAGGCGCTGTTAAATATAGGCCGTTGAAAGGTGAACTATTAACAGCATATTTAAATGGCAACAGACAAATGCCTGAGGGTTTGCAAGAATATATAAAAAACTTTAACGCTGCCAATATATGCATCGCGAATATAGAAAGCGTGCCAGCCATGGAAAAATTGGACGAAATACTTTCAGTACCGGGGCTGGATGCCGTGTTTATCGGCCCGCACGACCTTTCCGTTAGTTTAGGCGTGCCCGAGCAATACGACCATCCTATATTTGAGGCGGCCGTAAAAACCATCATCCATACCACCAGGGCAAAAGGGCTGCATATCGGCATCCATTTTTCATTGGAACCCGAACGGCAAATACAGTGGATGAAGGAAGGGGCCAATATAGTAGTGCACAGTTTTGATGTGGCGCTTTTTCTGCAACGGTTAAAGCATGATATTGGGATAATAAAAAAAGCTGCCGGTGATGACGCGGCTAAAGGAGTGGAAGGTAAGCTGATTGTTTAAGCGATGCGGTTATAAACGCACAGAAAATTCAGGAAGAGGCAGAAAGATATTTAACTACAGAATTATATAAAAGCTGTTTTATACCCAAGTAATAACTGTTTGTTTTATTGCCAATTTTATCCAAAGGCCGCCCTTGTAAGTCCAGGGCAGCCTTTGGATAAAATACTCCATCGTGCTGCGTGGGTTTTAACATGGCACCGTTAATTGTTGCTATTGATGCTGCAATTGTATCCATATGCCTGAGAATGGATAATCTTTTATGCCACCGCCGTATGGGTAGGTAATTGTTGCCAACGGCAATGGGGCATTTACAGTATAGGCACCCACGTAGCCGGTGCCAGGGTCGTACAATTGTTTATCATTAATTGCCACCCAATGGTTGTTGTTTACTAGCAATATATGCACTTGGTTTTGGGCTGGCAGCGTTGAATAACCCGCCAGTGATGCCGTAATGGTTATTGGCACTGTACCCATAATCGCAACCTCGGTGGCAAAAAGATTACCCTGCCCGGTAACATTAGGCACCTGTACAAAGCTAAAGGTTGTTTGGCCTGTGGCATCATAAAAAACGGTTGTAGTAAAACCAAATAAGTTGGCCACATAAGCAATGGTGGAAGTGGAGTTCATGTCCGACACCGGGTTTGTATACTGATATGTTGCTTCCATGGCAATAAAATCAATCAGTAGGTTGCCCGTTACTTGGTAAATGCTTCCTGCAAAATCGGCTGGCGTACCCACATCAATAACTGTATCAGCTTGGTTAAAACCTTGGGCAAGGTCAACCGTGTTTAGTAGTTTAGCAGTTTGCTTTTGCAATGCTAAACCAAAATTATCCATAGCTGCGGCAAGCGCAAATGCCCCGCAGCTATTTAAGGATGTTTGTTGAATTGTACTAAAATTGGCAAATGACATGGCTTATTAATTTTAATGTTGTGTAAATTATTTTTGATTGTGACAGCCCATTGTTGGCAGATAATAGATTTCCACTGAAGACCGTCAAAAAATAAATAGGATTTCTAAACTCAAATTGCTTTGTTCTCTCAAAATAGTCCGGCGTTTGGGTTGTACCTATCCATATCGGTGGACCCACCATTGTTTATTCCTGCCACCGTACCGGCATCAGTATATTGCCAGAAAGCCCAGTCTTCCCATCCGCCGAACAATGTAGGGTTGGCTTTACCTGAGTAATCTGCTACCCATAGGTCATACTGGGTAAAGCTGGTGGGGTTGCCTAATACATACACCCATGAATTATAGTTGGTGTAAATAACTGGGGTTGTACCTGTAATGGCAGCCACTGTTTGTAAAAAAGCAAGCACCTCTGTTTCAACCTCTGCGGCGGTTTTGCCGGCTAAATTGGTTGGCTCAAAATCTAACACGGGCGGCAATATTAGTTCGCCCAAAAATGGCTGGATGAAATTTGTAAAGTAGGTAGCTTGTGCCGCACCTGTTTGACCAACGTCGTAAAAATGGTAGGCTCCCACCTTAAGCCCGGCGTTATATGCTGCGGGGCAGTTGGTGGTAAAAGCGGGGTCCTCAAAACTGGTGCCTTGTGTTGCTTTTAGATAGGCAAAAGTTATTTGTTGCGGGTCGCCCGCCACCTTTGGCCAGTTTATATTGCCGTCTCCGTGGTAAACATCAATGCCGAGTATGTTTGGCGTTGCAGGATTGGCATTAGGTATGCTTGTTTGTGGTGTTTGCATATTTGTTGTTTTTAAATGTGTGGAAATAAATGGGCTTGAGGTTGTTTCCTTCAGGTGATAAATGGTAGCCTACAAGCAAAGATTATTTATTGGTTGTGGACAAAATGGCTAATGCAAATATTATTGCACCGGTAGATAACAATGTGTGTCACAGCTATTGTCCATCCAATTCAATCCACACGCCGGAAAAACTATTGTTGTGCGGAATGGTTGCCATAACATAGTTAAACGATAACGGCCCTACAGTACTTAGTGTGTAAGCGCCTACGTATCCAGTAGCGGGGTCGTACAACTGTGTATTATTAATGGCCAGCCAGTGCGAGCCATTATTAACCACTACCATTTGCACATGCGTGGCATTTGGTATGCCCGTGTAATCCATGGGGCCGACAATTACTAGGTTTTGGCTAATACTGGCAAGCAGTTGAATTTCAGTATTTAGCAAAGTTCCACCGTTGCCCACGTTGGTAACGTTAAACATGTTGAACATAGTTTCACCGGCGTTGGTATACCTTATAGCTATTTCGGGAGGTGCGTAACCAAACAGAGTTGCCACATACACCAATGCCGAGGGTGAGTTCATATCCGACACTGGGGCCTGGTACCGGTAAGTTGCAGTTCCGGTTGCGGGAGGAGGCGCTACTGGCGGGGTAAGCTGCAGGTTACCTGTTATTGGATATATGCTTGTTGCGAAGGCCTGCGCTCCGCCGGTGTTTGTAACCACGTGGCCGGGCTGGTTATAGCCTGTTGTAAGGTCGGCGGTGTTTAACAAGTTGGCTTGTGGCGACAAGTCAGCCAGCCCAAAATTAGTAAGGGCTGCGGCAAGGGCGTAGGCCCCGCATTCATTACTGCCGACTGGTTGGGTTATCCCGTTAAAGGCATCAAAAGGCATAGTTGTACATTTTTAATGTTAGATGATTTTTGTTTATTTAGCGTAATTGCCGGGTGGCGGTTTTAATAATTCAGGTTATTACATCCTTATTGGTGTCAATTTGCCCTGGATGTTCTAATTATCAAACGAATTTTATCAGATAATACACGTACACATTTTTCGGCCGGGTTTCAAAACTCGTTTTTATAGTACTGTAGTCCGGTGGCGGGGTAGAGGGGTATTGGGCTGGTGGCGGTGGCGTTTTTGTACTGTCCGCTATCGGTTCCAGGGTGTCCGCTTGTGTTTGGTTATTGGGTACTGCGGTTGCTGCCCCGCTTGTACCCAGTGTTATAGAGGCGGGCGGGTCTGGTTGCGTATACGGGTGCAAGTGATATTGCAATGCGTCCTGTTCTACTGAGCCTATATTGGGGCCTTTGGTGCCATCGGGCAACACGCGGGTGGCTGCATCGGGGTCGTTACCGCTATCCATATCAACCATCCGCAAAAAATATCCCCTGTAATCCGGCACCCTAAAAACCGTGGTATTGTCATCACCAGGTATGTTATATTGTGTGCCCAACACCGCAAACAAAGCCCCATACATGCCCTGTACTAACTGGCGGCCATCGCAAACCATCCAACCTTGGCTTTCAACTATCGTAGTGTAACTGGCCTGTTGGGCTGGGTTAACCGTGGGGCTTGGCGGTGGCGTGGCAGTGGGTGCTGTAAGATATGGGTTGCCTGCAAACGCTATCACGCACCCGGTGGGAAGATATGTTTGCATCACCTGCATTTGGCCGGGTATATGTGGGTATGGTAGCATTTTTATCTATTTTGTTAATGAATAATCCGGTAATTGGCTACTGTCCTGTATAACCTGCATGGTAGTTGGCAGTGTTATATCCCAGTGTTTTTCCTTTTTCCCCGATTCATCCCAGTTTTTTACCTTTTTTACATGTGTAGCGGTTTGGGTATCGGTGGTGTTAACGGGTACAAAAGGGTAGTGGCCTGGCCATATAACGCCGGTGGTTAAATAGTACAACATTTGCAGGTTGAACGAGGGCCTAACGGGTAAAAAAACAACGGCACCATCGGCTTGCAAAAAAGGCCTTAGTGAATCGTCCCTACCCTGCTGGCCGTAGCTTAACGGCGACGGCTGGTCGTCAAAAAAATAAGTCATTTCATCCCATTCCAGTGCTTCCTCTGCAAATTGTATATAGCGCTGTTTGTTTACCATAAGCAATGGGGGCGTAATGCTTGGTTCGCTGCCTGTTTTAACGGTGGCAACATCAAGTATCATGGCCATGCAAGTGCGGTAAAGGCTGCTACGCTCGATGTTGTTTAACAAAAGCGGGTTTGTTTGCTGGCCGGTCATGGCAAAGCGCGTAATATTGTTGTCGTATTCGCCAATCATTTTTTCATAGGCCTGTGTAATTTCATCGTATACGGCCACCTGCCATTCATTTTGTTTTGTTGGGCTTACTGTGCAGGTTACAGTTGCGTTTAGTATAAAATTTTGGGGTTGCACCGGTGCCGATGCTGGTAAATTGGGGCCGATAACAGCAACGTATACCTGGCCCGTTTCGCTATTAAGCGTTTCAGTTGTAGGTGTTCCTCCTGCCACGGAAAAAGGCACGGTACCTATGATACCTGTTATGGCCGTAATGGTGGCACCGGCTGCAATTTGGCCCGTGATTACGGCCGAGGTTGCCGTATACCCCGCCGGTATGGCAATATATTTTTCTGTTTCGCTGGCATTAAGGGTTGCGCTTACCGATAAGGTTTGTTGTGGCGGCAATATGGTTTTTGTAATTTGGTAGTAACTTAACAACTGAACATAATTGGCCAAGCTAATATCCGTGAAACTGTTTACCGCCGGTGTTTGTTGCTGCGGAGACAATGGTTTTGTAAGAGTAATATTATTTAAGGTTGCTTGCGACGCAATAAAATCGGCGGCTGGCTTGCTTACAAGCAGCTCAAGCAAAAATCTGTTGCCATAATTGTGTACACTTACCCTATACACTTTGTTTACCCAGCGGTAAATACCCCTGAAATTGCCTATGCCGGCGGTGTTGTTAAATATGCTGGCGGATATTTCTTCCGTTTCGCTAAATTTTGCAAACGACCTTGATTTTAGTACTGTGTTGTTAATTCGGCTGAGTGTTTTGTTAACCACCAGCTTGGCAAAACTGCTGTTGTCCTCAGGCACAGGTGTGCCTGGCGTTATTGCTTCTGAGTAGGAGCCATTGAGTAACGCCTGTGTGGGTGGGCCATAAGTAGTGGTAAGGTTGTTGTAAGTAAAGGTTTTTGTTAATGCCGCTACTGTTTTTTGTGCCTCAACCAACAGTTCGTTGGTTGTTTCGTGTGTAACATCGCTGTTCTCTGTGCTGTTATTGTTTTGCTGCACGGTTTGCTCGCCAGTATTGGTAAGGCTCCGGTTTACTATTTTCTTTTTTTCCCCTTTTAAAACATTTTGTATGTGGGCTACCTCGCCCTGTTGGTACCGCAGCAGCCGGTATTTGGCCATCTTTAACTGGCCTATTGCATAAGGCACAATTAAGCTGGGTGTTGCTGGGGCAGTGGGTGGCTGCTGGTAGGAGGGCAGTGGAAAAATAGGTTGTGTGTTACCGGCACCTACTGGTATGCCGGGTAAAATAACCGTAGCGTGCATCAGCTGGGGCAACGCCTCAATAATATCTTGCAGCAAATATGGCGGTGGTGGTAAATATAGTTTTTGTATAATATTCCAAACGAGCAGTATTTTATTCAGTTGTATAAAAAACAGCTTGTTATAGCCGGGTATAATAGTAAGTGCAAAATAATTTTGCCAAACTTGGTCAACCGTGGCCGCATTTGCTGTGGTCATTAATGCTTTTAAGTCGTCCGCATCAGCATAACCCAATTCGCTTAACAGCAGGGCTTCTTGCTCTTGCCCGTTGGCAGTTACAAGCATTTGGTCATACAAGGCTGGAAACGTATTAAACGGAGCAGGTACATTTGCAAGGGTGAAAAAATAGGGGCCAGGAAAGGTAGCTGTGTCATTTATAAAACTAAGGGTGAGGTTCTCCATCCCAATCCTGTTACTTTGTTGGGCTAACGGAATAAGCTGGTCGTACAATGAGTTGGCGGGTGATGTGGGGGCGTCGTACGAAATAAAATTAAACAGCATGTCCTGGGTTGTTTCGGCGGGCCAAGGCTGTACATAAATGTAAGGGAACAAAGGGGCATCAATGGCAATGTTGGCGGAACTGTCTTCTAGTTTTTCAAAAGGTGCCGGTGTTGGCGTTGGCCCTGGTGGGGTGGGGGATGGTTCTAACTTATAGATGGCAATTGTACCGTCAAAATGCGTTTGCAGCGCTTGGTTTCTGCTGAAGCCATAGTATAAGTCGCCGCTTAGCACCACAGAGTCGTATGTTACCTGGGTAAAAATGTAGCCATCTACCATAAAACCGTCGGTGGCTGTACATTTTACCAGCTGTTTGTTGGTGCCTTCCAGCATTCCGGTCATCAGTGGTAAATTGTTTTCCGCCGGGTAAAATAAGCTGTAGCTGATGGACGAAAGGGGTTCCTCAACCATTTTGTTTGAAACGATGCTGAACCGGGACGAAACCCGCATTGTTTTGTTTATGATATAGCCCTCTTCCATGGCAAACAAGTTTAAAAAAATGGTAAAATAAACCAAGGGGAATTTTCCCCTTGGTTTAAGTGATTTCGTTGATTAGGCGTAAACAATGTTAGCTAGTGTAAAAGCAAACGGGGTGGCGGTTGAGCCTCTACCAGAACCGGTACATACAAGGTCGGCGCTTTTGATACCGAACAGTGAAATTTCGGTATTAATTTGCGATAGGATGGCAGAATCCATTACTGCTCCCTGTTCTACCTGTGAAACTGCGCCTATCCAAATGGTAGGGTTAAATTGGAAAACAGCTTTCTGGCCGGGTGCAATGCCTGTTTTAGTGGCCAGCAAACGCCCGTCCTTGTAACAATTTGCATCAATGGCGCCTACGGTCAAAGCATTTACCAGGTCAACTTCATTTGGGCTGCTGGCGGTGCCGGAGTATTGCAGTATATCGCCCGATGTGCTTTCTACCACGCTAAACTGCTGCCCGTTGTACGCGGTTAGTTGCGGGCTGTAATTTCCCCAACTGTCGTTCGAAGAAACCGTCATCGCCATTGGGTAAACGAACGGGTGGTTCCAGCCTTGGCCGCAATTTTCGATTACTAAC